>Ga0209345_10003019_pt1 | contig 17727 bp, 15 predicted proteins | sample Cruoilmetagenom7_FD_187294 | JGI IMG/M metagenome (GOLD analysis project Ga0209345, IMG submission 187294) | Oil polluted marine microbial communities from Coal Oil Point, Santa Barbara, California, USA - Sample 7 (SPAdes) (version 2) | ecosystem: Environmental > Aquatic > Marine > Oil seeps ...
CCATTGAAATCGGCTTTCAGAATATTGTAGAGAATGTCATGCGGAACCGTTCCTTTTACATTGTTGGTTCCAACTATGGCAACAGATTTTGGATGAAAAATCGTTTCCAGGTTCTCCTGGCGTAGTTGTCTTAGTTCTTTCATAGTTTGTTGGTGTCAGGAAGTGCTTGGATTAAATATATTCGGCTATGAAATTTGCTGCGTCGTCAATGGTCTGAATCTCAAGTGCCTTGTCCTGGTCCATTTCGATATCAAATTCCTCTTCAAATCCAGCTACCAACTCCACGCTTTGCATGGAGTCTGCCCCCAGATCGAAAATAAAGTTTGAATCATCAGTAATTTCACTGGGGTCAGATTTGAGCACATTGCTTACCACATCCTTGACCCGCGTCAGGATCTCATTTTTTTCCATTTCGAGAAAATTTTAGTAAGCCGAAAAGATAGGAAAACTTTTATTTCTTACCAATAGATAAATCCAGCAATTCCACTTTTCTGAAATCATAAGGGTGACTTTCGGCCTGAAGGGCGATATATCCCGATGGAATATTGGTTCCTTCAGGGAAGGGGTAGCCTTCCGGTATCGATCCTCCACCCACCTGCGGTTTCTGGTAAGTCAACACAGTATCGCCGTTGACCAGGTGGTGGATAATGCTATCGCCATAGACCACCAGTTCAAACAGAACCCACTCCTCCCCGTGATAGGTTTCAGAGCTGGAGCTGATACAATGCTGTGTAATCAGTTCCCCATCCATGACCACGTTGGTTCCAGGGGTACAGAGATTGCCCGTGGACCGTTCTCCGTCACCGAGTCCCCCAAGAAACTGGGCCTCTATACTAAGCGGGAACTCCTGGTCCAGAAGCATTGATTCGGGAGATTGAGCATGGAACATGACCCCGCTGTTTTTAATGGCCCAACCAGCTCCGCCGGGGACCTGTTCCCCCACCACCCGGTATTCCACACGAAGCTTATAGTGTGAGAAAGGATTTTTATAAAAGATATGTCCATATTCCCCGTCAAAAGTCTCATACTGATCGTAGCGGGTCACCATCATTCCGTCCTCCACCCGGAAGGTGTTGTTGAAGTTTTCTCCCAGGGGATGCTTGTTCATTTTGATGGTCCACCCATCCAGGTCCTTTCCGTTAAAAAGCTGGATCCATTCTTGAGATTCACTGGTTTTTTTGACTTGTGCCTCCTTTTTGTTGCCAGAATTCTGTGTACAGGAACAAAGTGCAATCAGGAGGACGAGGATTAGATAGGTCTTTTTCATAGGTTCTATTTTGAGGCTTGTTTGCCACAAGATACAAAATGAACCTCAATATGTCCAGTTTGACTTGAGGGCTACATTTGCATACTTTTATAGAAATCAAAATGCCTAGATATGAAACGAATTGGTTTTATTTTGGCAGGCCTGCTGACTCTTTCTCTGGCCACAGCCCAGTTCAGGTCTGCAGGTCTGGTGGCCGGAGCAGGGATAACCATAGTGGACATAGAAAATGCCATAAACTACAGCCCGCTGGAAGAATGGGACAACATTGGGATCATCCTGAAAGCAGTGGCCGAATATGAAATGAAACCTGGCCTTATACTGGTAGGTGAGTTGGGTTCGAATCGGCTATACTACTGGGAATACAGGTGGACGGACGGGTATTATAGCGGAACCCGGTGGCGTTCAGAATGGACCACAAATATCGGGCTTAGCTTTAAAAAGATGATTAACGAAAACCTCTACCTGCAGGCCGGTCCGGCGATTCATATTTTTAATAGTGGCGGAACTAATCTGGGACTTTTACTGGGAGCAGGATACGAGCTGGAGGTCGGTGGCCGTTTCAGGGTTCCACTGGGATTCAGGGTGGAGCCGGTATTTGGCTCTGCCATTCCTGTTTCGCTGCTTCTTCACAGCGGGATCCGTTATTTATTATAGTCCTCAGGCAGTAGGGGTGGGGCTTAGTTTTCTGAACTGCCGGAAGCTAATGAGCCTGCCTGTCTTTTCGCTCCAGAGCCGGAGGGACATGGTACGAATACTGGGAATAAAGGTGACTGGTTTGATCTCAGAGAACATCGGGTTCTCCTTATGGCATCTTTCCAGATTGTAATTGGGAATCTTTGGGCTGAGGTGATGAATATGATGATATCCGATATTTCCTGAAAACCATTGCAGCAACCTGGGGAACTTCAGAAAAGAGCTTCCCTCCAGTGCCATTTTCTTGTAATCCCATTCTTCCTGCCTCGTCCAGATCACATCTTCATACTGATGTTGTACATAGAAGAGCCAGACCCCCGAAACGGTGGCAATATAGATCACAGGAAGCTGGATCAACAGGAATGCCTTCCAGCCCATTAGCAGGATCAGAGCTGAACTGAATATCAGGATGATCAGGTTGGTAATGTAAACGCTTCTTCGCTCGGACTTCCCCATTGCCTTCCGGGTAAAACGAAACCAGATAACAAATAGCAAAAAGGATCCAATCCCAAATAGAATGATGGGATTTCGGTAGACACGATAGATTAACTTTTTTCTTTTGGAGAGTTGCTCATACTCCTCCACAGTAAGGGTCCAGACATCGCCCTTGCCTCTCTTATCCAGGTTTCCAACCGTTTTATGATGGATGGAATGGTCGAGGTGCCACCTGTCATAGGGAGTGAATACCAGACTGCCCAGGATGGTCCCAACTATCCGGTTGGCTCTGGTGCTGCGAAAAAAAGATCCATGTCCGCAATCGTGGAAAATAATAAACATGCGAACCAGGAATCCGGCCGCCAGAATGGCGAGTCCAAGGGTAAGCAGATAAGAGATACCCAGGCTATAATACATGGCGATCCATAACAGGATATAGGGGCCCAGTGAACTGATAATCTGCCAGATACTGCTCTTAGTGTCAGGGGTGTTATATTTGCTGATCACCTCTATCCAGGCCGGATTTTCGTGTTGCTTTTCTCTCATAATAATGAAACAAGTTAGACTAATAATTGGTTCTCTTCGTTGTTTTTAGAAAGAAACCAGGATTCAATTTATTATTTTCACGATGAAATAAGTCAGAATGAGACAGCTAGCTCTTATTTGCGGATTCCTGCTTGGCAACTTTTTTTTGCTACAGGGTCAACCCTGGTTCATCCAGGGAACCATTGAAAACTGCGAAGAGGGGAAGATATTGTTAGCCTCTTTCTATGGGGATCGTTTTAATCCCATCGACAGCGCTGTATCCCGGTCAGGGTCCTTCTATTTTATATTATCAGAGGAGGCCCCAACAGGTATTTACAGAATTATTTATGCCGACAGGGCCGGTGGAGTACGAAGTCAGAACAGATTTGTGGAATTCATATTCAACCGGGAGAACCTGGAGATCACTGTGGCCTCCACGGATCAGGGTCCCATACCCTATTTTGAAGCTTCCCTGGAGAATCAGGTATATTCGGGATTTATGGAGTTTGAACTGGAGTATGAGGCTCAGTTAATGCGTGTTTATGGAGCTTTGTATCCAGGCCAGGGAGGAAAGGATGATACTTATATGGCTGCGGTGAATCAGTACAATGTCCTCCAGTCCAGCCGTACGCGTTATATGGACTCCATTACGGGGCTCTATCCGGATCTCTATGCTGTGCGGATCATGAATGCATTCAGGGCTCCTGTAATTCCAGGTGAGATGCCCCACAGGCAGCGTATCGATACCTTAAAGCAGTGTTTTTTTAGTCAGGCAGCCATTGATGATCCCTTACTGCTCACTGCCCCGGTTTATACCTATAAATTGATTGATTATCTCTCCCTCTATAAAGTAGATACTATGTCGAGGGAGTTACAGGAGCAGGAGTTTATTGAGGCAGTGGATCAGATTTTGCTGCAGGTACCGGAGCAGGAAAAACTTCGGGGTTTTGTGGTGGACTTCCTTTTGGAGGGTTTTGAAATGCTGGATATGGAGCAGGTGCAGATCCACCTGGTGGATCACTACCTGGACCAGGCCTGTGAAACGGATCTGGTGGAACTGATCTACTCCAGGATGGAAGGATACAAACGGATGGCCAGGGGTCAGGGTGCACCCGATTTCGTGATCCGCGATACGGAAGGAAAAAATCACCGTTTGTCTGATCTGAACGCACCCTATGTACTGGTGATATTCTGGGCCAGCAGCTGTGACCATTGCAGAGAGATGTTGCCGGAGCTGCATGACTGGTATCTGCAGGAAAACAAGCCTGGTTTGGAAGTGGTGGCCATATCCATCGATACATCCTCCTCGGATTTCAATCAATATATGGATAAGCTTGAATCTCAGTGGATCACAAGCCATGAATCATTGGGCTGGCATGGAAAAGTCCCTTCTGATTACCATATTTATGCCACCCCGTCACTATTCCTTTTGGATAGCGAGCAGACCATCCTGGCCCGGCCCGGCTCTTTCAGGCAATTTCAAAGGACTGTGAAGAAGCTTCCGGAACGGGCCCCCTAATCCCCTTTTTCCCGGATGAAACGGCCTTTGCTATTTTGCCAGGTCTCTTCCCAGTCTTCGTAAAGCTTGGGAGTGGGAAAACTCCCGAACCAGATGGGCAGACCATGTTCTCTGAAATGGGGATGTTCTACCCTTCCAAGCATCCGATACTCCTGAAAGTATTGAGGAATACGGTCCGAGTAGCCCACATAGATCATATGTGTCAATTCAGGGATCCTGGGGATCCACTCCATGTAGGCATCATTGAAACTGTATACCTCCGGGTAAGAGCCATCCGGCCGGTAGTAATCCATGGCACCTGCACAGCCATAAAACTCCCCGTATACCAGGGTGGTCGCCCTGACGGAATCATCCAGGGTATTGTAGAAGGACCAGACCTTCAGGCCCAGTTCGTCCCATCCCACCATATCTGCAAAATCCTGGGGCAGATCATGGACCTCTCCATCCTCCCACATAAACATGACTTCAAGTCCCAGCTTCCCCATGTTTTCTCCATAGCTCACCATTTTATCGGGTTTGTAGACGGGCAAACTAAGCGGCAGGGAAAAAATGCCGTTGCTGATCATCAGCGCCAGAACCACCCAGGCGATCCAGCGTCTGGGACGGGACGCCCACCTTTCCCAGGCGATGCCGCCATAGACCAGTAGTATGGTATAGGCTGCAATGGTATAGTAGAACTTGCCTTGGAGCAGGATGATCAGCAGCAGCGTGAGCCCAAAGGCCCAAACAAAAAGCCTGTATTGGCGGTGTTGTCGGTTGAAAATGAGCCAGATGAGGCCACCTATCCAGACCGGGACGGCAGGAAGGTGCATCAGGAGTTGAGCGACCAGGAAATCTTTCAGGACCATATTTCCCAGCTGGGTATCCTGCAATTCACCCATGTGGGAGATCACCGGCCAGTTATGAGCATGCTGCCACAACAGATTGGGCAGGATCAGCAGCAGTCCACCCGCCACTGTCCAGGGCAGGTACCTGGTCCAGAGAAGTTTTCTGTGAGGGCTGACCAGCAAGGCGGCCAGGAGGGCAGAAGCGTAGAATATTATGGAATATTTGGCCAACCAACCCAGGGCCAGGACCGGGATCAGCCAGAGCAGTTGCCTGGGCTCCTGTTTTCTCACCAGCTGGAATACGACCACAGCGGCAAGCAGCCAGAAGAAGTGGTTAAATACAGTTGGTTGGAGCAGGGCAGAGGTCCTGAGAAAAGCGGGCGACAGGAAGATGGCGCTGAGCCCGATCACCTGGGCCATCACTCCCCCTTTCAGTTGTTTAATCAGCCATCCGGCCATAAAGAGAGAAGTAGCGCCAATCAGTGCCGGTAAAAGTCTCACGGCAAGCAGGCTGTCGCCCCACAGTATGGTGTGGATCCGCGTCATAAAGGCCACCAGTGGCGGAGTACTAAAGAAGCCCCAGGCCAGGTGTTTCGCCTGGGCCATATAGAGGTAGGCATCCCTCTGAAATCCATAATTGGTGGCAGTCAGCATATGAACCACCAGTTTGCCAAGGGCAAAAAGCAGCACGATATAATACTGCTTCAGCCAGGAGTTAAGTTTTTCCATTCCGGGGATCGCTTTTTAAACGTCTGAAATAGTCTTTGGAAGCCCTGACCACATGGGGCGAGAGCAGGAGGGCAGAGAGCATGGTGGGGAAAGCCATCAGGGCGTAGGCACCGTCAAAGATTCCCACCACGGTTCCCAGAGTGGCTGTGGCACCCAGAGGGATAGTCACCAGGTAAAACCACTTATAGATGTAGCTGTGCCTGGCTCCGAATATAAAGGAAAAACACTTGGTGCCATAATAGGGAAAGGAAAGCATGGTGGAGAGGGAAAAGACAGCCACGCAGATCGTAAGCAGGTAGGCACCTATTCCCGGCATGGCCCGCTCGAAGGCATCAGCAGTCATAGTAATCCCGTCCGATTCTCCTGCATTCCAGACTCCAGTCATGATCAGGGCCAGGGCGGTCATGGTACAGACCACGATGGTATCGACCACAGGTCCCAGCATGGCCACCAGTCCTTCCCTGACCGGCTCATTGGTTTTGGCAGCCCCGTGTGCCATGGGGGCGGTTCCGATGCCTGCCTCGTTGGAGAATGCAGCCCGTCTGACACCGGTGATGACCAGGGCACCCAGAGCTCCCCCCAGAACCGATTTGGCAGAAAAGGCATCCTGAAAGATCAGGGCAAAGCTGGGAAGAATGTTCCCGGGATTGGAAAATATGATGTAGAGGACCAGGATTACATAGAGGGCAACCATAATAGGGACCATCCGGCCCGTGACCTTGCCAATCCGCTTAATCCCCCCGAAAATCACCACACCCACCAGGAGTGACACCAGGAGCCCCGAGATCAGGTTGGAAGTAAATCCCGCTGCCACCTGGTTGGGGATCAATACCACATCCCGGATCACCTGGGTGAGCTGGTTTACCTGGAACATGGGAAGCACCCCGATCATACCCATCACAGAGAAGAAGACGGCCAGGGGACGCCAGTTCCGTCCCAGGCCCTCCACAATTACGTACATGGGTCCGCCCTGCAACTCTCCACTGGAGTCACGTCCCCTGAACATCACTGCCAGGGTGCAGGTGAAGTACTTGGTGGTCACTCCAAGCAGGGCGCTCACCCACATCCAGAAGATAGCCCCGGGCCCGCCCATGGTTATGGCCAGTGCCACCCCGGTGATGTTACCCATTCCTACTGTGGCAGCAAGGGCTGTGGAGAGGGCCTGGTAATGGTTGATATGTCCTGGTTCATTGGGATCATCGTAGCGGCCCAGCAGAATGGCAATGGCATGACGAAAATACCTGAAGGGTAGCATTCGGGAGTAGAGCAGAAAAAAGAGTCCTCCCCCCAGCAGCAGAACCAGAAGCGGAGTTCCCCAGGCCAGGTCCGAAAAACCGGTGATAATCCGTTCGGTGACGGAAATACTTTCAGTTTGCGTAGCAAGGTTGATCTGCTCCATCATCCGACCAGGCTTAATCCACAATTCCCATCTTTTTCATCAGGAAGGAGGCATTCATATTGGTGGCTATCCCTTTGCGGATGGTATAATCAAAGGTGAGTTCCATATCTTCAATGTAACTCTCAAAGCAGTAGTTAATCACATCGCCTGCATGCTCTTGTTCCAGCTCTCCCAGTGATAGGTCGTGAGTGGCAATGAAACAGCGGACCGGATAGAGCAGCGATTTACGAATTAAACCCACCGATCCCAGTTTCTTGTCGGTGGTATTGGTTCCTTTCAGCACCTCATCCAGGAGGATCAGGATGGGTTTCCCACTCTCCATCTGCTGAACAATCAACTGCAGCTTCTTAATTTCCGCCAGGAAATAGGACTCTTCATCTTTCAGTGAATCGGCTGTTCGCATACTGGAATGCAGCCCCATAAATCCACACTCGAACTGCGTGGCACAGACCGGACATCCTGCATAGCTCAGGACCATATTGACTCCAACGGAGCGCAGAAAAGTAGATTTCCCAGCCATATTGGCCCCTGTGATGATACATACCTTTTCGGAGTGGATCGTCAGATCGTTTGCCACCCTTTTGTAATCAGGGATCAGGGGATGACCCAGTCCCTGGAATTTCAGGCTCTCCTGCTTTTCTTCGATGGCAGGGATGGTATAGTCCGGGTGGTTCCATGCAAATCCTGCAAGGCTGATCATGGCATCGATCCATCCGGTGATCTCGATCCACTCCAGAATTTCCTGCTGGTTCTTGCTCTTCCAGCGTTCCAGCAGGAAAAGCAGGATAAAATCAAAGAGGAAAAATCCGTTTAGAATAAATCCCAGCAGCATATTAAGCCGCTGGTCAAATATCTGTAAGAGTTTGGAAAGCCTGGCCACCTCGCGCATACCCTCCCGGGCTCTCGCCCTTTTGTTTTGCAATTCAGGATGCTTGAATGAGCTATGTGCTATTTGCTTTAGAAGTGCGGCGTAGCCTTCAAGCAAATCATGCTTTTTGGAGATGACCTGCTGGTATTGCTGCGTACGCAGGAAGAAGGGAGATAGCAGCATTAGATTAAACAGAAAAAGATAAAGCAAAAACCAGTAACGGGAGGGGTCGAAGATCATCCATACGATCAGCATAAGACTTAAAATTGAAACCCCCAGGGCCACAAAAAAGAGCCAGGGGTATTTACTGATGTAGGTGGAGCTTCCCAGCCACCTGGTGATATCTTCCAGGTCGCCCGGCTTCTCTTTTACCAGGTGGCCGGAAGCAGTGAAATTCTGTCTGAAATCAATGCGCTCTTTCAGATCCCCAACGATCCTCTGCCGCTCCCCAATCTCCCGGGCAGAAGAGGGTTCTTTGGTGAGCATTTCTGCCAGTATCCGGTTTCCCTCCAGAGTGGCATTGCGACTGAGGTACTGGAACAGCGATCCTTTTCCAAAAAGATCCAGATCGTGGGACCAGGGATGCGAGGTATCCGCAAATTCTGATCCATCCGGAAGATTATGGAATTCGTGGTCCAGGCAGGATAGCTCCTTCTCATTGAGCAATTGCAGTTGCCTGAGCAACTCCCGTTCAGCCTTATACTTATTGAATATGCTGACCAGGGCGAGAAAAAGAACAAGCATCAGAAAAGAGAGCAGATAGAAAAGGAGCTGGGTATTCTTCACCCCCAGTACCAGAAACCAGACCAGTGCCACGAGGACTGCAAGCCTGGCCATGGAGATGAGATTGATCCGTCTGGTCTGGCCTTGAATGGCCGCGCTGAATTGTACAATCCTTGCTTTGTAAGTCTTATGAAGTTCTACCCTGGACATAGGAATTTGGGTTTTCCCAAAGATAGAAAAACCCGCCAAATGAAAGCCAGCCACTAAGGCTGGCGTAGATCGATCCGCTGAAGTTTCTGCGTGTAGTAGACGGGTAATCCGGATTCGCCATCATTAACGGGCTGACCGTCTGTAGTCTGCCTCTTTTGCCAGATCACCGGGGTAATCCCTTTCACCTTTTTCCTGATCTTCCCCTGAGCAGATTCAAACATCCACTCTTCATGAAAGTAGATTGAAAGAAGTTGAGCAGGCATGTTATAGATCTTGTTCACCGGAAAAGGGTTTTCGATCAGGGCAATGATATCAGTCTGAAGCTCCTTGATCTCTGTATGATGGGGATCCAGAAAGAAAAATTCATAGGAGATACCCCTGATTCGCCGGGTATCCTGGGAAAAGGTGATGTCCGGATCCCCTTCTGCACAGCTGATCCTGTATTCATTCACATTTTTTGAGATACTCAGGCCTGCAGCATCGATGGTCCATTGCTCCACGAACTCCATCAGACAGGAATCACTCTGCCTGCTGTGCAGAGCTTGTGGCATTTCCATCACATCCTTTAGCTGGTATACTTTTTCCTGTGCCCATACCGGAGTATGGATCCCTGAGGCCAGGAGGAAAAACAGCATGGCTGTGGAGAATGATTCTGTTCTCATTTCGTTTTTCTTTCAGGAAGTTTGCCACATTTCCCCCCATCTCCAAAGCGGAAGGGAATCTTGATCCCCAGGTCCACACTCCAGCCGCTGCCCCGGTAGGCGATGGTGGATACAGCTGGGGTTTCAGGAAGGGAATTGGAAACCTCAATTTGAGCCATTGCCCTGTAACCCTGCATGTAGTTCAGATAGAGGGTGGCGATCAAGGGGAATTCCGTTGGGAGTTTGTATTCCACACCGGTCCCCACACGCAGAACAGGAGCGATAAAAGCTGAGCCGGATGCTTCATAGGAGGTGGTTGCCGTGACGGGGGTAGGATTGCCAGGGGCAGTGTAGGTGAAAGGAGCAGTTCCCTGGTTATAAATACCGGTGGTAAAAGTGGTCAACAGGGATGCCCCTCCATAGAAGACCAGATGGACCTTATCTTTATAGATATTGTAAAAATACCGGAGCCGCAGGGGGAACTCCAGGTAGAGGGGAGCGGGTACCTTGCTAACATAATCCACTTCATGATCGTAGCTTAGCGCATAAAAGGTGCTGGAGCGCTGGTAGTAGGCCCCGATATCGATTCCCAGATCATTTCTGAGCATGTAACCGGCATACAGTCCGGTGTGTAGATTGGCATAGCGAAAAAATCCACGATCCTCCAGAGGTCTTGCTCCAAGGGCAGGGTTTGTGCTGCTGAAACTTCTCCACAGGGATCCGAGTTCAGCACCCAGGTAAACCTGTCCTCTTCGGGTAACCGCTTTCCCTTTATAGACTGAATTTTCAATACGGGCCCGAATCCGGTAATCCTTATTCTGCCAGATATTACTTACCGGGATATTCAGGGCCAGAGCGGTAATCAGGGAGTTCCCCTTGGAGGTATACTCAGTGGAAGAGGTTCCTGTCCCATCATTATACTCAAGAGAATACCGCGAAGCGGGTGAACCCAATAGCCCGGTCATATACGAGAGGGAGATGGAAGCCTGCCATTTATTGGGGAAACGCAGACTCACTCCCATGCCAATTTCGAGCAGGTGAGATACTGCATCCTCCCCAAGCTGCTGAATATCGTAGGATAATGCGGTACCGTCCGGTGCAGACAGAATACTACTTGCTGTGTAGAGTTCATCGGGCTGCAAATCAAGATGGTATACATATCCGATCCGGGGGGTGAAAGTTACAGGGTATTCGGTGGGTTGAACGATGTATTCGGCCCTCAGTGGGATTAAGATGGAGGTATAGGCAGACCAGCTGGCCTGGTTGGGGCGTTGGTCTTCCATGGAGATCCCGTCGGTCCGGGGAAGATAGAGCACGCCGGTATGCAGGGAGAGGTTGGGAAGAATCTCCTGTCCGAATGTAATTCCGGCCATAAAGCTCTGAGCGTTGGCCCCCTGAAAATAGCCACCCGGATCGCTCACTTTGGTCAGGCTCCATTGGGGACCGGATTCGATGGTGAGCCAGGTTCTGAGTTGAGCACCTGCCTGTATGTTTAACAGGGTTAAAAGGCTTGCCAGGAGAGCAGTTCTTTTGATCTTCATTCCAAAGGGGTATTGTTTACTCCTTAAACGGATCCGTCCGGGGATCATTGTATACCGGGAATCAAGATATCGAAAATTTATCAGAAGGTCATATTGAAAACAGTCTCTTCATTGGGTTTCGATTGGGCTGTAATGGTGCCTCCATGCAGCCTCATAATCTGTTTGGAAAGACTTAAGCCGATACCCGAACCACTCTGTTTGGTAGTAAAGAATGGGATAAAGATCTTATCGATCACCTCATCCAGGATTCCCTGTCCATTATCGACAACCTGTATGGTTGGCCGGCCACGCTTGTTATAAAAACCCCTGATCTGTATCTCTGCACCCAGCCGCCCTTTCAGGGCCTGAACGGAATTTTTAATCAGGTTGATCAGCACCTGTTCAATCATTTGTTCATCAATCTGTACCTCAATGGTATCGGGTTCTACGGAGGTAGTCATGCGAATATTTTTCCTCTCCACATCCTTCTTCATCAGGGTATGCACATGGCCAATGAGTTCATCCATTTTCACCACAGAGAAATTGGGCTCCGGAATCTTGGTCAGGCTCCTGTATGTTTCTACAAAATTCATCAATCCCGTGCTTCGTTTATTAATGGTTTGAAGGGCCCCCTGGATCTCAACAACGGTCTCCCGGTCAACTTCCTGCATCTCTTTTTTACCCGAGGTATAGGGCTTGACCATGTTTTCCACCGTCGAGGAGAGTGAAGAGATGGGGGCAATGGAATTCATGATCTCATGGGTTAGTACCCGGATCAGTTTCTGCCAGGCTGCGGTCTCCTGCTCTTCCAGTACATTCTGGATGTTTTTAATGGTGCTGAGAAGAATGACTTTGTCTTTCACTTTAAACTCAGTAGCAAAGATGGCCAGTTGAAGAATATCTTCCTCATCCTGCACCTTTACCAACTTATTTTCGCCCGGATTAATGGTGAGCAGTGTATTGGTCAGTTTCTTACTTAGGGCAGAGAGCGAATTAATATTTCGCAGACTGCTCAACTGAAACAGCTTCTTGGCTGCGGGGTTGATCATCTCCACGGTACCATCACGCTGATATGCCAGGATACTCACATCGATATTCTGTACGATGTTTTGCAGGTAGTGGAAATGTTCTTCCCGCTCTGATCTTACCTGCTGGAAGTCTTTCATCACATCATTGAAGGCCGTATTGAGTTCATCGAATGAAGTCCCTCCGTCGCCGATCTGAAAGGTCCGGGTGAATTCGGAATAGCGGATCGATTCAAGAAATCCAGCCAGCTCCCTGTTGGTCCGGTCCACATATTTGATAAGCGACCAGACCTGGTAGATAATCAGTCCCGCCACCAAAATCGGCGTAAAGGTAAAGGTGCTGTTCAAGGTGATGAACAGGGCAAGGCAGGTTGCGGTAAGCAGCAGTACCCTCAGGACAATGTTAAAACGAAACTGTTTAAAGGCCATGCTTTTCCATTCTTCTGTAAAGCGAGGTTCGCGTCAGACCAAGCTGTGTGGCCGCCTGGGTCACATTTCCCTGATTTGTTTTCAGAACCTTCTCAATAATTGTTTTTTCAATGTCTTCCAGGTTGTAGGATTCCAGCTCCAGTCCTCCACTGCTTTTGACCCCCGATGACAGGATGAAATCGTCCGGTCCCAGGCTGCTTCCATCACACATAATCACTGCCCGTTCGATGGCGTGCTGAAGCTCCCGAACATTACCGGGCCAGTTATACTGATTCAGCCTTTTGATGGCTGAGGACTGGATATTCCGGATGGGTTTTCTGTATTTTCTACTATAGATCTTCAGGAAATGGTCCGCCAGCAAAGGAACATCTCCTGTACGGTCCCTGAGCGCAGGCAGGTGGATCTCTACTGTATTGATCCGGTATAAGAGGTCCTGCCTGAAAACACCATCGGCCACGTCCTGGTGAATGTTGTTGTTGGTGGCGCAGATCATCCGGACATCGATGGGGATGGGTTTGGTGGAGCCCACTCGCATAATCTCACGACGTTCAAGTACTGTAAGTAATTTTGATTGAAGGGGATAGGTGAGGTTGCCAATCTCGTCCAGGAAAAGGGTTCCCGATGAGGCGATTTCAAATCGTCCCTGTTTCATCTTATGGGCATCGGTAAATGCTCCTTTTTCATGACCGAAAAGTTCACTCTCAAAGAGCGTCTCCGGAATGGACCCCAGGTCCACACTGATAAATACCTCATCCTTACGGAGGGAATTCCGGTAGAGCGCACGGGCTACAAGCTCCTTGCCGGTTCCGTTCTCTCCAAGAATCAGTACGTTGGCATCTGTGGCTGCCACCTTTTTAATGGTATTGAATACTTCATACATTTCGGGAGACTGACCCACAAAGTCGGTGTAGGGCTGGTCCAGTACAGCACTGATCTCCTGCTGCTTGAGTTTCAGGTTCTGAGCCTGAATCCGGGTACGTCGAAGACTGATGGCAGAGTTGATGGTGGCCAGTATCTTTTCATTCTGCCAGGGCTTCAGAATAAAGTCTGTGGCTCCCATCTTAATGGCTTTCACTGCTTTCTCAGCATCTCCGTAGGCGGTAATAAAGACCACTACAGCCTGATCATCAATTTCCAGAATTTGCGAAAGTGCATCAAATCCCTCCTGACCGCTAATGGCATCTTTTGTAAAATTCATATCCAGCAGGATCACATCCCAATCCTGTTTCTTCATAACTTCAGGAAGCCTTTCGGGTCCCGAGAGGGTTTCAATAATTTCCACGTGGGGACGCAATAACAATTTCAGGGCAAACAGGATGTCTTCGTTGTCATCCACTGCCAGGATTCTACCAATTTTTTGTTCCATCTTCAATGATTTCTTGCATTTATCCTTTTCTTTTATCAAAAAAGATGCCTTATTATATAATTAATTCTATTTCAAAGATATAGAAAGTATCCGGGCGTATTTAACTTTTATGAAATGTACGAAATCGTACACTTGAATCCCAAAATCGAACACTTTTTTTTCCCCGAAAAGATTGGGTTTATTCTTAAGATACAGGCTAACAGCGTATTATATTATTTGGCATAATAAGTGCATTATTGTCGCGTAAGAAAATACTTCGATTATGACTGAAATGGACGCAATGGACCGCAAAATTGAGAAAAAGGGCTTTTTATCCCGAAAAACCATATGGTACCTCCTGTTTGGAGCATTGATGCTTACGGTACTGGCAATAATAATATTTGGTGACAAGAGTTCCAAGTACAACGTGGATGTATCACGCATCACCATCGAGGAGGTAAAGCATGATGTGTTCCAGGACTACATCACCGTCCAGGGAACGGTGGAACCGATCACCACCATCTATCTGGATGCTGTGGAAAATGGAAGTGTGCAGGAGATCCTGATCGAAGAGGGGAATATGGTAAAGAAGGGGGATGTGATTATTCGTCTGATAAACGACAACCTCCTGCTTGAGATCACCAACAGTGAGGCCCAGGTGGTCAGGGCCATCAATGAGCTGAGGACCGCCCGCCTGCAGATGGATCAGACCAGGTTGAACTATAAGCAGCAGATCATCGAACTGGATATCACCGTGACCCAGGCCCGGAGGCTCTTTGAAAACAACAAGCTACTGCGGGACCAGGGGCATATCTCCAGGGAGGAGTTTGACCAGTCCCAGGAAGCCTATGAGTCTTCTCAGGAGCTTTATAGCCTGGTCCTGGAGAACTATAAAAACGATTCCATATACAGATCCATCCAGATCAACTCACTGGAAACCTCAGTAAGGAGCATGGAAACAAGTATGGAGATTATCCAGCGGCGTATGGAAAACCTGAATATTAAGGCCACTGCCGATGGGGAGCTGGCTTCCCTGAATCCGGAGATTGGTGAGGTGGTTACCTATGGTACCCGGGTAGGAACCATTAATATCCTGGATTCCTATAAGTTGAGGGTGGATATTGATGAACATTATATTGCCCGTATTCTAAAAGGGCTGACGGGCGAGTGTGACTTTGCCAGTACCCCCTATACCGGGGTGATTACCAAGATTTACCCTGAAGTACAGAATGGCCGTTTTGCTGTAGATATGGTATTTACCGAGGAGGTTCCTGCCCAGATCAGAATTGGACAGACTTCCCGTATCAGGCTGCAACTGGGCGAATCCAAAGAAGGCGTGTTGCTGACCAAGGGTGGTTTCTACCAGACCACGGGCGGACAATGGGTCTTTGTGCTGGATGAATCGGAGGAGTTTGCTGTGAAACGTGATATCAGTATAGGACGACAGAATCCCAGGTATTACGAGGTGCTGGGTGGACTGGAGCCGGGAGAGAAGGTGATTGTCTCCTCCTACCAGAACTATGCCGATCACGACAAGCTGATCCTGAAACATAACCGCTAAACCAATAGAGATGAAGAAAATATTCCAAATAGCACTAGTCCTTTTGGTCGCTTCGTCTATGGCCCGAGGACAGTCTGAAGGCCTCTGGAGCCTTGACCAGTGTATTGACCATGCCATCCAGTACAACCTGCAGGTGAAACGTCAGGAGCTGATGATGAAATCGACCGGACAGGACCACCGTCAGAGTAAGCTCGATCTGCTCCCCAACGTGAATGGTATGGTTGAACACCAGCTGGGATCGGGTCGTATTCTGGACCGCGGAACTTATGAGTGGAAGAATGCCAATGTGAGCCAGGGTGACCTGGGTATGCAGAGTGATCTGACTCTTTTCAACGGTCTGCAGGGTTTAAACAGCATGAAAATGTACAGGGCCAACTACCAGATGAGATATGAGGACCTGGAAGCCATGGTAGATAATATTACCATTCAGGTAATGACCGGCTACCTGGATCTGCTCAGGAACCGGGAGCTGGCAGATGTGGCAGGGCTTAAGGTCGAGGTGACCCAGAAACAGGTGGAACGCATGGAACGGCTGGTTGAGGTTGGAAATGAGCCCCGCGGGAAATTGCTGGAGGTAAATGCCCAGCACTCCGCTGCGAAACTGGCACTTACACAAGCCGTGAATGCCAGGGCTATTGCAAAACTGACCCTGATGCACGTGATGAATATCACAGAAGAGCTTAGCTTTGATATTGAGACACCTCTGCTGCCAGATCCCTCCACTGTTGAGATCCCGGAGCTGGATTCTGTGTTCCAGTATGCCCTGGCCAATCTGCCCCAGATTAAAAGCAAGGAGTTTGGAGTGGAGGCCATGGAGCGCTACCTGGCCGTCCAGAGGGGACAGCGCTCTCCCAGGCTCTATGCCCGTGGACTGCTTTATTCCAACTATAGTGACGGTCTGATAAATCCTTTGGATCCTGATCCCTATAATCCGTCTATGGATTATCCTTTGAATGAGCAGATAAGAAATAACCAGTATAAGCAGGTCTCCATGGGCCTTTCCATCCCGATCTTCAACCGCTGGCAGGTACAGACCAGTATCAATAAGGCTAAAATTGACCTTCAGGATGCAGAGTACCAGTACGATGATGCTGTGCTGATTCTTCAGCAGACCCTCCAGCAATATCATACCGAAGCGGTGGCCGCTGCTGATAATTACACCTCGGCCATGGAAGCGGTGGCCAACAGTGATGAGGCATATCGTTTTGCTGAGGAGCGTTTCAAAGTGGGTACCGGCACATCCCTGGAGCTTCAGGAGGCCAGAAATCAGCTTTATGAGTCCACTTCCGACATGATCTCCTCCAAGTATGTGTTGATATTTTATAGCAGGATTCTCGACTTTTATATGGGAAGAGACATCCTGTTTTAGGAGATTATCCAAGAAGTCTTATTTTTGTGTCAGTCATCCAATGCTGATCCCATGAAGCGACTTCTATTCCTGCTGCTATTCTTCCTGTCTGTATCTGCTTACGGACAGGTGGTAAATTTCGCTAAAACACTTCCTGAGCGCGCGTGGAGCGTGGGCCTGACGCCTGCCTACCATATTGACAGGAATGTGATACTCTTTGATGCCGGTGGTACCTCTTTTGCACTGAATGGAGGCTATGGGCTGCTCTACTCCCTGGATGTGAATGCCCGCTATATCTACTTTCTGAATGGGACCGATTATTTTGGAATCGACATGCAGTACCTGATCCATGAAGCCCGGAAGAGCTACTTTTCGGCCATCGGCGGATTGCACAAATGGGATCAGTTCGGGATGGATCTGACGGGACTCTTTACTTATATGCCCCGTTACGAGATCAATCTCTCCATTGGCCTCGACCTGGATCTGAGTTTTGCCTCCGAGATGAATCCCCGGATGTGGGTGCCCCTTAATGTGGGATTTAACATCAATGAGATGTTCTTCCTCTTTGCAGAATATAACCTGCCGGTTACGGAACGTGCCTGGGATATTGTGGCTGTTGGAGTAAATGTGGTACTGCGCTGATTCCTATCTTTAATCCAAGCC
>Ga0209345_10003020_pt1 | contig 17725 bp, 14 predicted proteins | sample Cruoilmetagenom7_FD_187294 | JGI IMG/M metagenome (GOLD analysis project Ga0209345, IMG submission 187294) | Oil polluted marine microbial communities from Coal Oil Point, Santa Barbara, California, USA - Sample 7 (SPAdes) (version 2) | ecosystem: Environmental > Aquatic > Marine > Oil seeps ...
CACGGATTCTTTCTTACCACTGCTGTAACGAGGACGTTGCCGTACACCATCCGGGGATTCCCTCGATGGTGGACGTGGACGTTCCGCTCGACGCCGGGACCGACGCAGATGCCATCCTGGTCGGACCCATGTTCGGCACCGCGCGCCTCACGCTCACGCCTCTCACAGGCCGCAGCCATCAACTCCGCGTGCATATGCTCAGCATCGGGCATCCTATTCTCGGCGATCAGCTTTACGCCCATGAAGCCGCCAGAAATGCTGCGCCGCGCCTGTGTCTCCATGCTCAAGAAATCAGCTTCATACACCCGCTCACAGGCGTGCCGCACAAAATCACATCACCAGCCCCATTCTAGCGATCGGCATTAAGCCGCCGCTTCGTTAGGCCCTCATGAGGCGCAGCATTTGCAGGATCTTCAGGCCAATCATGCTTGGGATATTGGCTGCGCATATCTTTTGCCATATCCGCATATCCACCCGCCCAGAATGCCTGTAAATCTTGCGTCGTCGCGACCGCACGCTGCGCAGGCGACAAAAGCTCAATCGTTAATGGTACGCGCCCACCCGCAAGGCTTGGATGCCGCTGGGCACCATAAAACACTTGCGCGCGTGCCATAATCAATGGCGCCCGTGGGCTTAGGTAATCAACCCGCACCGTCTGGCCCGTCTCCAATTTGTAACTCAGCGGCGCATCCTTACGCAGGGCCTCCTGCATCGGCCACTCAAGATGCTGAATCAACGCCTCTCGTACTGCCGCCTCAGATGGCAAATGTGGCGCAGACTTCAACAGCAAAGGCATCAACCAAACATCTAGATTACCCCGCCAATCATCCGCATTCGGCACATCATCCAAAACATTTGCACCCGCCAACAACGTCAACCTATTTGCCGTCTCCTGTACAACAGATTGCGCACCTATCGCTTCGAAGCCATCTGTCTCGACAACATCTTGAATGGCTGCCGCAGCGACTTGTTTGGACGGTTTCGGCAAGGGCGCTTCTGATAGAATAATCGCACCCATGCGTTTTACACGCCGCGCCGTCACCCGCTTCTGAACCACATCAAAAGTTGCAATGTCTGTCCGTTCGACATGACCATGTGTCAAAGCCGTATCTTCTGAGATCGGGAGGGCGAGTGATATTCGCGCCTCTTTCGCCCCGCCGCCCATATCAACAACGATCATCCAGTCAGACTTTGCCAGCGGATCTGTCTCTGGCAACCGCCCTGCCCGGCCAGACGCCACTAGGAAAACCGCCGCGTCTCCCGCACGTCGCCGGGCAATTTGGTGCGGCCATGCCTGCGCCAACAAAGTCTCAATATCAGAGGATGGTGCTGCGCCCTCTCCCCAAGTCTTTGCCTGACGCATCAGCGCTTTTGCCCGACCAGAACCATCCGTACGAAAGCGCGATAGTCTTTCCCGTAAATCTGTCGAGTTCCCGCCCATCCCCCGCTCACCTGCAAGTGCCGCAATCTGAGCAGCCAACGCACGCGACGGCCCGACCTCTGCCCGTGCCACCAGCGCTGCCAATTGCGGGACAAGCGGGTAACGCGACATATCCCGCCCCAGCGCCGTCAGACGCCCCTCTGCACCCAATGCACCTAAAGCTACCAACTGCGTGCGCGCCGCAGCTAAGCGGCCTTTCGGCGGCGCATCAATCCATGTGAGGTTCCCGGCATCTGCCTCCCCCCACTCCGCTAAAGCCAACACCATGCCAGCCAAATCACTTTTTAGTATTTCAGGCATCGGCGCAGGGGCCAGTCCACGTGTCGCCGCTTCATCCCATAAACGATAGCAAATGCCCGGCGCTGTCCGCCCGGCACGTCCCCTCCGCTGATCAACCGATGCGCGGGACGCTTTCACAGTGGTCAACCGCGAGCCAAGCCCGCCAACATCTTCCTCAGCAATTCGCGCCAACCCGGAATCAACTACCACCGTGACGCCCTCGATTGTGAGGGAGCTTTCAGCAATATCAGTCGCTAGCACAATCTTACGCATGCCCGCTGGCGCAGGGGACACGGCCGCGTCTTGCTCTCCCGGCGCGAGCGCACCAAACAAGGGTGCCACCATCACATCAGGCGGTACATGCTCCAGTCGTTCTGCCACCCGACGAATATCGGCCGCGCCGGGCAAGAAGGCCAATATAGAGCCATCGCTCTGTTGCAAGGCTTTGCGAATGCCTCGCTCCATTTGAACTTCAATACGGTCTGTTGAACGGCCCAAGTAACGTGTCTCAACGGGGAACTGCCGCCCATGGCTCTCAATAACAGGGGCATCAATGGCCTTTGCAACCGTCGCCGTATCCAGCGTCGCTGACATAATCACGATCTTCAAATCATCTCGCAGCGCCGTTTGCGCATCAAGCGCCAGCGCTAGCCCCATATCATTATTCAAGCGCCGCTCATGAAATTCGTCGAAGATGACTGCGCCAATTCCGCTCAACTCTGGATCGGCCAGAATGCGCCGGGCAAACAATCCATCTGTGATGACTTCGATCTGCGTCTGAACAGACACTTTACGGTCAATCCGCGTAGAGAGACCAACTTTATCCCCGAGCCTGCCGCCCACAGAATGCGCCATCCGCTGCGCCGCCATACGGGCGGCCACACGTCGCGGTTCCAACAGTAGTATCTTACCACTGACACATGCAGGCAATTCATAAAGGCCTGCCAATGACAACGGCACAAGTGTCGTTTTGCCGGCGCCCGGCGGAGCGGCCAGCACCAAACGATTGCCTACACTTAGCGCCGCAGAAACATCCGCCAGCACATCTTCAATTGGAAGTTTGTCACCAGCCACGGCTCACCCGCGTCAATCCACCAATGTTTTCGGTGTCTTGTAGTACAGCTTCAGACCATTCGCCGTACTCATCGAGTCAGACTGGGTATTCAAAACGGTCCGCAAGCGATCAAGGATCAACGTATCGATCGTAATAATCAAACCCGTCACATAGGTCGCGTATTCCGCGCTCACGCCTTGGCTGACCAGAATTTCTTGAAGCAAGACAACAGACGCACTGGGTGTACCCGCCGCTGCCGTTGCAAAGATCATCGATTGCAAACCCACGACGCCCATATCGGCCAATGACAATTCAATGCCGAATGCCTTAATCGCATAGAGTGACAGCAGGATCAGCCCGATCAATGTGCCAACCATATTGATGGTCGCCCCAATCGTGTAAAACGGTGTAGACTCATCCGCATCCGCGCCTAGTTGATCGCATGCCTCACGCGTGGCTGGCAGCGTCGCGATAGAGCTGGATGTTGAAAAGGCGACAATCGCTTGCGGCACGACCGCACGCAGCACAAACCCTATACCATGCCCTTGTATGGCCGCCGTAACCCCCACAATGATCAGCCAGACCACAGTCATTGCCAACATATAAGGCATCAGCAACGGCACGAGATTGCTCAGTGTCGCAACACCATCGCCACTGTTCAGCGCCAATGTAATTGAGCCAAATACAGCCAGCGGAATGGTGTATTGCAGAAATTTTCTGAAGCCGGCGATAAACAAATCCGATATTTGATCTGCCTTCTCTCCAAGGTCTAGTCGCTTCAAAGCTGCGCCAAACAAAACACCCGCATAGATCGAAATCATCAATTCAGATGTCAGCACATTGTAGATTTTCAGCATGAAGGGTGACTGCGTAACGGAAGCTGAGCCCCCCCCAATAACAGCTGGATCAGACAGAATATTGAGATGGTCAAACAACAGGTATGAACCGATGGCAGCCATCATGCCGATCAGTGAGAACCCAACAAAGAAACTGATGACCCGGAAGAACTTAGCCCCAACCCCCCCGCGGCTGATCGCCAATGATGACCCAATAGACATAATAATCAGTGCATACATCAATGGTTTAAGCGGTGCGAACAAGGCATCCTTCGCCAAGCCAGCGACAGATTTTGTGACGAAAATTTCTCCCATCATAATCGGTTCTGCAAGGCCGGATAATCCCAATGCCCATGCGCCAAAGGCAATCACAGCTGCAATGACAACCAGCAATAACAATGGAATTTCATGAATTTTCGACATCAAAGTCTCCCCGCGCTCAGCGCTCGCCCGTATTTTGTTTGGCTGGTTGTGCCATCTGTCGCGAGAATGTCCAATGCACAATCCGACTTCCCCAAAGGTCTCGCCGCAAAACAGAGATGTTATTAAGTGCAACTGAACGCAGTAAAGACCTAGGCGCACCCGCCCAGCAAGAGTAGAATACGCGTCTATTAGCAATGAATACAAAGGGGAGGCGCACATGCCAGGAATGAATTTGTTTGATATGCTCACGCAGGCCAGCGGCGGAGCTGCGGTACAGCAAGTCAGTCAGAAAACAGGCCTCTCACAAGATCAAACCAGCATGGCGATTAAAGCGCTGTTACCAGCCATTGCCGCGGGTCTTCAGCGCAATGCTGGCCAACCCGGAGGTCTGCAATCTTTGCTCGGCGCACTCGAGAATGGCAATCATGATCGCTATCTCGATCAACCCGAAACACTGGCCCAGCCAGAGGCAATCATGGATGGCAACGCCATCCTTGGTCATTTGCTTGGCTCAAAAGACACGAGCCGCGCAGTGGCCTCACAAGCATCACAAAAAACAGGCATCGACAGTCAACTTCTGAAAATGATCCTACCGATGATAGCCACGATGGCGATGGGGTCACTTTCAAAGCAGACAAAAGAACCAAACATGCTGCAAGCGCTGGCTGGCGTGCTCAATGGCGCACAACCACAAGCACCGAGCGGCGGCCTCGGCGGCTTACTTGGCGGTCTGTTAGGTGGGGGTCAGAAACAAGCCGCTCAACAACCCCAAGGTGCCTTAGGTATGCTTGGCGGCCTGCTAGATGCTGATGGCGATGGCAGCCCTATGGACGACATTTTCAAAATGGTCATGTCACGCCGATAGACCTCTAATTCACTTAAACCTCGCCCCGCTCTGACTTTCACGTTAGGGCGGAGCAATGTTATCTCGGCGCAAAGTTTTTTCCTTAGCGTGGCCCGTTGTGCTCGCGCAGGCCGCCACAGCCACGACCGGTGTCGTTGATACGGCTGTCATGGGCCGGTTCGGCAACAAGGAAGACCTTGCAGGTGTGGCCATCGCTGCTGTCGCCTATAGTTTCATCTATTGGGGCTTTGGCTTCCTACGCATGTCCACGACCGGTCTCTCCGCGCAATCAAGCGGGCGCGGAGACATCCCCGAAACACAAGCCATCCTTATTCGAGCGCTGCTCCTTGGCGGCGGCCTTGGCCTCCTTCTGCTTGCAACGTCTCCACTATTGAAGATCGGCGCTTTCGCCGTTTTCGAAGGAACACAAGAAGTTGAAACACTGGCAAAGGGGTATTTCGATGCCCGCATCTGGGGCGCGCCCGCCTATCTGATGGGGCTTGCGGTCACAGGCTGGTTGCTCGGTACGGGCCGAACAGGCCAAATGCTTATCCTGCAAATCATCATGAACGGCACGAATGTCGGCTTGGATTTATGGTTCGTTGCCGGTCTTGGTTGGGGACCGGCTGGTATCGGCGCGGGCACAGCCATTGCCGAATGGGTCGCGCTCACGGTTGGCCTCATCATCGTATTTCCCGCCCTTCGCGTCTTCCCTGCTGGGCTTTTTGACCGCGACCGCCTCACCGCGCTTTTGTCAGCTAACCGAGACATCATGATCCGCACACTTGCCTTAGTGTTTTGCTTTGGTTGGTTTGTCCGGTCTGGCACATTGATCGGCACAGCCGAAACAGCAGGCAACGAAGTCTTGCTTCAATTCATCACCGTCGCTGCCTTTGTGCTTGATGGCTTCGCGTTCGTGGCTGAAAAAGAAGCGGGCGAAGCCTACGGCGCATCGGATGCCACTAGACTTAAACGCGCCATCCGCCTGACAAGCGAGTTTGCGTTCGTCTCAGGCGCTCTCATCACTGCGCTTTACTTGCTGGGTGGTGGATGGGTGATTAGCACATTTATCAGCGATACAGAGGCGCGCGACGCTGCCCTTGCTTATCTGCCTTACTGCGCAGCCGTTCCCTTGCTGGGTGTCGCTGCATGGCAATTGGATGGGCTTTTCCTCGGCACAACACAGGGCGCAGCACTCAGGAATGCAGGCGTCGCCGTCGCGATCCTCTATGTTGTAATCGATATCGCGTTCAGGCCTTTGGGCAATCAAGGGGTCTGGATCGCCTTTTTATCTATGTATGTTTTGCGCGCGGGCGGCCTCGGCCTTTACGTGCCGCGCCTGTTTCGTGATCTGCGCCAACAGCTTCCGTCACAGACGTAAATCCGTCCTCACGCAAATGACCAATCAGGTCGCGCTTTATATCTGTCACTAGCGCTGGCCCATCATACACTAACGCGGAATAAAGCTGCACGGCATGTGCGCCTGCGCGTATCTTGGCATATGCGTCTTCGCCGCTCGCCACGCCGCCAACCCCAATTAAATCAAACTCGCCTTTCAGCGCTTTTGCAAAAGCCGCCAGCACGACCGTGGATGGGGCCATCAAGGGCGCGCCAGACAACCCACCCATTTCTGTGCGCTCTTCGCTGCGTAACGTCTTAGGCCGCGCGAGCGTTGTGTTCGACACGATCAAACCAGACAGCCATTGGCCCTCTTTGCGCATCACTGTCACAATGTCTTTTATGCCTTGGGTATCCAAATCAGGCGCAACTTTCAGGAACACAGGACGCTCCCCCATCAACTCATCACAGACCGCACCGCAACGCGTGAGCAGCTCCCGCAATGCAGCCTTATCCTGAAGCCCCCGTAGACCCGGTGTATTCGGTGATGAAATATTGATCGTGATATAATCAGCCGATTGCCAAACAGCCCTGATGCCGGCCTCATAGTCCGCAAAGCGATCCTCACTCGTCTTATTCGCACCTACATTTGCACCAATCGGCGCGAGCCCCTGATAACGCTGCAATCGGCCCGTAAAATACGCCAACCCAGCATTGTTAAAGCCCATACGGTTGATCACGGCCTTATCATCGGTCAGGCGAAAGAGGCGCGGCTTTGAATTACCCGCCTGCGGCAATGGCGTAACCGTTCCGCACTCAACAAAGCCGAAGCCAAATTTTGACATCTGCGTGGGCACATCACAATTCTTGTCAAAGCCCGCCGCCAAGCCGATCGGATTGGACAGTTTCAACCCCGACTTCGGCAGGCGCATTTCCAGCATGGCATCATCGGGCTCTGCCTTCTTGGGCACGCCTAATCCACGCTTCAACACTCTGATTGTTGCAGTGTGCGCGGCTTCCGGTGGCAGCACCCGGATCAATTTCACGCCAATTTTTGTCAAACTCATTCCGCCAATCCTTCAGGCATCTGTGGCACGCCATCTTCAGTCAGCGCCAACACCCATTCCTTATGAACCAACTTCATTTCTAGCGGTGCATAAAGGTGCGGAAAAAGCTGACCCCCACGGCTTTCTTCCCATGTAAGCTCCGGCAGATCTGCCACGCGAAAAGCCAACAACCGTGTATCGGCCTTGCCCGCATAATGAAGGCGAGCGGTCTCCGCGACCTGCCCTGCTGTAGAGAGATGTACATAGCCATCCCCTTCATCTAGCGCCGTCGCCGTAACACCCTTGGCATCTGCAACGCGGCCATCTTCGGCCGTCAGTAATTTGTAGACATGAGAATAGGTCATCGGCTGGCTTATGCACCTGAATGATTGCTTTGGGCAATCACATCCTGTGTGGAACTTCTCTGCCGCGTATCCATTGATTAAGCGTACAAGCAAATTAAAGAGGAGTCACAAATGACAAATCGCGCCCAAGGAAAGACACTCGCTATTCTCGCCGTCGACGGCTTTGAGGAAGTTGAGCTGACCTCCCCCCGAGACGCCATCAAAAAGGCGGGCGGCAAAACAACGATCGTATCCACCGAAGACGGTACAATCCAAGCCAACAAGCATCGCCAGCACGGCGACACATACACGGTCGACGTTACTCTGCCGAATGCAAATGTTGCAGATTATGACGCCCTCCTCATACCCGGTGGCCTCTTCAGTCCAGATGCCTTGCGAACAGATGAAAAAGCCATCGCCTTCGTGCGGAATTTCTTCGCGGAGAAGAAACCTGTCTTTGCGATCTGTCACGGCCCGCAAGTACTGATTTCGGCAGGTGTGGTGAAAGGTCGAGAGATGACGGGCAATTCTGCCATCCAGAAAGATTTGAAGAACGCAGGCGCAAACGTGAAAAATCAGGCCGTCGTCGTCGACTCAGGTCTTGTCACATCTCGCAATCCAGACGACCTTGAATCTTTCAACGCAAAGATTGTTGAAGAAATTTGCGAGGGACATCATGATGACCAAAGACTCTCAGCCTAGTCATCAGCATCTTATGGATGTGCATCTTGAAAATGGACGCACCGTTGAAGAAGAGCTTCGCCAGTTTGAAACGCTCGCCAAAGTTTTGGATACGCGTTTCAAACTCTTCGGCTTCCGCTTTGGTCTAGATTCATTGCTCGGGCTTATCCCTGTCGTTGGCGATATCTCTACCGGCGCGGCAGGGCTTTATGCACTGGGGCACGCCTACCGCCTGAAACTGCCCTTTCGCGCGAAGCTTCACATTGTTTGGAATATCGTCTTCGACACACTCATTGGTACTGTCCCCGTTGTCGGAGATGTTTTTGACTTCTTCTTCAAGTCAAACACCAAGAACTTCAAAATTGTCGAAAAGCATCTACATCGCAAGGCGGCGCGCGCCGCAAAAGCAGATCGCCAACAAAACGCCTGAACCTCCCCCGCTTAAGCGCCAGTAAACGTACGCTTCTCGGAGGCCCGGCTGATCGTAAAGTCGCCAGCATCTGTTGGGCACGCTGCAAATCTGCCGCGCTCAGCCCCGACAAAAGCATATGTCACATCTCGGCACATAATCGTCTCTTTCGCAGGCTGCGCCTCAGACACATACCGCATGGTACCTGTTTCCCGCGCTGCTGAGAAATCAATCGGACGAACTGTCGGGCGGCTCACCTGTATTGGACGTGTCTGCTCAATCGTCACCTGTACTGTCCGGCCATCTGGCGTGCGCGCTTCGACAGTTTGCCCATCGGGCGTTTCACGCACTAGAGACACAAATGTCTGGCGGAACATATCCATGCTCGTGGTGGCAATATCAGCTGCGGCAGTCTTGCGAACCCGCTCGGCCATGAAGAAATCAATTCGCTGTGGCGCGGCGGCACTAACAACAGCTGTGCGCGGCGTCGCAAGGGCGCGTAAGGATTCAAGCGCTTCATCGCGCGGTGCCGGCGCTGCATTTGCAGATCGCACAGGCGCACGACGCGCAAGCGCTGCAGGACGCACGGGCTTTAAGGAAGCTGCCGTCGGGATCACACCTTGATACCCCAGCACGGTGTCGCGTGCGCGATCATCAATGCTGGCAACCATACGGGCCCGCGCTTGTGAGGCATTCGCCGCGGCAATCTCACGTTCAGCTTCACGGGCTGCTCGCTCATCTGCAACACGTTGGGCTTGCGCCGCGCGCGCGGCTGCGAGCTTCGCCTCTTTCGCAAGGGCTTGCTTTTCAGCCTGCAAATTTTGTTCAGCCAGTCGTGCAGCCGCAGCATCTGCTTTTGCCGCAGCTTCGGCTTCAGCAATCCGCAAACGCTCAGCATCAGCATCAATTTTGGCTTGCTGTTGTTGTTTCAGTGCCAGTGCGGCCAGTCGCGCACGTTCAGCTTCTTCAGCCGCAATACGGTCCGCCTCAGCCTGCGCCATGCGTTTCGCTTTGGCCTCTGCCGCCGCTTTCGCCGCCGCCTCTTCTTGAGCCAAGCGTAGGGCTTCAGCTTCCGCAACATCTGTTTCAGCCCGCGCATTCGCTTCTGCGACGCGTAAACGTTCAGCCTCTGCCGCTTCATGCTGCTCAGCAGTGTATTTCTCTTGAGCCGCATTCACGTCCGTTGCGAACGCGTCGTAATCAAACCACGCCCCCGTCAGGCCAGCGCTCACGATAGGCTGCAACGCCTGCGCAGAGGCCGCGCCTTGTGGCACAACAATCGGCCCCGTCAATTTCACTGTGCGGTCATTCGATCCGCTCGAATCCAGTTCACCACCATTCAGCGCGCTTCCCGCTGCCAGAACAGACAATCCCGCCAGCCCCAGCGCCGCAAGCCCGGCGAACGTCACTTGTGTAATATCTGTCCATTTTCCGCTGCTAGGCGCATTTGAGTAGTTAGAACCACCCCCAGCCCCGCCGCCGCCTTGTGTGGCATGGCGCGGTAAATCAGGCACAGCAGAGCGACGTTTCGCAGCAGGGCGTTTACGACGCCGTGCCTGAACAACTTCACTCTTCTGATCCATCTGAGACAGCATCGCCATCGTAGATAGTGGTCGCGCTTCTCCACGCTCTGTCAGGCGATCACGGAAAGGAATATAGGTTTGGGCAGACGGGTAGGGCTGGGCCTGATTGACATGGGTACCCCGTATCGCCTGCAATACATGCGGCGGTATGAACGCGGGTGTCGCCTGCGGTTTTACATAGTCCCTAGTGAACATGATCCCTGCCTCTCGCGCCTGACACGGCGCCCCTCATAGCCTAAACGTCCCTCATTATAGCCCGTTAAGACCCTCTTAACCATCCCTAAGCGCGCAATCTGCTGTCTTGTCAGCGCGGTGTTTGCTCTTTAGGCAACACTCAACACACTGCACCGCACAATAAGAAGGCCCTTTACTCCGATGGCAAAGCCCGCAAATGCTCCGAAAAAAGTCGTTCTCGCCTATTCTGGTGGGCTTGATACCTCCATCATCCTGAAATGGCTGCAGACAGAATTTGGCGCAGAAGTCGTCACATTTACCGCCGATCTTGGCCAAGGTGAAGAACTCGAACCAGCCCGCGCAAAGGCCCTCGCAGCAGGCGTAAAGCCAGAGAACATCTTTATTGAAGATGTCCGCGAAGAATTTGTCCGTGATTTCGTTTTCCCAATGTTCCGCGCCAACGCCGTTTACGAAGGCGTCTACCTGCTCGGCACCTCCATTGCCCGCCCACTGATCTCCAAACGTCAGATTGAGATTGCTGAGATGACAGGCGCAGATGCGGTTTGCCACGGCGCAACGGGCAAAGGGAACGACCAAATCCGCTTTGAACTCGGCTATTATGGCCTCAACCCAGACATCAAAGTCATCGCCCCTTGGCGGGACTGGGATTTCAAATCCCGGACAGACCTGATGACCTTCGCTGAACAGCACGGCATTGAGATCACCAAAGACAAGCGCGGCGAAGCCCCCTTCTCCGTTGATGCCAACCTGCTGCACTCCTCCTCTGAGGGCAAAGTGCTGGAAGACCCGGCAGAGCCTGCGCCAGAATTCGTACATATGCGCACCATCCGCCCGGAAGATGCGCCCGATGAACCTGAAACAATCACAATCAGCTTCGAACATGGCGACGCTTGCGCGATCAATGGTGAGGCGATGTCTCCGGCCACGATCCTCACCAAACTGAACGCCTATGGCAAAAAGCACGGCATTGGTCGCCTTGATCTGCTGGAAAACCGCTTCATCGGCATGAAGTCACGCGGCATCTATGAAACGCCCGGCGGCACAATCCTGCTGGCCGCGCATCGCGGTATCGAGCAAGCGACACTAGATAAAGGCGCGTCCCATCTCAAAGACGAGCTGATGCCGAAATATGCAGAGCTGATCTATAACGGCTTCTGGTTCAGCCCTGAGCGCGAAATGCTGCAAGCGGCGATCGACTATTCCCAGCGCTATGTGGCAGGCGACGTGACGATGAAGCTCTACAAAGGCCAAGCCTATCTGACAGGCCGCTCCAGCCCCTACAGTCTTTATTCTGAAGAGATCGTCACGTTCGAAGACGACCACGGCGCCTACGACCAAAAAGACGCCGAAGGCTTCATTAAGCTCAATGCGTTGCGTTTGCGCTTATTGGGTGCGCGCGACAAGAAGTTTGGGAAGAATGGGTGAGGCGTCAGTTAATGCCTCTGAAATTCTGCACAACAGTGTATCGAATATTGGAATTATCTGCATCGTGAATAATGAGCCTAGCGCCTTTGTATGAAACCTCGTTGGAGACATCTAGGTCATATTCAACCTCATTACTAAATGCAGGTCTCGCCATATCGCCAGAGTATTCTCGATACCCGATATTTACTTTGTTATCGATGCGACCATTGTAGAAAAGTGTCTGTTGAAATGAGTCATCGCCAGTTTGATTGAATTTAGTAAAAGAAACTCCATCCCGTTGCCGACAAGTGTGGACATTAAAAACAGTAACGATACAAATTTTGCCAGACTTCTTCACAATTTCAATGCTCTGGGGAGGGTCCATCAGAACATTCTTATGGAGCGCGCCCAAAGAGTTGCCGAACCCATCAGTTCTTGGCTGAGAGGTGTAAGAAAAGTATCTAGACTTATTATCTTCACCGGTTTTTGGGAAAAGTCCTGCGGTAAGAGTATATCCAGAAATACTGATTGGCGCATCTAACTGTAGCGCCTCTCTTTTAACTGATTTCCCCTGAGAGAGCATTCGATCACCGACAGAAACCCTCGTTTCTTCATTGAGCGGAGGAGAACTGAATAAATCCACATCTGGCATATAATTATAGCTAGGCGTGGCACACGCAGTAACTAAAAATATAGTCGATATTAGCATACAAATTTTCATAAATCCCCCAAAATTGAATTCTATTAGAAGTACATTTTGGGAAAATTACAAGTAGATTATATAATACTATCCAGTACTAATTATAGCGAAAACTATTCGTATCAAAGCGTGATACTCTACTGCGCGCAGCAGAAGAATTGAGTGACTTGCCCCGCTAAACAGCCACCTTCACCCCCGCTTCCCACGCCAAACCGCGCTACATTCCCAGCCGACACTAGCCCCAAGCAAAACGAACTCAACCGACTTCTCCCAGCCCTATACTCATTCGCATGAGCGCAGACTTGATCCGTCGGTTTTATACCAGTTGCCCCCTTTATCTGTGGCCGGTGCTTTGGGTGCAGGTCATCTTGATGAATGCGAAGCTCGCCCATTACCGGGCGCGCGCAGGCGGCGAAGAGATTGATTGTTTTATCGGGCTGAGCCACCGCGGCACGCTGCACATTGTGTGGCTGTCAGATAATGCCACAGGCTATATCGCCCCGGATGCGTGGCGACCCGTCTACACAATGACATTTGATGCGCTTACGGAAGAGCGCCAGCCAGATTATGCATGGCACAATGTCCTCCTGCAGCGCGTCTCTGCCGCTCATGCCCCCGTCTTCGCGGCGGCGTGCACCACAGCGCTTCATCTCGATCCCGGTTAACCCGCACCATCTTTTTAATTAAACCACACCACCGGAATGCCCCGCGCATTGCGGGCAATCGTGCTGGCGTAAAGGACGCAACCCTATTCCCGCTTCGCGCCTTTAACCGCTTGCAGGCTCGTGGTTTTCACATCGCGGCCCTTGCCCACTTTGCGGCCATAGCTTGGCGCACCCGCGCTGGCGCCGCTCACAGCCCCTCGCGTGGTTTTTTGGGTCAACGGCGGGATCGCCATGGCGGCTGGCTCTGGGCCATTCTCATCGAACAGGCCGGCCAATTGCTCCGTCATCGCACCACCGAGTTGCTCTGCGTCCACAATCGTAACCGCGCGTTTGTAATAGCGCGTCACATCATGGCCAATGCCAATCGCGATCAGTTCCACAGGGCTACGCGTTTCAATCTCTTCGATCATCTGGCGCAAATGCCGCTCAAGATAATTGCCAACATTCACATTCAGTGTGGAATCATCCACCGGCGCACCATCAGAAATCACCATCAAGATTTTGCGCTGCTCATGGCGGGCCAGCAAACGATCATGCGCCCATGTCAGCGCTTCGCCATCAATGTTTTCTTTCAGCAGACCTTCGCGCATCATCAGGCCCAGATTCTTCCGCGCCCGTCGCCACGGTGCATCCGCCGATTTGTAGATGATATGGCGAATATCGTTCAGGCGTCCCGGCCCTGGTGGTTTGCCATTGCTGACCCATTCTTCACGCGACAGGCCACCTTTCCAGGCTTTCGTGGTGAAGCCCAAAATTTCCGTCTTCACACCGCAACGCTCCAGCGTCCGCGCCAAAATGTCAGCGCACAATGCCGCCACCATAATGGGCCGCCCGCGCATAGATCCAGAATTATCCAGCAGCAGCGTCACGATCGTATCGCGGAAATTACTGTCGTCTTCCTGTTTAAAACTCAGCGCAGCGGTTGGGTCTGTAATCACACGCGTCAGACGTGATGTATCCAGCACGCCCTCTTCCAGATCAAAACTCCAGCTACGGTTTTGTTGCGCCATCAAACGGCGCTGCAATTTATTCGCGAGCTTAGAAACAGCGCCCTGAAGGCCCTGCAATTGGTGATCGAGATAAGCCCGCAGGCGTGTCAGTTCTTCCGGGTCACACAGATCAGGCGCAAGTGTCACCTCATCATGCGCGCGGGTGTAGACGTTGTAGACAAAGCGATTGGGGTCATCGCCTTCCTGAAAATTCGGACGCAGCGGCTGGGCGCCATCGTCGGAATCATCGGGGCTGTCATCGGCCTCCATGTCTGCCTCTTGATCAAGGCTGACATTGGCTTCTTCACCCTCAAGATCCTCCGTCTCACCCGACTCCATTTCCTCGGCAGACGCGCCCATCGGGTCGTCAGTCTCCATGTCCTCATGGCCGCCATCGGAATTGTCTTGCTCGCTCTCGTCTTGTGTATCGCTTTCCTCATTCTCGGAGGCATCCTCACCGGCTTCATCGCCTGCCGTGAGATCGCGGATCATATTACGTACTGTTTCAGCAAAAGCAGTTTGATCGTGCAACTGCTCTAAAAGTTGCTCAAACGCGCCGCCAGATTTTTCATCCACCTCAGCGCGCCACACATCCGCAACCTGCTGAGCTTTTTCCGGCAAAGGGCGGCCTGTCAGCCGTTCACGCAACAGAAATTCAATTGCAGGGGCCAACACAGCGGTTTTATCAGCCGCGCCCGTGTCAAAATCTGTTGCCTCAACATACGCCGCCAGCACAGCATCCAGATTGTTCGCCGTGCCCCGCATCGCATTTGTGCCAAGGCTTTCGATCCGAGCGGTTTCGGCATGCTCATAAACACTGCGCGCCAATTCACTCTGCGGGCGATGTGCGGCATGGGCGGCCGCATCATGGTGGGCGCGGCGCAAAGCAATCGAGTCCGCCTCACCGCGCAGCAGCGCGGCCACATGTGGCGACACTTCAATTGGAGGCGGGCGCAGAACAATACGCTCTTCGGTCGTGGCGGGGCCATCATTGCCGAAGCTGACCTCCACGTCTCGGTCGGCGCTCATCGCCTTGGTTGTCGCGGCGAGCGCTTGCTTGAACAGTTCCTGCGGAGAGAGATCTTTGGCCATATGCCGGTTCGTCCGTGCTTAAGCGACCTTCACCATCAAGGCGCTCTCTGGCAGTTCTTCTGCAAAACAGCGCTGATACATCTCCGCCACCAATGGGCGTTCCAACTCGTCACATTTATTGAGGAAGGTCATGCGGAAAGCATGGCCAAGATTACCAAAGATCGCAAAATTTTCGGCCCACGTGATAACCGTCCGCGGACTCATCACAGTCGACAAATCGCCCGCCATAAAGGCATTCCGCGTCATGTCTGCGAGGGTCACCATCTTTCCGAGCGTGTCATCATCAACGCCCGTCGCTTTCGTTTTCACGATCTCGACTTCAGCGTCATGCTCTAGGTAGTTAAGCGTTGTCACAATGCTCCAACGGTCCATTTGGCCTTGGTTCAACTGCTGGGTGCCGTGGTAAAGCCCCGTTGTATCGCCCAAGCCAACAGTGTTGGTGGTTGAGAATAAGCGGAAAAACGGGTTCGGTGAGATCACACGGTTCTGATCCAATAGAGTCAGCTTCCCACTCGCTTCCAAGATACGCTGAATAACGAACATAACGTCTGGGCGTCCGGCATCATACTCATCAAACGTGATCGCTACAGGGCGCTGCAATGCCCACGGCAGCAAGCCTTCACGGAATTCTGTAATCTGCTGGCCATCTTTCAAAACGATGGCATCTTTACCGACCATATCAATCCGGCTGACATGGCTATCGAGGTTTACCCGCACCATCGGCCAGTTGAGACGTGCAGCCACTTGCTCAATATGCGTTGATTTACCCGTGCCGTGATAGCCTTGCACCATCACACGACGATTGTGCTCAAAGCCAGCCAAAATAGCCATCGTCGTCTGTGGATCAAAGCGATAAGACGGGTCAATCTCAGGCACATACTCAGTACGTGTCTTAAAGCCATGCACGATCATATTCGTGTCGAGGCCAAAAACCTTCTTCACGTCGATTTTCTCTGTCGGCTTCAAGCCATCCAGTACATCGGTATCACTCATCACAGTCATAAGGCGCCATATCTCTTGGGAAGTTTATCTTCAGAGGGTGTTTTAGCACGCATCGCCCCGTCGCCTAGGGCTTACGGGAGGGAAAGATGTCACGGGTGCCGACTTTGCGTATAGACGTCTGCCTATTTTGCCTTCCAAACAACCTCACCCCCAACAACAGTCATCATGGGTTTAACCGTGAGGATCTCTGCTTCTGGAATGGTCATAATGTCGTCTGAAAGCACAGTGAAGTCAGCAATCTTGCCAACTTCAATTGTGCCTAGGTCATCTTCTTGAAAAGACGCATAAGCCGGGCCTGTCGTAAACATAGCCAACGCTTGCGCGCGGCTTACCGCTTCTCCCGGACGCCAACCGCGCCCTGAATTTCCGTCTAGGTCTTTACGGGCAATAGCGGCGTAAAACTCAATCATCGGAGAACCAATTTCAACTGGCGCGTCCGACCCACCAGCTATGATTGCCCCCGCTTTTAACAGGCTCTGCCATGCATACGCCCCCCGCAAACGCCGAAGTCCCAAGCGCGCACCCGCAAATTTCAGGTCACCAATCGCATGGCTCGGCTGCATACTTGCAATCAGGCCCAAATCTGCCACGCGCTGAATATCATCAGGCGCAAATATCTGAGCATGTTCAATACGCCAGCGACGCTCTGACTTGTAATTACTCGTCTCAGCCGCATCCAAAATGCGCTGGTTCGCGAGATCACCAATGGCATGAATGGCCAGTTGCACGTCCTCAGCTGAGGCGCGCGCCATGATGTTGCGCAGTTCACTATCCGACATGAGTGACAAACCTGATGATTCAGGGCGGTCTGAATATGGCTCAATCAACAAGGCTCCACGGCTGCCGAGCGCGCCGTCAATGTAAATTTTTACGGCGCGATTCTGAATCGTATCTGTTTCATGCAATCGGCCCGAGGCAATTGTAAAACCCTCCTCACCATAAGCGTTATAGACCCGCAGCGGCATAAGCCCTTCAATGTCCAGCGCTTCGAGTATGGCCGCTTCGCGCGTTTCAACGCTCATGTTATGCACACCCGTCCAGCCGCGCGCGACATACACAGAGCTACCCGTCTCCAGCGCGATCGCGACCTCTTCATCTGTCGGTTTTGTAAACAGCGAACCAAAAAGCTCCATCGCATTATCGATGAAAACACCCGTAGCCACGCCAGTATCGCTGCGCTCAATAAGGCCGCCATCAGGGTCAAGAGTCGCATCTGTGATGCCTACAGCTTTCATAGCCGCCGTATTTGCGACCAATGCATGTCCATCTGCGCGGACAAGAATAATAGGGTGTTCCGTACTCACGGCATCAAGATCTACCGCATTTGGCATTCTCTCTTCCGGCCAGCCCGTTTCAATCCACCCACGGCCATAAAGTAACTCACCCGCAGGCAAGTCTTT
>Ga0209345_10003021_pt1 | contig 17723 bp, 31 predicted proteins | sample Cruoilmetagenom7_FD_187294 | JGI IMG/M metagenome (GOLD analysis project Ga0209345, IMG submission 187294) | Oil polluted marine microbial communities from Coal Oil Point, Santa Barbara, California, USA - Sample 7 (SPAdes) (version 2) | ecosystem: Environmental > Aquatic > Marine > Oil seeps ...
CGATCTTATATCAGGGCTGCGTGAAGTGTTACTTTCTGATGGAGTTACATATAGGGTTACAGGTTACATTACAGCGGCACTAAGCGGAGATTATGGAATATACCTAGGGCCGTCTTCGTCATCGGCAGGCGAGACAGTCATCGCGCTGGGGGCGTTCGCAGGTGGAGCTGGAGAGAAACTACCTCACTGCCCTATCATTGGTGACGACGGCTCTACATTCACCACAGCAGCAGATATTCCTACGCTAGACGCAGGCAGCGAACCCTTCGTAGGCTTCGACGGGTCTCAAGGCACTTGGGTGTTTAAGGGGGCGTGGGCAGAAACGGGGGGCACAACATACCAGCTTGTCGGTGGCGCTAGCGAAAGGTTTATCTATCAAACAGTAACCACTGGGGCAGTTAGAACCTATGATGGGACAACTGCTGTTACGAAGTCTGGCGTACTGACCGACGATACCTCCATAGCAGTGGTTCAATCCTACCTAGAAGGCGGAAACTTCAACATCCTAGCCGATGGCAGCACAGAAAGCTCAGCGGCCCTCACAGGCGACCTAGCCACAACCACCATAGACATAGGCCACCTTGCAGGGGCTAACGGTATGCACGGGGTAATCCATGAGATAATTTATTACCCAGTGCAGCTTGACCTAGCAACTAGACAGGGGTTTGAGGCGAATGATTAGGCGGGATAAAATAGCGCATTTCTTCATCGGGGCTTTGATTGTGCGGGGGGCGGGCGTTGGCAGCTACTAACCGCATATACCCTACGCCGTACGGCATCGCTCGGGGCTTGGTTGAAAAGCACACGGCGCTGCACAAGTTTGGGCAGGCTATGGTCGGCACAAGCTACACGCCGGTAGCGTACGGGAACAACTGGCAAACGCCGCAGGCGGCGGGCGCCGTACCGTTGCGGGTGGCCGCTGGCGGCGACGCCGCGGACACAAACGGCGGGGCGGGCGCGTGGTCGGTCATCATCGTAGGGGTCGACGCGAACGGCGTTTCCATGTTCGACACGCTCACGCTGGCCGGCGCCGCGGCGTCTGACTACAGCACCGTGGCGTTCATGAGGGTCGTGCGCGTTTACGTGTACGAGAGCGGCACCTACGCCACCGCCACGGCCTCCAGCCACGCCGACGAAATCGTCATCGAGGACGCCGACAGCAACGAGTGGGCGCGCCTGCGCCACGACACGCTGGGCTTCGGGCAATCCCTTATCGGGGTGTACACCGTTCCGAAGGGTTACACGCTGTACGTCAACAAACTCGAGGTGTCTACCGACGCCAATAAGCCGGTAGATTTCCTGTGGATACAGAGGCAGGAGATCCTGCGCGCGGCGGCGCCATACACCGCCATGCGGCTGGTGGAGCCGTTCATCGGCGTGTCCGACGCCTTGACGGCGGAGTACGAACCGCCTAGAAAGTTTCCAGAGCTTACCGACATCGGGTTTATGGCCCGAGCACAAGCGCAAACCGCGGAAGTTTCCGCTAGGATGAATGGTTTCCTCGTCGAAACCGTAGAGTAGGAGAACACCATGGCCAGAGATCAAGCGAGTGTAACGTGCGAGGTAGGGGGCTGGACCCAGCTCACGAACGGCGACGTCACATCGATGTCCTTTCAGGTTCTTAAGGGACCGGCGTATATTCGTTTCACGACGGACGAGACTGAACCGACTGAAGAGTTCGGGTGGCTATACCAGACGGGGGAAGGCGAGGATAACCGCACTGTCGCGGATCTCGCCAAAGCGTCCGGCATGGACCGTGCGTGGGCGCGCCCTGCGGGTAGCGGCAAAGACGCCGTCGTGCACGTAGATCACGCCTAGCTCCCCATAAATAGCGAGATGCCAACGCTGAAGGAACATGCTATGCCAGACACAGTTAAGACATTGAAGGGTAAAGTTATGAACGAAGATTGGCATCTTACACGCGGCGTGTCCGTCGCAGTTATCGTCGGCCTCATACTGCAGCTTGTCCTTGGGGTGGTGTTCATCATCCGTCTCGAGGGCGCGATAATGCGTAACGGCGACCACATCGCCACCAACGCGGCGGGCGTTGTCGACATCCGCGGCGACATCGAGGCTATCGAGAGTGACCTGCAAGACCGCGACCTAACGCTGGTGCGGGTGAGCGTGCAGCTGGAAAACCTCACGACGTCCGTGAGCACGCTGACAGGCTTAGTCGCTAAGATCGACGACCGGTTCGACGAGGCGCAACAGAAGGAGGTTGTGAAATGAACGCGTACAGCATAGCAAAATCCAAGCTCGGCCTGCGAGAGATCGCGGGCGAGGTACACAACGACGAGATTGTGGCCATGTTCGCCACGGTCGGCCACAGCTGGGTTAAAGATGACGAAACCGCGTGGTGCGCGGCCTTCGTCGGCTGGGCGCTAGAACTGTCTGGCGGTAAATCCACGCGCAAACTCAACGCGCGGTCCTACCTTGCGTGGGGCGAGCCTGTAGATATCGACGACGCGCGCGAGGGCGACATCGTGGTGTTTAGCCGCGGCGACCCTAAAGGATGGCAAGGCCATGTCGCGTTCTTCGTGCGGCGCGAGGGCGGCAGCGTCTACGTTCTAGGCGGCAACCAAGGCAACGCGGTTTCTATCCGGCCGTATACGGAAACTAAACTGCTAGGCGTCCGGCGCAGCAAGGTAGCCACACCTGAGCCTACGGGTTTCTGGGCGGCGCTGCTTAAAGCATTGGGGGTGAAGTGATGCTCGAGATATTTATGAGACCGAAGGTGCAGGGCCAGTTTCGCCACCTGCTCAACACCATAGGCGGTGTGGCGGCAACTTACGGCGTGCTGACCGAGGCGCAAGGGATTGCCATCGCGGGCGTTGTGGCGGCTCTGGTGGCGTTTGGGCTTAGCCTGTTTGCGCCGGAGAAAAAACCGTGACCCAGTTCATATGGGAGATAGCCGCCGTGATCGTCGCTCTGCTGGGCGGCGGCGCGTGGATGTTCCGCAAGGGCGTGAAAAGCCGTAAGGCCAGAGAGGCCGCCGCCACCTTGAAGTGGCTGCAGGACAAACAGGAGATCGAGAGAGATGTTGAAACGAACTTTAGCGATGATGACCTTATCGATGCCACTACTCGCGGGTCAGTGCGTAAGCCCAAGCCCTGAGACCCTGTTCGACGTGCACTGCTTCGCGAAGGATAACTCCGCGCAGCTGCTTATCGATAACGGCGAGCGGCAATTCCTAGAAGGGATCGCCGCTCAGAATATTCAGCTGGGCGGCTGCTAGTCTACGGCCTTCGAGTAATACCACGACGTCGTCGTGTCGGCCGCCAGCGGCAGGCCCTCGGCCCACTCGAGGTTCGTGGTCATGATCTTCTCGAGAACCCCTGCGGCCTGAACCGCGTCTATCTCGTTGTCGTCACACTCCCCGATGATTTCGTCGTGCGTGTGACCGACCACAAAGTCAGGCATCAGGCGTTCACATTCTACCAGCGCGTTGCGCAGCAAGGAGCCGGCTACGGCTTGTGTCGCGTTTTCCGCGAGGACGCCGTACCAGAGGGTGCGGGTTTCCTTACCGCGGCGGTACGTGAGCACCGTGCGGGTCGTCTCGTTACCCTGCTTGTCCTCGGTCGTACGCTTTGCCCAGCGCAGCCGTGGGTAGGTCAGCGGCCGGCCGTCGGGCAGGAAGGCGAACATCGTACCGTCCATGTAGTCCGCATCGTACATGTAAGCCACACGGCCCGCCTCGTGCACCACGCCACTGTTGCCCATGGCGGCGATGAAGGCTTCCCACAGCTCGTCCCAGAACCGGCGTGCCCAAGGGTTATTGCGGCGCCACATGTCCACGATGTGCTTGGCCTCGGCCTCCGTCAGGGAGATCCCGTAGCCTGCAGCCATGGCCATCAGCGCGCCCACGGCACCGCCGAAACCGAGTGACAGGGTCGCCACCTTACCGGTCTGCCGTTCGGCCTTGTCAATTTCCGTAGCCTGTTTGGTAAAGATGTTTGCAGCTTCCAGCTGGTAGACGTCAGGCAGGGACGGGTCAGCGTCCACGCCGGAGAACACGTCCAGCACAGCGCGCGCCTTGCGGCTGTCCGCCAGCCACGGCAGCACGCGCGCCTCGATGGAACTCCAGTCAGACCAGATGAGGGTGCGACCTTTTGGCGCGGCGATAGACGGGCGGATCAGGCGCGACAACGCACGGCCGGCTGAACCGAACTGGTCTTCAAAGGCTTCCAGCTGCCCACGCATATCAAGCATAGTCGGTCTCCAAATCATTGATAAATTCGATAGCGGCTTCCTCGTCGCTCACGGTGGCCCGTGTGAGGTTGTGCGTCTGCACACCGCGGGCCGAGAACCGGCCGGTCTGTTGCGCGCCGTTGAAAACGTACTGGCCGCGCAGGCGGTCGTCCGCCCCGAGCATAGGTATCATTTTCGGGAACTTCTTAGGCGTGGCGCTGGCGCCGTACAGGCGCGTCTCGAGCAGCTGCAAAACGTCGTACTCGTCCTCGGTCAACCCCTGCTCGTCATCCAGACGCTCGAGGTAGGGGATCAGCATCTCGACGCGCTTGCGCTCAAGAGACAGGGACGCCGGCACCAGATCGCCGGTCTCGTCGTCCTCGTCGTACTTTTTCACCAGAATGTCGGCGGCCTCGGGCAGGTGCGACAGGTGGTCGCGGACCCACTTCGCCAGAGCAACGTGCTGGTTTACGGAGTAGCAGTCGCCATGGGTGAACTCGACCACACGCTCGTTCACCTGCGCGGCGTACTCCCGCGCCAGTTCGGCGGCGTTCTCGATGAACGGCCGGTCGATAGGTAGACCGCGGTCGTTGATCGCCTCGCTGGCCCAGAACTCCTCCCACTCCCACGACCACAGCGGGCGCGTGGCGAAGAACACATCGCGCAGCTGCTCGGTATCCTGCAAGCCGTACTTGACGTAGTCGGCCCACTCTTTGGGGTGGGACTGCGGGGTGCCACCATCGGCGGGCGCGAACAGCTTGATCAGAGACTTGCCCTGTTCCAGCTTGCCCTCGAAACCTAGCGCCTTGGCGGCCATGCCCAGACCGGCGGGGAGGTTTGACGCCACAGCTTGCGCCATGGCGTCGATCACCGTCCGGTTCGGCATCACAAATTTGCGTGACGGGCGCAGCATAGAATGGTTGCACACGTTGCGGTCAAAGCCGCTGTTCCACATGACGAACCACGCCTTCCCCGACAAAGCGCGAGACATAAACTCGAGCAGGTCGTCGGGCGCGTCCACCCACTTCAGCGTACCGTCGAAGTCTTCCAGCTCCCACGCCTTGGCGGGGCTGTCCTTACCAATGGCGTACGTCAACAGCACGACCTTCGCCGAGTGCGAATACCGGTGCGCGCCTGACTTGGTGACGTCGCCCCAATCAGGGTTCACCAGATTTTTGAGGCCGCGGGTCTCGGTGTCGAGCAGACAGAAGTCGCTCGGGTCAGCGGATAGCGGTTCAAACACTCTCTGCATCAGACTTCTCCACGGGCTTGTAAGTGAAAGGCTGGAATTTGTAGACGCTGAACAGGCACTGGTGGTCCAGCATCGGCAGACCGTCGGGGCCGCGCACCTTGGATGGCTCACTGGCGATAATGCGCTCGGCCCACAGGGTCTCGGCCATCTGGCGAAAGAACCACGCGTCGACGACGCGCTCTGGCGCGTCCATCGGGGTGGTGTAGTTGCCGTGCAGCGTCATGATATTGCCGCGGCGGCGCAGTTCTTTTTCGAGGCGGGCGGTGGACAGATACGCTAGCGCGTCGTCGCGCACCGCGAGGTTGTCGTCGTTTATAAGTTTTTCTGACATGTCGATCTCCGGTTGGTTTGGTGACGGGGCGCGAACGCCCCGCCGTTTAGTTTAGGCGCGACGCCGACGGCGACGCACAGGCTGCTCCTCTTCGACCACTTCCGCGTCTTCGACGTCTTCTTTGATCTCAGGCTCGGGTTTCTCCTCTTCCTTCGCCGCGGCGCGACGCCGGCGCGGTGCCGGCTTCTCTTCCGCCTTAGGCTCAGGCGCAGGCTCCGGCTTCGTTTCCGGCTCGCCACCCTTCGTGTCTTCCATGTCGGTGAAAGCCACGATGTCGATCACAGGGGTGTATGTACGCCCCCACTTTTTGTGATCGTAGTGGTCGCTCGACAGGTTCACCACCGGCACGATGTACTCAGGGTCATCCTCCAGCTGGCGCAGGATCTCGTCGATCACGCCGCGCACAGCCGCGAGGCCGCCCACCGAGTTGGTCTTGTACTCGAGCTGCTTGCCCTTGTGCTTCCCATCCATGACGCGGAGCTGGAAACCGATCTGCTCTTTCCACGGGAAACCGTGGTCCGGCAGCGTGGTCTTAGCAGGGATCGGCTGCCCGAGGGGTACCATCTCCTCGCCGAGGATCTCGTTTTTCACCGTAGGGTCCGAGTTGTTGGACCAGCACGACCAGCCCATCATGATCGACAGAGGGTTAATCGCCAGCTCCCAGTCAGGTTTGACCTCGACGTTATCCGCACCGAACACCCAGTCGCCGTCCGTCAACATGCGCAGGTACTGCGAGTTGGAGTTAGCGGGCATCTGGTTCTGGACCGTTTGCAAGTTCTGCTTCAGGGCCGCCGCTGCTGCGAGTGCGCCTGAGTTCTTCTTCTGTACATCATTCGACATTTTAGATTTCCTATCTATAGTCAGTTTCAAAGTTGATCGTCTCTCCGACCTGTCACCGCCTGCCACACGTCAGGTTTTGCGGTTCAACCTTTTGCCCTTGTGACTGGGGCGTGCCGTTCTCCCATTTCTGAACACGCATTGCGACTATCTTACAGGGCGCAAACCTCGGTTAACTGAACAAACTTTTCACCGCAAACATGGATGCGGACTGCGTGTCGATCAGCGCCTTGTCTTTCAAAGGACCGTCCACCGCTACCGCCGCGATTGTCGAGGCCAACAGCTCGGCGGCCCGCTTGATATCGTCGACGCGCGTGTCTGCGGAGGGGTTAAAGTCTTTGTTCGTGTAACCGCCATTGGCGGTAGGCTGTGGGGTATCTGACATCTTATTCTCCTCTTAGATGTGCTAGTTTATCACCAAGCTCCGACGCCTTCTCGACGTCGCTCACGTGCTCGGCGCGGGGATCGCCCACCGGCACCAGTGTGGTGCCGCTCGACGGTTTCTTCTCGTACATCTCCTCAGGGAAAAACCGGCCATCTTTCTTCAGCAACTTCTCCATCTGGGGCATGGACGCCATCTTACGCGGCATATAGTCGTCAAACTTGTAGCGGCGATTTTTCATGAAGGTTTGTACCTCCTCAGGGCTGACCGTGAACACGCGGCCGGATGACTTTTTGTCGACCAACTTGTAGCCTTCGACCTTGCCGCCATCGGTCATGAACGCGTGGCCCTGCTTGAACACCTCGGTCGCGAACTCTTCAGCCATGGCCGCCAGCTTCAACAGGTGCGGCAGATCCTCGGCGTAGCCAAACACGCCCTCGTCGGCCTCCTTGACTGCGGCGAATTTCTCGGCCAGCTCCACAGTCTGGTTCAAGTACAAGGGGCACAGCGTCTTGCAGGTGGCAAAGTTACACCAGTCTCCCTGCTCTATGCGCGCATTGTCGCCGTCGGTCTGGATCTCTTTGATTGCGGACATCAGCTCGACGCGGTATTCTTCCAGCTCGCCCACGGTCGTGGACCAGTGGTAAGGATCGTCGCTCAGCTTAGGCTGCGATATCGTCAGCACGATTTCATTCTGGGGATCGGTGGCGTCGAACATGGAAGGGCAACTGTGCATCGCCGCACGGGCGTAGAACATGAGCTGCTTGTTCTCCTCGACCTCGACCTTACCTCGGCCGAACTTCCAGTCCCACACGCCGGACACCGAGCCGCAGCGCCAGACAATATCGGACGTACCGTATGCGCCGTCGATACCTACCATCTCGCATTTCTGCTCGATCAGCATGTCGAAGTCCGCACCCTCGGCGTCCTCTGTGTCAGCGATAAAGTCGTCCAGAGCGTCGAGCGCAGGCTGGCCCAGCTCGTACCACAGCTCCTCGTCGATGGTCAGCTCCCACGCATCCTCGGCGCCCTTCGGTGCCTGCTTGTGCGTGAACGGCAGCAAGTCATCCGGCTCGAGGTTCTTGGCCAGAACTTTGGCCATCATCTCGTGCAAGGCCGTACCTTCACGAGTGAACTCGTTGCCTTTGTCTTTCGGGGCGAGTTGTTCTAGGGACCAGCTGCGCGGGCAGCCGATGCGCCGTGCGGCGGTCGACCCGCCCACAAGGCTGGAGTGTTCTGTCGGGGTATTCTGTGCGTCGGTCATTACGCTCTATTCCTTTGCTGGCAGGTTATCAAAGATCAGGTCTTCGATGATCTGCGATTGCGATTTAGGGTCGCTACCTTTGTCCGCCGCGGCGGCCACAAGATCGCGAGCTTCGGGTACGAGCAGATACTTGCACTGCACGGTCTCTACGCCACGCCGACGCGGCGTCACTGGGTGTTCTGACATTCAATGATCCTTTCGTGTTGCGTCGGTCAAGACATTGAGGTACTGGTACACCATGGTACTTGAAGCGTCAATAGAAAAATTCCTCGACACCGAGGTAAAATCGCGGGGCGGGTTCACCGTCAAGCTGAACCCGACAAACAACAAGGGCATCCCCGACCGGTTGGTCGTGCTGCCCGACCGCATCTTTTTTGCGGAGCTGAAGCGCCCGCGCGGCGGCGTGCTCGCACGCCTGCAGGCGTGGTGGATGGCGCGGATTAGCAAGCTCGGGCACGAGGTCGTAAAACTAAAGACGCGAGAAGAGGTGACGACCTATCTTGACAGCGGGGGGCCTCCTCTATATTAGGGTACCACAACCTGACCGGAGTAAAACATGTTAAACAAGTCTGACCTGCGCCCTGCGCAGGACAAAATCATAACCCGCCTGTACGAGAATAGCGCCCTGCTAGCCGTGCTAGGTATGGGCGGCGGCAAAACCGCCTCGGCGCTAACAGCTTTCGAAGAACTTCAAAACGACGGGCACGTGAGCAAGGGCGTGATCATCGCCCCGCCGCTGGTGGCCGCGTCGGTATGGCCGCGCGAGGCCGCCAAATGGTCGCACCTGAAAGACATACGCGTCGTGCACCTTGCCGGCGGGCCAGCCGAACGGAAGAAAACCCTCGACGCCATGGACGGCGACCTGTTCTCTGTTAGCATCAACTTGATCCCGTGGCTGGCGAATTACCTAGAGAAATTACCGACCGGCTCTCCGCTGCTGGATCTGCTGCTCATCGACGAGACCTCTAAACTCAAAGGCCCGCGCAGCTCGTGGGGCAAAGCCTTATCCAAGGTCACACCACGCATTGGTACGCGCTGGGGCCTGACCGGTACCCCGCGGCCGAACGGGTACGAGGATCTGTTTATGCCCATGCGCGTGCTCACCGCGGGCAATCTGTGGGGAGACAACTTCGACCAGTGGCGCCGCGAGAACTTCATGCCTATGGACTACCACGGATACGAGTGGCGCATCCATGACTTCCGCGCGCAGAAATTAATCGAGGATCTCAACACCGTTATGGTCACCATACCAGACGAGGAGATGCCGACGACCGCCGGTCTGAACGCGGGGCCAGAGCACAATTATGAAGTCGATCTGCCTGACGAAGTCCGCGAAGTCTACGACACCATGGAAAAGCACCTCGTGGTGGAGGTGGTCAAAAACCTGCACAAAGGCGCGACCGAGGTAGATCTCGTGGCCGCCCTGTCGCACGCCGTGGCCAGCTCCAAGCTGGAGCAGATCGCGCAGGGCTACCTGTACGACGACGGCGAAGCCTCGGCCAGCATGCACACGCACAAGATCGATATGCTGAACGACATGCTCAGCTCGGCAGACGGCGAGAACGTGCTGATCGCGTACAAATATAAATACGACCTCGAGATCCTGAAGAAACACCTAGGTAAAGACTTGGTGCAGCTCGGGGGTGGCGGTGCCGAGCGCGCGGTCAAGATGATGGACAAGTGGAACGAGGGCAAGATCAAGTATCTCGCCCTGCACCCTGCGTCAGCAGGCCACGGCGTGGAGCTGCAGCACGGGGGGCACCGGATCATTTGGTTCTGCCCGACGTGGTCACCTGAGATGTACGACCAGACCCTGAAGAGGCTTGATCGACCGGCGCAGACGCACCCTGTGTTCAGCCACCAGATCATCGCCCGCGACACCGTCGACGAGGTGAAGGTCAACCGCGTGCAATACCGCATGGAAGACCAAGACGCTTTCAAGCGCATGCTGAGGATGGCCTGATGCGCGCGCAACCTGAGCACCTGAGCGAGACCTGCATCTGCAAGATGGAAGATGACCTATGGGTCACTATAGAGTGGCGCAAGGGTGAGAAAGAACCGCAGATCGAAGACTTCCGCGACGCCGTGGACGGTATCATTGTGAAAGCCCGCACGGACGTCATGGACCGCGAGGAGAAGGGACCGTACTTCAACCGCGTAAACGAATTGTGCGCGCAGGCCATGTACGACGTCGAGACTGACCGCTGGTTCAGCTTTCTATACGACGGCCCTAACAGCAACGTGGCTCACTGGGCAGCGCACCGTACTAAACAGTAGAGCCGTTCGCCCAGTAGACGAACGGCTCACGACCGACAGCAAAATCAGTCCCCGTGTTGGGTGCTGAATAACCCTCACCTACCACTGGTAGCGTGCCGACGCAAGGACTATCACAAATGAGCTTCCAAAAAGACAACGCAGCCGCGCAGACCGCGAACCAACACACGCTGCTGGACAACGGGTACACGCCGCTGGCGAACATCGACAAACGGTGCATGCTGAAAGGCTGGAGCACGCTAAGCGTCACGCACGAGTACATAGAGGAAAACTGGGAAGGCCGGCGGGCCTACCAAGCCACAGGCATCAGACTAGAGGACGGTGTCTGCGCCATCGACGTGGACATCGACGACGTCGCGCTGGTGGCCGCTATCTGGAAGGCGGCCGTCAAAGCGGTGCCGGCGTTGAAGGACGCGCTGATACGCTGGGGCAAAGGCCACAAGGAGATGTGGCTGGTGCGCGTCGACAAGACGTTCGGCGTGGCGTACTCGAAAGCCTTCAACGATCCTGAAGACGAAAGCGAAACCAGCCAGCGCGTGGAGATTTTCGGGGGCGACCACCCCCGCCAGTTCGGCGTGCTCGGCGTCCACACCATGGGCGACGACGGCGAACCTGAGGTCGAGTACGAGTGGGACGGCGGCACACCGTTGCGCGTCCCCCGTGACGAGCTGCCAGTCATCTCGCAGGCCGACGTCACCAAGATCATCGAGATTGCTAACGACATCCTGACGCGGTCAGACTGGCCAGAGGCAGAGGGGTGGGGCACCGGCATGTCGACAGGCGAGACGGTGTACGACCTGACCGAGGACATGCGGTTCGAGTGCGAGGACGACGAAACCCGCAATCTGCAGGAGCTGGCCGACTGGGCAGCCGCCGGAGGCAAGTGCCGATGCTCGGCGTCGTGGCTGGACGGCCAGCGCCACTATAACAAAACGCGCTGCCTCGTGAGCATCACGCATGACGACCACGTTTCGGTTCTGGAGATGGGCAACTGGGAGCGCCACATGGCGGCAGAAGCTGCCCGTGATGACGATACCACATCCGAAGCCTTCGAGGCACTTTCTGACGGACTGGAAGCGGCTGGGTTCGATCTGGACGAGGCCTACGCCGACGCCCCTGACAGCTTCCGTGACCGCGTCAATTATCTGCTAGAAAACTGGGCTTACTGCGCCGACCGCGTACGCTGCGCTCTACCAATCACACGGGACGAAGAGCGGTCCTGCACCTTAGCGGGGCTGCGCGGTAGCGAGGCGCGGCACAGCTACACGCAGGTGGGGCCACGAGGCGGCGAGAAACGGATCAACCCCGCGGACGCGTGGTACAACCACGCCCAGCGGCTAGACGCCACCGGCTACCGGTTCATGCCGGAGCGGTCTATGGGCCTGCATGATGTCGAGGGCGAGCTGGTCATCAACAGCTATGCCCCGATCATACGGCCGGCGGTCACAAAGGACCGCGCGCGGTACGTTCGGATCTGGTACCAGTTTCTGGAGCACCTGTTCCCGAACGAGGCCGAGCGCGAGTGGATACTGGACTGGATGGCGCACAAGCTGCGCCACCCTGAGGTACCGGCCGTGGCGATCCTGATGACGACACGTACGCAGGGCACCGGCCGCGGCACGTTGTTCGAGATCATGCAAAAGCTGTTTGGCGACCAATACTGCCGCACCGTGCCGTCGTCTCTGCTCACAGGGTCGGACGGTCAGGCGGCATACACCGACTACATGGCCCGCACGCTCGTGGTGTTCGCCGATGAAGTGCTGCCAGACGGCGACGCCGGCTCGTCCATGGAGTGGAAGCGTAAGAAGACCTACGAGCGCCTGAAGGAACGCATGGACCCGAAGCCGCACTGGGTCACCATTGTGCGCAAGGGCCTGCCCAACTACCGTGAAATGGTAAGCGCCTCGTTTGTGATGGCGTCCAACCACCCGAACGCTGTGCCTGTGGGCGAGCAAGACCGGAGGGTCGTGGTGATGACCAACACCGAAGTGAAGCTCATGGATAACGCAGAAGTTTACGACGCCATCAACACCGTGCGCGACCCGCAGGTGGACATGGAGTTTATCACCGCGATACACGACGAACTTATGCTGCGCGACATCTCTGAGTTTTCCCCGTACCTTGCGCCGGCGTTCGAAGGCCGCCGCGCCATGATCGAGGCCAACAAAAGCGAACTCGACGAGATTGTGGATCAGGTGCTGCGCGATATGCCGCACGACATAGCCACGACGGCGGGGCTGCGGGACCGCGTAAGGGTGGAACTCCGCAACGCGGATCTCGAGCACGAGTTCAAAGGCTGGCGCGCGCATTGCGTGGACTACGCGGGCACCGTGTGGCGCGTGGTGCACACCCGCAAAGCGTACGGCTTGCAGAAGAGCAGAGCGCAATTCATAGTCCGCGACACGGCGGCAGAGGCTGCCCTAGAAGACATGGCCTTTGTAGACCGCGAGTTCTACGTGAGGGAAGCCAAGGATTTTAACATCGTGGCGAGCGCCGAGAAACTGGCCGAACGGCTCGGCATGAAAGTCGTGAAGTAGCCCAAACGAAAAAAAGGCCCGCCAAAAAGGCGGGCCAGTAATCGTTAACAGGAGGTTATGTGTGCAGCTTTGTTACGACGCCGGCGCACCGGCGTCAACAGCTTTCTTGTTAAGCGCAGCGAACAGCGTGTCGACGTTATCCAGCGCCGCGGCGCAGGCTTCGTGCGCCTTCCAGCATGCGTCTATGCCGTCAGACAGGGCCTGCAGGTCGGCGTTAGCCGGCGCCGGCAGGTCTTCCTCTGGCGCTATTAACACCTGTGGGATCTCCCCGAGCGGCGTTACCGGCGACAAAACTGACATCAACCGGTATGTGCCATTTTGCAGGCCCACCACGCCGCCGGTGAACGAACCGCCCTCCAGCAGCTCGCCCGCTTTGTGGTGCAAGCCCAGCTTGACCGCCATGGGCGGCGGGACAAACACGTCAGCCTCTAGGACCTCGGAATACGCGAAAGCGTAACCCGTGTTGGCGGGGTCTTTGCGCACGTTGGCGCGCGTTACGATCAGGGTTTCTTTACTCAGCATCGCCAGCCTCCCCGCGCACTTGGCACTCAGACAGTTTCTTTTGGTAGTAGCCCACAAGCCCGCCGAGGTCTACGGAGCGGTCGTCTGTGCCGAGGCCGCGGCCTTCGTACGCCATTAAAAAGGCGAGGTTGCACGCCGCGTGGTCTAAGTGGCTGAAGCCGGTGTCGGCGTCAACGCGCTCGCCGGACCACCACGCCACAAGGTGGCGCTGCAGGGCGGCGTAGTACCGCGACCAACCGGCGCCGGCGTGCCAGTTATTTGGGCTGTATTTACGCGCGCCGTAGGTCAACACGGCCGCCGTGCCGAGCATAAGCTCCGGCGGGACCAGATCCATGCGCAGCTTGTCGGCGTCGAATTTCGTGAATTTACTCATCGTTTGCCCCTCCGCTAGGGATTACATCGCCGTTGCGCACGCCGACATCTTCGGCACCGTCCATCTCCGCCCACTTGGTGTCGGGGTGCGATGTGGTTTTATGTGTCAACAGCCGGATGAACCCGCTGCCTACTTTGGCAAAGACCATCTCGCCGCGCGAGTATAGGTCGACTTGTTTGTAGACGCCTTTGCTATAGACGATAGCTTGGGCACCCTCCATTCTTGTAAAGCGTTTCAATTTAATGCTCCTTCAGTTACGTCACGGACAGTGGTGAGACTTTCCATGACCTTGGCGCGTTCGCTAGCTGATGCGGACACCAGTTTACGAAAGCGGGCGTGAGTAGTGGACACCGGAAAACCGGCCATCTCGCATACCTCGATAAAGTTGCGGGAGGGGTGCGACCCTACCCATGCTTGAGCTTGTCGCCGGTGCAGGTCACTGTCCCGCGAAAAGCTGTCTGTCAGGATATCCCGCAACAGGGTGAGCAGGACGGTTTGCCACAGTTTTTGCTCTGGCGTGGTGCAAGGGACTGCGGGGGCCTCCTCGCTGTTGGCTTGGTCGATACCGTTGGCGGGCATTACGGGTCTCCTAAAAATGTACTGACGCGGTGGCCAGCACTTCAAATTTGGCGCCGCCGACCACGATGTGCGTCGAATACGAAATCTTTTCGAACGCCACTTCGATGGCTAGCGCGGGGATTAAAACGTGGTCGCCGATGACCGGCATACCGAGGTTCTGGGCGTAGCTCACGAGGTTTGGGTACTCAACGAACGCCGTGCTCACGCCGACATACAGATCCCACGACGGCTGGTCGACCACGCGGACGTCAAAGGTGGCGTCAACATAGGTGCTCCAGTCGTCGTAGCTGTTGATGAAGGCGCCGCCCTCAAGGCCGGCGCGCCATGTCTCGCCGCATTTGACACCGACACCGGCGCCAAAGTTCAGCTCATTAAATTCTCGGGTCGCGCCGAAGTGCTTCGAGACGCCGTGCAGCGCGACGTAGGGGCCGCAGTCTGCCGCGGCGCTGGTCGCCATGGTCAGGGCGACGGCTGTTAGGGCGTGTTTCATGTGTTCTCTCCTATTTGTTAACGGGCTTTAACTTAACTGCCCTTAGAGCTTTATGCTCTTAATTCCCTTGATAAAGTCAAGACATCTAGGGCAGGTTATACCGCCTCTCGCTACTGTCTTTTCTTCGGTGGTAGCTTCACCCTCATCAAACCCGAAAACTTCACCGGAGCAAAGCAAGGCAGGGGAGCCAGCATACACCCAAATAAGATGCCAATGATTATCAGTTACAGGCTCTCCATCTTCATCGGACAGCATTTTTACAAGACCGTTGCTCATCCTTCATGCTCCTTGGTTTTCATTGCGCGGATACTTTCCGCGTCTACGTTGTGGCCCGCCATGCGTCCGCTATACCTGTCCATAGTTACAAGAGTATCGTCGGCTTCGATAAGTTCCTCCAACCGTTTTTCGGCGGCTTTATGCCACATCGCCACCTCCTCCAGCACCTCATCCCTGAGATGCGCCTTGGCTACGGCTAGGGCTGCGGCAGCAATATCACGCGACGTTACATCTACACCGTGCAGACGCTCACAAGCCAATATTGCCGCACCTATTTCCTCTATCAGCGCGGTTTCTTGTTCAGGTGTCATTGCTGGACCTCCTTAAAGGTGATTTCCTTCTGTGGACGGTAGGCGTCACATTCTTTTTCTGTGTATTCCCCTGCTTCTAGCTCGCTGCTCGTATACCCACGCCTGTTAGGCCGGAACAGCATTCCATTTTTTATGATATAAAATAGTTTGTCGCCGGTGCGCTTGTCGCGTTTAGGTTTAGACGGAAATTTTACAACGCTCATTCCAAACATCCTTTCACTAGGGTTTCAAAGTGGGCTTGAGCGGCGGCTTTGGCTTATCTAGTCGGTGGGTTTTCTCCTTATCAGCATATCGCGGGTCCATTAAATCTGGTTTTGGTTCACCTAAAAGGACATGCCGTAACTCGTCCGCCTCATATTCAGCCCGATTGTGGAACTCGTTACCATATCTGCGAACATCAAAGGATCGGCCATCACAGGTTATACGCGTGTAATATTCTTTACGATTACCTGACAACTTCATGGTTACTACTGAAACAGACAACTCCAGATCAGGGCGGGTGTTCCAGTCATCTACAGCCATTGCCTTATCGTTTCTAACCTGCGCTCCGGTAGCCTCGCACCACGCGCACATCACGCGAAACCCGCCACCTTTTAGCTTCACATTTTTATAGGGGTTTTTCCCACAAAATGGGCAAGGTTTCAATTCAGGTGCTTCACTCATCTTCTTTCTCCTCTGGTCCGCATGCATCCCATAGCAGGGCTAAGAACCCCGCAAGCCCGATTAAAAATAACACGAAGTTTACGATTGTCATAATCATGCCGCATCCCCCTTCATTTCAACGCAAAGATAACACACGATTACACCTTCGTTTTCGGTTTCCAGCAATTCCGCAAGCCCCTCGCCTGTTGCCTCACAATCGGCGAGGTTCTCGGAAATCGCCACGGGGTCGCGCAGAAGGTCCACAGGCTCAATGCGCTGGGTTTCGGCGGAGATTGCTATTAGGTAAAGTAAGAACATTATTCCTTCTCCTTTGCTTTCCTTAGTAGGTCTTGCAACTGGTATCTGTGAACATACCCATCGGGGTTGCCACAAGCTGCCGCAAGAAGGTCATAAAATACGTCCTGATCTCCAAGGTATGATAACGTATGACCGCCTTTCTCTACCTCGTAAATCCCATACTGAACTTCTACATCGCTCGCGGGTATCCTCTTGGAGATCAGATCGTGACCCTTACCAACGACAAACCAACCGATGACCAGCCACGCCATGACAATAATGATTTTATAAGCCATGTAGACAACAAACGCCCATGCTGCGCCACCAGTTACTTGCTCAAGTAGGGGCATTAGTGCTTTGATTTCATCTAACATTATTCATTCTCCAATTCGTAAAGTTTAGCCTTAAGGGTGGCGAGAAGGATTGCGGTTGCGAGGGATTTGTGGATTGCATATCTTCGGATATGGCTGTGAAATTTCGTGAGCATGAACAACCGCCCGTCAGCGCCGTTATACGCAAGGTCATGCCCCCACTCACTCGCCAGTTCATCCTTTAGGGCAAGGGCGGCGTTAACGTCACCTTCTACAATAGCTTGGCCCGCAGGATACACGATGGAAATCATGCTTTTCCCGCCTGTATAAAGAGCTTTTTCTAACATCGGGTCAAACCGGCTTGCGACGTGCCCCGCCTCTACCTTCGCTATCAGGTCTTTAAGTGCTTGGGTTTTCATCCTGTCCTCCGGTGGAAAAGTTGGATAAGCGGGATTGCCCACCCAATAAATATCATAGGCCATAAAGCCCGCCAGCTTGTGTCTGGCTCGTATGAGGGGCGTTCGTCCATCCCGCTACAGCTGGACCGTGGCGCCCATGTGGCGCGAGATAGCGCGCTTACGCTGGCGGGTCATAACCGAGCTGTCCGGCGTGTCGGCCCAGATCTTGCGGTGCTCGGCCAGCCGCTCGGCGGCACGTATCACGCCGGAGCGGGGCGGCGTCGGGTTGGAGATGCTGTACCGGCTGGCCCAAAGGACTTGGGCGGTCAGGCTCCAGTCGGCGATAGGGCGGGCCATCTTGCGGCGGGCGCGGCGCTTGGCGCGCTTGGCGGCTAGGCGTTTAAAGGTCTTGGCGGTGCGGGTAAAAAGTTTCATGTCGGTCTCCTGTTAGAGGTGAGC
>Ga0209345_10003022_pt1 | contig 17723 bp, 17 predicted proteins | sample Cruoilmetagenom7_FD_187294 | JGI IMG/M metagenome (GOLD analysis project Ga0209345, IMG submission 187294) | Oil polluted marine microbial communities from Coal Oil Point, Santa Barbara, California, USA - Sample 7 (SPAdes) (version 2) | ecosystem: Environmental > Aquatic > Marine > Oil seeps ...
GCCCCTTTTCCCGTTGCCATGACTTGACCTTCGATCATAGGCGTAACGCTAACGACACCATTAATCTTTGCAAGTTCTGCTGCAAGGGGTTGATAATCGGGCACCACACGCTGATTGCCATAGACATTGATATGCCCATTTATACCCAAAATACGGCTTAACAATTCTTCGCGAAAGCCATTCATCACCGACATAACGATGATCAATGTAGCGACACCGAGCGCGATACCAAGAAGGGAAAACCAAGCGATGACAGAAACAAAGCCTTCGCGTCGTCTTGCACGCAAATAGCGCCCTGCCATCATCCATTCAAAAGCTTTGAACAAGTTCGTTATCCCTTTAGTCAATATTAGGCACTGAATTTAGCAACGATTTGGTCAATGGCGATATCAGTTTTCTCACCAGTTGCGCGATTTTTAACTTCTGCCATGCCCGTTTTTAACCCACGTGGTCCGATGACAACTTGCCAAGGCAAGCCGATCAAATCCATATTGTTGAATTTGGCCCCTGCACGTTCTGACGTATCATCTAACAATGTATCGCAACCAACTGCATTTAATTCAGCATAAAGCTTGGCACATGCTGCATCGCACGCATCATCACCTGCTTTTAGATTGATCAGGCCGATTTTGAATGGTGCAACGCTTTCAGGCCAAATGATGCCGTTGTCGTCGTGGCTGGCCTCGATAATTGCCCCGATGAGACGTGATACACCAATGCCATATGATCCCATTTGTAATGGAATTTCATCACCATTTTGATCAGTGACAGTTGCGCCCATTGGTTCTGAATATTTGGTTCCGAAATGGAAGATGTGACCGACTTCGATACCTCGGGCTTCTAACAACTTGTCACCAAGTTCAGCTGCATCACCTTCTTCATATTTTTCATCTGTTGCGGCGTATAATGATGTCCATTTATCGACGATGGGCTGTAAATCGCCATCATAGTCAACTTCATCACCGGGGATGTCAAATTCGAGCATGTCTTTATGCACGTATACGCCAGACTCACCTGTTTCAGCCAAAACTAAGAACTCATGGCTAAGGTCACCGCCAATGGGGCCTGTATCAGCGCGCATTGGAATACCACGAAGGCCTAAACGATCAAAGGTGCGCAAGTAGGCGACAAACATTTTGTTGTAAGCTGCTTTTGAAGATTCAAAATCAATGTCGAAAGAATAACTGTCTTTCATCAAAAACTCACGACCGCGCATGATGCCGAAACGCGGGCGGACTTCATCGCGAAATTTCCATTGAATATGATACAGCATTTTTGGAAGATCTTTATAGCTTTGAACTTCCATGCGCATGATTTCAGTGATTTGCTCTTCATTCGTTGGCCCATAAAGCATGTCACGTCCATGTCGATCTGTGATGCGCAGCATTTCTTTGCCATAATCATCATAACGACCACTTTTTTGCCACAGATCAGCAGGCTGCACCGTTGGCATCAAAAGTTCCTGACAGCCCGCACGGTCTTGTTCTTCGCGCACAATTTTTTCGATATTGCGTAGAACACGCAAGCCCATCGGTAACCAAGAATAAATCCCGGCAGATGATTGACGGATCATGCCCGCACGTAACATCAAGCGATGCGATACGATTTGAGCTTCAGATGGGTTTTCTTTTAAAGTCGGCAGGAAATATTGCGAAAGGCGCATTGTCGTCCTCAGATCACGGGTAAGTTTAAATGTTGAGGCAGACTTTAATTAATGCGCCCGATAAAGGCAACGAAGGAATACATTATTGCGTGGGTTTTAGCCCATATTCTTCACGGCACGCCTTTAAGACGGTATCGTTTTCGTTTTGACCAAGTTTTTTGCCATTCCAAAAGACGTCACGACCTTTCACAGTTATTTTTCCAAAGTTCGCGGTGCCACTATATTTGCCATCCCCATATTTTTCACCCAAGTCGATTCCAATGTTAAAAGATATTTCCTTAGGAATTTTAATGGGACTATCACCATGAAGGTTTGCACCTTTCACCTTGTTGCCATGCGCATCAATGCCTGGAACATACTCAGCGCTGTTAAATTGATTAATGCGAATTAGTTTTTCACATTCTTTTTTTGTCACGAGGACTTCACCTTCTTCGGCGAAAGCATTTGACGAAAAGATGAATGCCATTAACAATACAAGAAACAGGGGCATGATAAATCTTTCCGAAAGCCTAAGGTTTTAACATAATAAGGAAAAAATGATGACAAAGCTATTGGTATCAAAATCTAACCCAAATGGTCACACCCTTGAATCAGTTTTTCGTATGATTCGTGGAGATATCTTAAAGCGCTGCGTTGATATATCTGAGGATGAGCACCCTGAAGTACAAGATGTGCTGTCGAACAATATGTATATTTTAGGGCTAATGGAACAAATCATTTCCCATGCCGAAAGTTCTTCAGAAGTTATGAATCGAATTTATGGTAAAACCCAAGGCTAGTTATTCTTTGAATATTGTTTGATCAACTTGCATCCAAGCAGGATTGAGCTTTTCAATTTCAATATAGGTCGGGCAATCATCGCGGTGCGTGCCCGGCAGATATCCTGTACTCATCAAAAACTCACCTGTGATTTCACCGCCTGTGAACTTAAAGGTCTTTTTAAACAGCTTCACCCATTCCGATTTTGGTTTAGGGTGGTTATGGTCTAACCAATTCCCAAAGCTTCCATAATCAACTTGTATTTGTTTGATACGTTTAGCATTTTCAATAATCGCTGCTATTTTCAATTTATTGCGGATAATGCCCGCATCATTAAGTAACCGTGATATGTCAGGTTCAGTATAAGCAGAAACGACATCAGGGTCGAAACCTTCAAAGGCTGCAATGAAGTTGTCTTTTTTCTTTAAAATGGTGAGCCAAGAAAGGCCCGCTTGCATGATTTCGAGACATAAACGCTCGAACAATTTATTGTCCGACTGAATGGGAAAGCCATATTCATTATCGTGATAGGGTCCATGAAATTCATGCCCCGAAGCTGCATCACAATACCAATTCATTTGCTTATCCTTTTGTGAAACTAACCAATTCCATTGCAATAATTGCATAGAAAACAGCTAAGATGGCTGCTGCCGCCATTGCGGACTGCATGACCATACAGCCATGACAAGGCAGATTAGCGTTAGACGAAGAGGCTTGACCTTCTTCTCCATCCGCATCTTGTTGCATTGACTTTTGATCTGCACGCATCTTGATAACAAAATAGAAGAACCACCACAGCATGACAAAAGCAGTTAATAAAATGCCTTCTGTCTGTCCAAATGTCATTTTATTATCCCTTTAAATTAAGCTTTGGCTTCTTCAAGTTCGACCAAGGCACCATTGAAATCTTTAGGGTGCAAGAATAAAACAGGGTTACCATGCGCACCGATTTTTGGTTCGCCATTACCAAGGACGCGTGCGCCTTCAGCTTTTAATTTATCGCGTGCTGCAATGATATCATCAACTTCATAACAGATGTGATGAATGCCGCCTGCTGGGTTTTTGTCTAAAAAACCTTGAATTGGTGAGTTTTCACCAAGCGGATAGAGCAATTCAATCTTTGTATTTGGTAATTCAACAAAGACAACTGTCACACCGTGATCAGGCTCATCTTGGGGTGGGTTTACTTTAGCACCAAGCGTTTCAGAATAAGTTTTTGCAGCAGCTTCTAAATCTGGAACGGCGATTGCAAGGTGGTTTAAACGACCGATCATGGGGAATAACTCCTGAATTTATATACGAATAAGGTGGATGTTAACGATGGCACGCTTGCCAAAATTATTTCTGAACCAGCGGCGCACATTAACACGTATGGTTTCTTCGCAAACCTCATCATCTTTGCGATCACGTTTTGGCATCGTATCAATGGTGTTGTGAATGACATCAAACAAGCTGTCCCATAGATCATCATCACCATCCGGGTCCAACAGGCCTTCTGTCGTGATGACGGGTTCAGCAACGAGGATGCCTTCCTTGTTTACAACGATAGAGGCAACGGCTGATCCGTTAAACAGGGCGCGTTTTCTGGATTGCACGACTTCAGATTTCATGGGGACAGCACGTTTACCTTCCCATGCAAGTCGTCCGGTGTGAACTTGATCAATGATACAAGGCATGTCTGGGTCAATTTTTATGACATTTCCATTCTCAATAACCAGTGTCTTTTTAACACCACAATCTTCGGCCAATGCTGCATGGGCTTGAAGGTGCCTAAATTCACCATGAACAGGAATAGCGATCTCAGGCTGAACACGGCGGAACAATTCACGCAGTTCATCTTGAGCCGGATGACCAGAGACATGAACAAAGTGATCATGAGAGGTTACAATTTCAACGCCTTTGCGTGCCAATTCGTTTTGGGTACGATAAATGGATTTTTCATTACCGGGAATAACGCGCGAGGAAAAGATCACAACATCCCCGTCAGCCAGTGAAAGATTACTATGTTGACCCGATGCGATACGTGCGAGCGCTGCGCGTGGTTCGCCCTGACTGCCTGTGCAGATAATTAATAGTTCATCACCTGGAATGTTGCGGGCTTGTTTTTCATCCAAGAAGTCCGGTGTATCCAGCATATAGCCATTGGCATGTGCCGCATCCATCATTTTAGAAAATGATCGCCCTGAAACAACAATTTGACGACCGAGTTCTTTTGCGACAACGGAAATGGTGTGTAGGCGTGCAAGGTTTGATGCAAAACATGTTACACATACTTTACCCTTGCCATCATATCTTGAAATAAGTTCTTTTAAGCTGGCTTCTAGTGTTTCTTCTGAACCTGTGGTGCCTTTTGAAAATACATTGGTTGAGTCACACACCATTGCCAAGACGCCTTCTTTACCTAAACGGCTCAGTGCATCTGTATCAGTGGTCTCGCCTAAAACAGGGCCCGGATCTAATTTCCAATCACCAGTATGAACGACTGTGCCTACAGGCGTACGAATAGCAAGCGCGTTGGGTTCTAAGATCGAATGGGTGAAGGTGATATATTCAATATCAAAGGGACCGAGGTCAAATTGACCGCCCAATGGAATTTCAATTACCTTGGCTTGTTTTAACAGGCCAGCTTCTTTTAGTTTGCCGCGCACAAGTGTTGCGGTAAATGGTGTGCAATAGATCGGACATTTAACGCGTTCCCACATATAAGGGATCGCGCCGATGTGATCTTCATGGCCATGTGTGATAACCATGCCAAGCAATCGATTTTTGCGCTCTACAATGAATGATGGGTCCGGTAAAATGACATCAATACCGGGTGTGGTATCATCCCCAAAAGTAATCCCATAATCGACAATGATCCAGTCTTCATCTTCTGGCATACCATAGCCATAAAGATTAAGGTTCATGCCGATTTCACCAGCTCCACCAAGAGGGATAAAGAGAAGTTCTTCTTTGGTTTGAGTTTTACTCATAAATTTTGATTTCTTTTGTAAATGGCAAGGAGCCCCCGAAGGGTCAAATCGGAATCAGAATATTTTATTACATCAGTGGATGCTGCGAAAAGCGTTGCAAGGCCACCCGTAGCAATGACAGTCATGTCAGAGCCAAATTCATCTTTAATACGGCTTGTAAGGCCTTCAATCATACCAATATAGCCCCAGAATATACCGGACTGCATGGCTTCAGTTGTGCCTGTCCCAATCGCTTTATCTGGTTTACCAATGGCAATGCGCGGTAATTTAGCAGCTGCCATATGCAGCGCTTCTAAGGATAAGTTGATCCCTGGGGCAATGGCACCACCACAATAATTACCATCAGTATCGATAACATCGAATGTGGTTGCTGTGCCAAAATCAATGACGATCAAAGCGCCTTCATATTCGGCATGTGCTGCAATGGCATTGACCAGTCGATCAGCGCCAACTTCTTCTGGGCGATCAAGGAAGACTTTAAGGCCGAGATCGACATTTTCGTCGCCTACGACCAAGGGGTCACATTTGAAATATTTACGGCATAATGTCTTCAAATTAAATAACATCGCAGGTACAACAGTTGCGATAATGGCATTTTGAATGTCGCTACGTTTAATACCTTCAAAGCTCATTAATTGAGAGAGCCATACTGCAAATTCATCGGCTGTGCGGTTCGTTTCCGTCGAACTGCGCCATTCACCAAGTACTTCACCGTTATCATTAAAGACAGAGAAAACAGTATTCGTGTTTCCAGAATCAATTGCTAGAAGCATAAAGGCCCCTCAACTTGTGGGAAAAAAGACATCGCCAGCACTGATTAAGCGCTCACCATGAGAGGTTCGTAGGACAAGCGCACCATCTTGGTCAAGGCTTTCAAACGTTCCTGTGATTTGTTCGGTCTCTAAATTTACGATGATTTCGCCTCCGATGCCTTTTGCACGTTCTATCCAAGCTTCGCGTATGGGGGCGAAACCCAATGTTTCCCACGTCTCAAACCATATTTGGAAATGACGAAGTAAAATTTCCAGCATTTTTTTGGGCTTAAGGGGATCATTGCGATAGGCATTTAGATACCCGCTTGGATAAGGCGTATCAGCGGGTGAATGTGCCAAGTTTACACCGATTCCAACAATCAACCAATCTAGTGTATTTATTTGGCCTAGGGCAAAAGGTTTTGATTGGGATTCTAATAGAATACCAGAAACTTTTTGACCATCAATCAAGACATCATTGGGCCATTTACATTCGACTTTGCAATCAGCATCCCCAATGGCCTCATTAACGGCACCATGAATCGCAAGGGCGATGACAAAGCTTGCCTTCGCACATTGGGCAATTGAAACTGTTGGTTTTTGCAAGATGGAACAAAATAAATTACCGGGTGCAGATATCCAATCACGTCCTCTGCGTCCCCTACCCTTAGTTTGCTCTAACGCCCAAACGACAGTGTTGTTTGGGCAGCCACCAAGGGTCATCTTTCGTAATTCATCATTGGTGCTGTCCAGACAATCAAAAGCCGCCAGCTGAAAAGCTGACGGCATCTTGATGTCATTGGGATCAATCCCAGTCATTATCCCGTAAACAAGCTGGCTGCCGCAGCAGAAGCCCCATCCGTGATAAAGCTAGGATAGATAAAGAAGCAAAGGATTACGATTGCAGCTGCTGCAACAACGCTACCGATTTCCACGCCTACTTTGCGATCCAAATCTTCTTCTGCATCATCGAAATACATAATTTTGATGAGACGGATGTAATAGAAACAGCCTACAACAGAAGTCAGTACACCGATGACTGCTAAGCTATAAAGTCCAGCTTCAACAGCGGCTAGGAAGACATACAATTTACCAAAGAAACCTGCCAAAGGTGGAATACCAGCCATAGAGAACATAAAGATCGCTAAGGCAGCTGCCATCATAGGGTTAGATTTCGAAAGGCCTGCCAGATCGCTGATTTTTTCAACATTGGCACCACCGCGTTTCATCGCAAGGATGCAGCCAAATGTGCCAAGTGTCATGATCACATAGATGGTTAAATAAACCAGCATGCTTTCAATACCACTTTGTTGAAGTTCGCTACCACCTGCAACCGCACCACCAACAGCCAAACCGACAAGCATGTAACCGACGTTACCGATGGACGAATATGCCATCAGACGTTTGATGTTGTTCTGGGCGACGGCTGCAAATGCACCCAAAGCCATTGATAGAACAGCGATTACAATAACGATTTGTTGCCATTGTGCGGCAAGCTCCCCAAAGGCACCAACCATTACAGAGACAAACAAAGACAATGCAGCAACTTTAGGGGCCGCAGCAAAGAATGCTGTTACAGGCGTTGGGGCGCCTTCATAAACGTCTGGTGTCCACATGTGAAACGGTACAGCAGAGATTTTGAAGCAAAGGCCAACCATCACGAAGACAATACCAATGATCAAGCCTGTGCTTGGACCATGTACGCCACCTTGATGGGCAAATACATCCGCCATCACGTCGAAGTTGGTCGTTCCAGCAAAGCCGTAAACCAAGCTTGAACCGTAAAGCAACATACCAGATGCCAAGGCACCTAGAACGAAGTACTTCAGGCCAGCTTCAGTCGAGCGCAAATCGTTGCGCAAGATAGAAGCCATAACGTAAAGAGACAGCGACTGGAGTTCTAAGCCCATGTAAAGCGCGATGAGATCGTTTGCAGAAACCATCATCATCATGCCAAGTGTGGCAAGAACAGCTAAAACGCTATATTCAAAACGGTTAGAGTTCGCGCGTTCAAAGAAATCGCGAGACATCAACAATGTTACGGCGCTTGCCCCTAAGATCAAGACCTTAGAGAAAGCACTGAAAGTCCCAGTAACGAACATTCCGTTAAAGGTCGTGCCTTCAGATGTGCTAAATGCGGTTACCAGCAACAGGGCTAAAACCATAGACCCGGTTGCGAGGTAATTGACAAAACGAGAAACCGTATTGTCTTTTGCCTTCATAAAGACACCGACCATCAACAGGGTCATAGCAACAACTGCCATGAACAATTCTGGTAAGGCTGGGGTGAGATTTGGAAGCTCACTCATAATTGCCTACTCCTATTGGGCAGCAACATTAACAGCGTCTGAGGCTGTCAATGCGGCTTGGTAGTTGTTAACAAGGTTCTCAACAGACGCATGCATCACGTCTAAGAATGGTTGCGGATAAACACCAGCAAACAAAGTTAGAACGATTAATGGTGCGAAAACTAAGACTTCACGACGATTCATATCCAAGATGGATTTGAGGCTTTCTTTGGTCAATGTACCGAAGATGACCCGGCGATATAGATACAGCGAATAGGCTGCACCCAAGATCGCACCTGTTGCGGCTAGTGCTGCAACCCATTGATTAACTTGGAAAATACCAACGAGAACCAAAATCTCCCCAACAAAACCAGAAGTCCCTGGTAAGCCGACAGAAGCCATCATAAACAACATGAAGATCAGTGCATATTTAGGCATCCGATCAACCAGACCCCCATATGCTGCGATATCACGTGTATGGATACGGTCATAAATGACACCCACGATCAAGAAGAGCGCGGCAGAAACCACACCATGGCTTAACATGGTGAAGATTGAACCTTCAATCCCTTGAATATTACCTGTAAAGGCACCGATGGTCACAAAACCCATGTGCGCGATTGATGAGTAAGCAATAAGCTTTTTCATGTCTTCTTGCACAAGCGCCACAAGTGATGTGTAGATAATAGCGATGATCGATAAGGTATAGATCAAAGGTGTAAAATCGGCACTCGCAATTGGCATCATAGGAATTGAAAAGCGTAAGAAGCCGTAACCACCCATTTTCAACAACACACCCGCCAAGATAACGGAACCTGCTGTTGGGGCTTGTACATGTGCATCTGGCAACCAAGTGTGAACGGGCCACATGGGCACTTTCACTGCAAAGGAAGCAAAGAACGCCAACCAAATCCAAGTTTGCATGTGTGCTGGGAAGTTATGTGCCATCAAAGTTGGAATGTCGAAAGAACCCGCATCCCAATACATAGCCATCATCGCAACCAGCATCAATACTGAACCAAGCAATGTGTACAAGAACAGCTTGAAAGCTGCATAGATACGGTTTTTTCCACCCCATACACCGATGATGATAAACATCGGGATGAGAACACCTTCGAAGAAGACATAGAATAACATCATATCAAGTGCACAGAACATCCCGATCATCATTGTTTCCAAGATGAGGAAGGAGATCATGTATTCTTTTACACGTACTTTAATCGCATCCCATGCTGACAAGATACAAATCGGTGTCAACAATGTTGATAGAAGGACAAACAGCATAGAAATGCCATCGATACCCATATGATAATTAACGCCAACGCCCGGCAACCATTCGGCTTTTTCCACAAATTGGAAATCAGCTGTCGTGGTGTCAAAGCCCGTCCAGAGAGCTAAAGAGATCAAGAACGTAGCAACCGAAGTCAATAGCGCGATTTGTTTCGCACTATTGCTATCACTTTTCTCGCCACGCACCAAAAGCAGGAGCATAGCAACGCCTACGAGAGGCAAGAAGGTGATAACTGTTAGAAGAGGAATATTGCTCATCTTACCTTCAACCTTTCGTAAAGAGATACCAGGTTACTAGAATAGCAACCCCTGCCAACATGACGAACGCATAGTGGTAGAGATAACCGGTTTGTAAGCTAGAAGCTTTGCCTGCAATGACTTTGGTTGCACGTGCAACACCATCAGGACCAACTGCATCAATCAATTCTTCATCGCCACCTTTCCATAATCCGCGACCAATATAGAATGCAGGACGTACGAACAAGAAGTCGTAGAGCTCATCCCAATACCATTTATTGAGCAAGAATTTGTAAAGGCCAGAGAAAGTCGTTGCCAACTTGCCCGGAATACTTGGCATAAACATATAAAGTACATATGCAAGACCAATACCCAGAACAGTCACAACTAAGGGAGATGCAACAACCCAACCCGGAACATGATGCGCATTTTCAAGAGCAGCATGAATAGGTAAGATTACGATAGCATTATTCCAGAACTCAGTTGCGTTATGACCAACAAAGTTTTCATAACCAAGGTAACCAGCCGAAATTGCGCCCAGTGCCAATACGACCAAAGGAATGGTCATGATCGGTGGACTTTCGTGAACGTGAGCCATCACAGTGTCATTCGCGCGCGGTTTACCGTGGAATGTCATGATAATCAAACGCCAAGAATAGAAGGCTGTCATGAAGGCTGCACCGATACCCATCCAGAAGGCAAAATTACCAACTGCAGTATGAGCACCATAAGCGGCTTCAATAACGATATCTTTAGAGAAGTAACCCGCAAACGGTGGCAGACCAACAAGGGCCCAACTACCAATCCACATCAAGACATAAGTAAGCTTAATCTTGCTCCAAGTACCACCCATCTTACGCATATCTTGTTCATCAGACATGGCGTGGATGACGGAACCTGCACCCAAGAACAACAAAGCTTTAAAGAAACCGTGTGTCATAAGGTGGAAAACACCCGCAGAATAAGCAGAAACACCACAAGCAAAGAACATATAACCCAACTGAGAACATGTTGAGTATGCGATCACACGCTTGATATCATTTTGTACACAGCCGATTGTTGCTGCGAAAAATGCTGTTGATGCCCCTACGATTGTTACAACTTGTAGGGCCGTTTCTGAATATTCAAACATGGGTGACAAACGAGCGACCATAAAGACGCCGGCTGTAACCATGGTTGCCGCGTGGATCAAGGCAGACACAGGTGTCGGGCCTTCCATCGCATCGGGCAGCCAAGTGTGAAGACCTAACTGAGCAGATTTACCCATGGCACCCACAAACAACAACAAGCAGATGATTGTCATGGCGTGGAATTCCGCACCAAATAAGTTCATCGTTGTGTTTGCGAGTTCAGGAACCGCTGCAAAGATCGTGTCGAAATCAGCTGTGCCGAATAACAAGAACGTTGCAAAAATACCTAAAGAGAAACCAAAGTCACCTACACGGTTTACCAAGAATGCCTTGATAGCTGCCGCGTTGGCAGATGGTTTATGATACCAAAACCCAATCAACAAATATGAAGCAAGACCCACGCCTTCCCAACCGAAGAACAGTTGAAGCAAGTTGTTGGCTGTGATCAGCATCAACATGCAGAAGGTAAATAGGCTGAGATAGCTCATGAACCTTGGAATGTTTGGATCGTGCGACATATAACCACAAGAATATACGTGCACCATGGAAGACACACCCGTTACAACGATCATCATAACGGCAGTTAACGTATCAAAACGTAACTCCCATGAGACATCGAAAATACCAGATTGAATCCACGTGAATAGATGTACTGTCTTTGCGTTGCCTTCTAGGCCGACATCAAAGAAGATTGCGATTGAAAGCGCGGCAGAGATCAAAAGACCACCACAGGTCACGATTTGTGCCAAGCGATCATTGGCTTTTCGTTTTTTCTCGTCTTCTGGCGTGAACAACGCCAAAGCACCAGCGATCAAAAAGCCAACGAATGGCAGGAATATAGCTGTTGTATACATGACTTACCCTACCCCTTCATCGCATTAATATCTTCGACCGCGATAGAACCACGGTTACGGAAGAATACAACAAGGATCGCAAGACCGATGGCAGCTTCAGCAGCCGCCACAGTCAGTACGAAAATCGAGAATACTTGGCCAACCATGTCACCGAGGTGAACTGAAAAGGATACCAAGTTGACATTGACTGCCAGTAGGATCAATTCCACAGACATAAGGATAACGATTACGTTTTTCCGGTTTAAGAATATACCGAAAATCCCCATGGTGAAAAGAATAGCTCCAACGCTCAGGTAATGTCCGAGTCCGATCTCAAGCATTACACGCCCCTCCCGGTTTCGACCTTTTTGAACTCAGCAACATCTTCAGTTTTAAGACCAATTTGATCATTAATAACCTGACGGCGAACGCCTGGGCGTTTGCGATGTGTGAGGACGATGGCCCCGATCATACCAACCAATAAAACCAAACCAGCAGCTTGGAACAGGTAGATATAATCTGTGTAAAGAATTTGGCCTATGGCATGAGTGTTGGTTACAGACTCAACAGCCGGAATGGGCGAAGCCCCTGCTTTTGCAGCTTCCGGTGCGAAATGCCAACCGCCGAGAACGACGGCTAGTTCAGCCAACAAGATCAAGCCAATAGAAGCACCCAATGGCATGTATTGTAAGAAGCCCTGACGCAGTTCAACAAAGTTGATATCCAGCATCATAACAACAAACATGAACAATACAGCAACCGCGCCAACATAGACCACGATCAACAACATCGCCAAGAATTCAGCGCCAAGCAGAACAAACAGTCCGCCGACGTTAAAAAAGGCAAGAACAAGGAACAACACTGAATGAACTGGGTTTTTAGCCGTGATAACCATCACGGCGGACCCTACTGTCATAGCAGCAAAGAGATAGAAAGCGAGAGCTTGGACTATCATGCGACCCCCTGACCGGCAATCCGGCTATTCAGGTATTTAAAAAATAACATCATTTTACTTTCCCCAACCCCTTAATCAGCGATATGGCGCATCAAGGGAGATGCGGGCTGCAAGTTCAGTTTCCCAACGTTCACCGTTGGCGAGAAGTTTGCTTTTGTCATACATAAGCTCTTCACGCGTTTCAGTGGCGTATTCGAAATTAGGACCTTCGACAATGGCATCCACAGGACAGGCTTCTTGGCAGAAACCGCAGTAGATACATTTTGTCATGTCAATGTCATAACGTGATGTGCGACGTGCACCGTCATCACAGGCCTGTACTTCGATGGTGATGGCTTGTGCCGGGCAAATTGCTTCACACAATTTACAGGCGATGCAACGCTCTTCTCCATCTGGATAACGGCGTAACGCATGCTCACCACGAAAACGCGGGGATAGCGGGCCTTTTTCAAATGGATAGTTCAACGTTACTTTCTGTTTAAACATATAACGGAAAGTAATGGCTAAACCTTGAAGCAGTTCCCATAAAAAGAACGCGCGTGCAGTACGATCTAAAATACTCATAATACGTCCTCCTTATTGAATCACAGGTGCAAGGTCAAACGCGACCAATACACCAGCTGTTACGACAACACCAACCAAAGACAATGGCAGGAAGACTTTCCAACCTAAGCGCATCAATTGGTCATAACGATAACGAGGGTAAGCTGCACGCAACCAGATGAAGATGAACAGTAAGAAACAAATCTTAAGGATCAACCAAATAGGTCCAGGAATGAAATCCATTCCAAAGGGTGCTAACCAACCGCCCAAGAACAGAACAGATGTCAAACCAGCCATCATGATCATGTTCGCATATTCCCCAAGGAAGAATAATGCGAAGGCCATGCCGCCGTACTCAACGTTGTAACCACCCACCAATTCGGCTTCTGCTTCTGGCAGATCGAAGGGGTGACGGTTTGTTTCCGCAACGGTTGAGATGAAGAACATCACGCCCATTGGGAACAACGGAAAGATAAACCACATCCCGCGTTGAGCTTCGATAATGTCATTTAAATTCAAGGAGCCAACGCAAAGCAACACAGTGATGATGATGAAACCCATAGAGACTTCATAAGATACCATCTGTGCGGCGCAACGAAGTGAACCCAAGAATGCGTATTTAGAGTTAGATGCCCAACCAGCCATCAAGATGCCATAGACACCCAAGCCAGATACGGCAAATAAGTACAAGATACCGACATTAAGATCAGACAATACAAGATCTTTACTGAAGGGAATAACCGCCCAAGCGATTAACGCCAAAGTCAGGGTCATCATGGGGGCAATAATAAAGACCCCACGGCTGGCACCTGATGGAATGATGATTTCCTTCAAGAAAAGTTTTAGACCGTCAGCCATGGGTTGTAGAAGACCAAAAGGTCCAACAACGTTAGGGCCGCGTCGCATGTGCATTGAGCCGATGACTTTGCGTTCTGCCAATGTAAGGTATGCTACTGAAAGCAATACAGGCACAACGATAGCCACGATCTTAATGACAGTCCAGATCGTCGGCCAGAGATAGCCGTCCCAGAACTCAGCCATTGGTACCAGTCCTTTGCTGTGGGTTGATCAGGACCTCGGTACATTGCGCCATGGTCTTAGACACACGACTTACCGGATCCGTCATATAATAATTTGAGATAGGCGACGTAAGTGCAGTTGCACTGATATCACCCTTAGTGCCAAAGTCTTCCCAAGAAGCGCTTTGAATCTCGTCGAGATTTGCAAAAGTTGGGCTGACTTTTGCCATTTCAGCGCGCAAAGATGTCAAGCTGTTGAATGGTAAAGTTTTACCAATCACTTCTGACAATGCACGTAAGATGGTCCAGTCTTCTTTCGCGTCACCGGGGGCAAATACGGCTTTTGATCCATATTGCAAGCGCCCTTCAGTATTCACGTAAGACCCGTCTTTTTCTGTATAGGCCGAACCGGGTAAGATAACGTCGGCAGCTTGTGCGCCAGCGTCCCCGTTATGGCCTTGATAGATCACAAATGCTTTATCAAGTTTAGATGTATCAATTTCGTCTGCCCCTAAAAGGTAGACAACTTCAACATCGCCACTTGCAGCCCCGTCCAAGATTGCAGCCGTATCACGACCACCCTCAGCAGGAACAAAACCTAATTCTAAGCCACCAACGCGGGCTGCTGCAGTGTGAAGAACGTTAAATCCGTTCCACTCAGCTGTAACAAGACCGAATTTGTCAGCAATTGCTTTCGCTGTTGCCAAAACCGCAGCACCATCTTCGCGCGCTAATGCGCCCATTCCGATGATTAACATTGGTTTTTTAGCGGCTTTCAACACTTTAGAGAAAGCATGCTTACCAGAAGCGATGGCTTCTAAGATATCAGCAGTTTCACCAAGGTATTCATTTGCAAAGGTTAAATCGACTTGTGGGCCGACGACCGCTGCTTTGAAACCACCTTGTAATGAACGCTTGCGAAGGCGCGCATTGATTAAGGGTGCTTCCCAACGTGTGTTCGAACCGATGATCAAACAGGCGTCTGTTTCATCAATTCCAGCAATTGTTGAGTTGAACAAGTAACTTGCACGAACTTTAGGGTCAATTGCTGCGCCATCTTGGCGACAATCGATATTTTTCGATCCTAGGCTATCGGCAAGACTTTTAAGAGCGAACATGGATTCTGCATCCACCAGATCACCAGCAAGGGCAGCAAATTTAGAACCGTCCAAGCCTTTAAGCTTATCAGCTATTGCCCCAAAGGCTTCATTCCATGTTGCAGGAGCCAATTTGCCGTTCTTGCGAACATAAGGTTGGTCAAGACGTTGAACCATCAAACCGTCAATCGCGTAGCGGCCTTTATCAGCCAGCCATTCTTCGTTTACTTCTTCGTTGAGACGAGGAAGAACGCGAAGAACTTCGTTTTGACGACTATCAAGGCGAATGTTTGTGCCAACGGCATCAAATACATCAACGCTTTCGGTCTTTTTAAGTTCCCATGGACGTGCTGTATACGTGTAAGGCTTGCTGGTTAAGGCGCCAACGGGGCACAAATCAACCAAGTTACCAGACAATTCTGTTTCAACAGCGCGTTGAACGTAAGTTCCGATTTCTGTGTGATCACCACGGAATGTACCGCACATATCAGATGTACCGGCAACTTCTTCGGTGAAGCGCACGCAACGTGTACAGTGAATACAACGTGTCATGAAAGGACGAATGATGGGACCAAAGTCCTTGTCCTTTATAACGCGTTTTTCTTCAGTGTAGCGACCTTTATCACAACCATAAGCAACCGCTTGATCTTGAAGGTCACATTCACCACCTTGGTCACAGATTGGACAATCCAGCGGGTGATTGATGAGCAGAAGCTCCATCACGTTTTCACGGGCTTTACGGACTTTTTCATTGTCCGTGTGGATCACCATTCCCTCACCAACTGGCATGGCACATGATGCGATAAGTTTAGGCGCGCGTTCCATTTCGACAAGGCACATACGACAGTTGCCTGCGATGGATAGACGCTCATGGTAACAAAAGCGCGGAATTTCGAGACCGATCTCTTCACAGGCTTGTAGCACTGAAAGACCGTTTTCGACTTCGACTTCGTTACCGTTAATTGTCAGCTTCGGCATTCTTGGTATCTCCTAAGCTGCTGCGTTTTTTGCAGCGTGAAATGCTGCAATACGGGCTTCCATTTCTGGACGGAAATGGCGAATGAGACCTTGGACAGGCCAAGCGGCTGCATCACCAAGCGCACAAATAGTATGACCTTCAATTTGACGAGTTACCTCTTCAAGAAGATCAATTTCTTCGACAGTTGCGTTACCCACAACCATGCGCTTCATCATACGAGACAACCAACCTGTGCCTTCACGACAAGGTGTACATTGACCACAGCTTTCGTGGGTGTAGAAATCAGACAGACGAGAAATCGCCTTAATAATGTCAGTGTCTTTCTTCATCACGATAACAGCAGCTGTACCAAGACCAGAGCCATGTTCTTTCAGACCATCAAAATCCATGATGGCATTGTCACACATTTCTTTGGTCATCACCGGAACGGACGAGCCACCCGGAATAACAGCCATTAAGTTATCCCAACCACCTTGAACACCATCACAATGCGTTTCAAGAAGTTCACGAAGGGTAATGCCCATCGCATCTTCTACAACACAAGGATTGTTCACGTGACCAGAGATACCGTAAAGTTTGGTACCAGCGTTACCTGTACGGCCAATGCCAGCAAACCAAGACCCGCCGCGACGAAGGATTTCAGGAGCAACAGCGATTGATTCCACGTTGTTCACTGTTGTTGGGCAGCCATAAAGGCCAGAACCCGCAGGGAACGGAGGTTTCAAACGAGGTTGACCTTTTTTGCCTTCAAGGCTTTCGATCAAGGCTGTTTCTTCACCACAAACATAAGCACCAGCACCACGGTGGACATATAAATCAAAGTCCCATCCGTGAATGTTGTCCTTACCGATCATCTTATTTGCATAACATTCATCGATGGCAGCTTGTAAAGCTTCTGCTTCACGAACAAATTCGCCACGAATGTAAATGTAACAAGCATGTGCTTGCATGGAGAATGAACCGATTAAGGCCCCTTCGATAAGAGTATGAGGATCATTACGCATGATCTCACGATCTTTACAAGTGCCGGGCTCACCCTCATCGGCGTTGATCACCAAGTAATGTGGGCGATCACCCACATCTTTGGGCATGAAGCTCCATTTGACACCGGTTGGGAAACCTGCACCACCACGACCACGAAGACCAGAAGTCTTCATTTCGTCGATAATCCAGTCTCTACCTTTTTCAAGAATACCCTTAGTACCA
>Ga0209345_10003023_pt1 | contig 17713 bp, 17 predicted proteins | sample Cruoilmetagenom7_FD_187294 | JGI IMG/M metagenome (GOLD analysis project Ga0209345, IMG submission 187294) | Oil polluted marine microbial communities from Coal Oil Point, Santa Barbara, California, USA - Sample 7 (SPAdes) (version 2) | ecosystem: Environmental > Aquatic > Marine > Oil seeps ...
CATTGGAGCGAAATGATATCTGATCCGTCACAACGTATTGGTCGACCACGTCAAATTTATGTAGGTGCTAAAGAACGAAACTATGTATTTATGAAAGACCGTGTTTAATCATTGATCTTTAGTCATAAAAAAAACCTCCTTCTGGAGGTTTTTTTATGACTAAAGAAAAGACCAAAGGCTTAAAACTTTTTCATCTACATTTCCCGTCGTAATAACTAACTATCTCCGGGTTTGAACATGCAGTACAGGCATTTGGAAAAGTTTTATGATTATCATCATGCTCAAACCCGCAAACAGGTTGGTAGTGTTGCGTACATACTTCAGGTCTTGGCTCACTACACTGGATTAGCTTTACATCTGGCATAAGCACTTCCTGTGTATTAGCACATGAAAACTGACACACTGAAAATAATACAACAGCAAACAGTCTATTCAGATTACTTTTTATGGACATATTTAGTTTCTATTCGAAAATTTAAAATTAATTTACGCCTGTAGCAAACTCTAAAACGGCAGACCTGATTCCAGCATTAAGTTTTTTGCTCGTCTGCGACATTAATCGACTTTCAGCATCATTATGTTGTAATGCAGAAACTTTTAGCGCCCATTGTTTACGCCCCCTGATTTTACCATTGGCCTCCACCATTTTCACACTCAGCTTACCGCGTAGCCAGTACCAGCCTTGTCTAAACCCAAGATCCTGAACATCCAGACTGGCAACCAGAGTGTAGTTTGCCGAGCCGTTAGCCGCCGGAAAACCAGAATTACCCATTGCAGATTTTAGAAGCTGGTCAAGCTTACCAAGAGGATCATTATCTACTGCAGTAGCAATATTAAGTGACTGTAATTTAGTTTCTAATTGTCCACTTAACTCTGCAATATTCCATTTAGATGGAGATCCCTTGCCTCGAGTATCTATCACTTTAAGCATTCTTTGTAATGTTTGGCGTTCATGCTGCAAAGCAACCGCTGCATCTAATGCAGACATAGACAATAAAACATCAGTCTGCGAAAGACTACGATCCAGCTTAGTTTGCGTTTCATTATCTATTCGATGCATTTCCTCTTTAATATTATTACCCGCTTGCTTACGATCTAATACAGCCAAAGAATGATAAGTAAAAACTGTTTCATCTTTCCAGGTTTCCGCGATTCGAGCACCATTGACTATTTTATCTGTGCGCACCTGAATTTGTTGAGCAAGATGATTATTTTTTAAAACACTTTCTGAGCCATCTTTAACAGACACATGAGTATCCGTTTTAGTTGTAGACAAGACTTTGATATGAGTTTCAAAAATTTTACTTAAATTTGCTAGCGCTCTATTTTTAGATAACTCGGCATTAGAAGCTGAACCTGTAGCCGTCATATACAGGTTATTAGGATAAAAACCGGCATCCCCCTCAACCCAGTCAGGTTTAGGATCAGCCGATAGAGAACCCACAACTAAAAAAAGGCCTGTAAACAGGCCAACAATAAAATTGGTTTTATTATTCATGAGTTAATAATTCCATTATTTAACAATTCGGTAAACCCACCATAAAGCAACACAGCTGAGATGAACCCACCATTATAAAAATTAAGATTGTGGTGAAGCAGCAGCACTGGGTGCTAACTGCCCACCTATCGCCTGCATTGGTACAGTTTTAGGCTCAGGTGCAGTCCATCGCTTACTTATCACTGATTTTGCACCCGCCTTAATCTTAACATTACGCGTAATAATATCTATTATATTACCTGCTGGGCCAACTACCTCAATATCCACTTTATGCAGGCCTTCTTTAAGGTAAACGCGTGCCAGCTCAAATTCCTGTGGCAGTGTATTCCAGCAACGGGTATCTGCTATCTCAGTACTTTGATTTAAGACCATCATTGCAAGCTGAGCTCCAAAACCTTTCTCACCCGCTTCCTTCTCAGCTTTTTTCTTAACAACAGCACGAGCAATTGCACGCGTTGTAATAAACGGCATTTGCTCTGATAAACTCGCACGAGCAAGGCCATCAATATTAGACACAATTTCTAACGGATAGTACTTGCCATCAATTTGCAAACGAACCCTATTTAAGGCATTTGGTGGATAAGGATAATCCGGAACAGCCACTCTAACATTTAACGCCAGTTCACTTGAAAATGTCTGAAAAACTTTCTGTTCACGTTGTGGTACCAGGCCATTACCAAACACTACAATCAGCTCACCCATGCCACGTGTTTTGGGTGCTCTATATTTAGGCAAAGCAAACTGTTTTTTATAGTCTTTATACTCACCCCATAACCTCATTTTTGCGAGCATTCTTAACAGGTCATGTTTAAGCGTTAATGGTACATTTAAACCATGTTTATCTTTGGTGTTTTTATAGGCATCCACGGCTTTTCTATATGAAACCGTTGCCGTATCATGCTCACCCAACATTTCAAACATAATGCCAGAGAAATATCGCATAAACGGCGTCTCATCTTTTGGCTCACCCCATTCGTCCATTTTAACCTGTGATTGAAGCAGCTCTACACGAGATGAATCAATATCACCCAATGCCAGATAGTTTTCTGCCATATATAAATGAACTAAAACCTGTTCAAATTTATAACCCTGAAAATCTATACTTTCATCATTCGTTAAAACTGCGCCAACTTGCTGTGAAAGTGAGCTTGTATACAATTCTTCGATTTTATCTTTTGCCAGGGCAAAAGCCGCATTACTGCCTTTATAATCTTTATTTAAACGACGTAAAAGGCCTGCATTCATGTTTTCCATAACGCCTTCTGATTCACTCGCGAGGTGTTTTTCTGCCTCTATTAAAGCCAGATCATGACGGTTTAACTCCATCATTTGACGCATGCCTCGGGTTTTTTCGGCAGATGAAGCACAGCCCTGCAAAGTTAAAATAAGCAGAGCAGCAAACACAATACCTATACGACCGAGCAATTGATAACCCATGTGAATATCCTTTTTAGTAATTATATTTTTTAAATCAAAAAGCCAGTTTTGAATATTTTTTTGAACGGTTTATCTTGCAGTTATTTATGAAGTATATTTCATGATAGTGGATCTTCCCTGATCCAAAAAAATCAACCCTGAATGTAGCTCGACTTTCTATAGTTTCCAGCCGCTTTTTTCTATTGTTTTCTTGATTTTCTTCTGTCCAACCCAAACCTTTTGATTACTCTCAAGATTAATCAAGGTTAAATCAATTTGATAAAAACGTGCTTGTGAGCCACTAATTGCATCAACAATAGTATTGATTGTGCCTTTCAACATAAAGTCAGCACCTGTTTCATTACCCATTGCTTTACGTGTACTTTCACGAGCATTTAAATCCTGATCACGACGTTCAGAACGAATTTCATCGCGTTCAGATGCAGACGCTACAAACTCAACCTCACCAGAATTAATTAATTCTTTTTCAAGGTCATTAATAAAAGTACGGGTATTAATGTGCTCATGACTCAGGTTACGAACTGTACCCACTATAACGGTAGGCGCCTTACCTTTAGCACGATTAAATTTAGATAACCAACGACGAGACAGAACGTCATCTATCATTTCACGTGATACCAGTCTTGAATCTGTATCATTCCATTTACCGCTTAAGTCAGTAACCTCATTTGAATCAACGCGAGACACCTTGGGATTACAACCTGCTGCAAATGCCAGTATTGCACTTAATGCCACTACAGGTATAACTCGGCCCAGTTTTAATGACTGCATATTTTTCTCCATTATTTATATGTAATTTAGGTTTATTTCTTTATATAAATTAGTTAAAAGTCTTTGCAAATTGTAGGCTATGAGTTGAAAATTTGTTAAACAAAGCGACCAATTAACTTTTTATATTCCATATAAAAGCAATAATTAGCATTTTATTTAATTTGATAGATCAGTAGCTTTTAGTGTGCACAGCAAACAACCAATATTTAAAGTGTGGTATTTATACCACTTTTTACCCCTAAAATCAGTGTTTTAAAGCAGAAAACACTACCCCTGTCACAACGCGACCTTATCAGCATTTTCATAAATAGTAATATGACAAACACGGTTTTTTATCTGCAAACTCAATTTACATCAGCAGACATCTGCCCCAGCCAATAAATCACTCTCAATACACTGCCACAGCAGAGCCTACTAGTCTTAGGTATATTTTTTATGTTATCTTGCCGTCCATGAAATCTGTTGATACTTTATTACATGCCCGCTGGATCTTACCAGTTACACAATCAGACCCATTACTACATGATCACTGCATAGTTATTGATGATGGACGCATCAGCGATATTCTGCCAAGTGCAGATGTCCATAATCTGTACACTTCCTCTATCGAAAAAAACTACAACCAGCACATCCTCATGCCCGGGCTCATTAATGCCCACACGCATAGCCCAATGAGTTTGTTCAGGGGCATTGCAGATGACCTGCCATTAGATGACTGGCTAAATAACCATATATGGCCAGCCGAAGCCAAGTGGGTAAGTGAAGAATTTGTACACGATGGCACTCAACTCGCTATCGCTGAAATGCTACGCTCTGGAACTACCTGTTTTAATGATATGTACTTCTTTCCTGAAGTTACCGCACGGCTTGCCAGAGATATAGGTATTCGTGCCTGTATTGGCCTGATCGCAATAGACTTTCCCAGCGCCTGGGCAAGCAATGCAAATGAATACATAGATAAGGGCCTGGAACTGCGAGATCACTTTCGCAGTGATAGCTTAATTCACACTCCATTTGCGCCCCACGCCCCCTTTACCGTCTCAGATGAACCTCTTAGCCGTATACGTGTGCTAGCAGATGAAATGGACTTACCGATACATATTCACCTGCACGAAACCACCTCAGAAATTGAACAGTCAATCGAGCAGTATGGCAAACGCCCGCTAGAAAGACTCAACGAGCTTGGCCTGGTATCACCTAACCTGATGGCTGTACACCTGACCCAGGTTACGGATAATGAAATTGCCCTGCTCGCAGAATCCGGTAGCCATGTAGTACATTGCCCCGAATCTAATTTAAAACTTGCCAGTGGTTTCTGCCCGGTCAGCAAACTTATGGCCGCAGGTATTAACGTTGCGCTGGGCACAGACGGTGCGGCGAGTAATAATGATTTGAATATGCTAGGTGAAATGCACACTGCAAGCCTGCTGGCCAAAGCGGTAAGCCAGGATGCAACCGCCCTGAGCGCTATGCAAACCGTACGCATGGCAACCATTAATGGTGCCAAAGCACTGGGGCTCGAACAGGAAACAGGCAGCCTTGAAGTGGGTAAATATGCGGATATTATTGCTGTTGATTTTTCCAGCCTTGAAATGAACCCCGTTTATGACCCTGTGGCAAACTTAATTTATAGCAGCAGCCGTGAACATGTTAGCGATGTATGGGTAGCCGGACGCCACCTGTTAAAAGATCGGGAGCTTACCACGCTCGATGAAGAAGAAATAAAACGCAAGTGTCAGCTATGGAATGATAAAATAGCTGCAGATACAAAAGCCTGAATATTAAAATAAGACAATATATATAATGAACACATTAAACGTAGACCCTGCAGAAATAGCCAAATTTGAAGATCTTGCCAGCCGCTGGTGGGACAAACACGGCGAGTTTAAACCCCTGCACGAAATTAACCCATTGCGCCTGCACTATATAGATGAACGAGTTCAGCTAAATCGAAAACGTGTGCTGGATGTTGGCTGTGGTGGCGGTATTTTGTCTGAAAGCATGGCAAAACTGGGCGCCGATGTTACCGCAATTGATATGGGCAAAGCCCCACTCTCAGTGGCCAAACTTCACGCCATGGAAAGCGAAGTTGAAATTAACTATCAACAAATTACAGTAGAAGAGCTGGCCGAACAACAGCCCCACTCTTTCGATGTGGTTAGTTGCATGGAAATGCTGGAGCATGTGCCCGACCCTGCCTCTGTCATTAAAGCCTGCCAAACATTGGTGAAACCTGGTGGCCCGGTATTTTTCTCTACCATCAACCGTAACCCCAAGTCGTATATGTTTGCCATTGTTGGTGCCGAATATATTTTAAAAATGCTACCCAGGGGCACCCATGAATACGCTAAATTCATTAAACCTTCTGAGCTAGATGAATGGGCACGTGAGGCAGAATTAAATCTAAAAAACATTATTGGCCTGACTTTTAACCCCATCACCAATGCCTATAAACTGGGTAAAGATGTTGATGTTAATTACATGACTTACTACCTTTCAGACACAGAGTAGTCAGCTTTTATGGCTAAAATAAATACGGTTTTATTTGACCTGGACGGCACCTTAATTGATACCGCACCGGATATGGCCAATGCACTTAATGTATTACTGAATGAAGAAGGCTGTGAGCCTTTAAGCTTTACTGCTATACGCCCATCGGTTTCTAACGGTAGCGCTGCACTCGTAGAATTAGGCTTTCCAGATATTGCTGATACGACAATCATTGAACGCCTGAAAAAACGCTACCTGGAAATTTATGAAGACAGGCTGTGCGTAGATTCAGTGTTATTCCCCGGCATGCAGCAACTCATAAATCACATAGAAAACCAGCAAATGAACTGGGGGGTTGTTACCAACAAACCAGGCTGGCTAACCGAATCACTGATGCAACAAATTGGCCTGGCTGAACGTGCCGCCTGCATTGTTAGCGGTGACACCACAAAAAACCGCAAACCTCACCCAGAGCCTATGTATTTAGCCTGTAAACAGGCAAATGCACTACCCGAAAACTGCATTTATGTGGGTGATGCCCTGCGAGATATACAGGCTGGCGCCAATGCAGGTATGCGAACCGTGGTTGCCAACTATGGATATATTAGCGATGCAGATAATACCGCCGACTGGGGTGCAGACTTCAGCGTCAGCGTAGCTAATGAAATCATTGATCTATTATAAGAAAGCACACTGTTTTCAAAAAGATTGTTTTACTCTCCAACACTTCACCGTTATCATGCGCAGCATCCTATTTGTCATAAATTTGTAGTCATTTGGTAACAAATAAAAATTTAAAAATGATTCAAACAAGCGCAGCTCTGCGAGGTATCTCCTTTGGAATTTAAAGACATTACACGTATCGATAATGCGAAACTGAAAGGCCGTGGTGAATCTTTACGATTTGGCCTGGCAATGATTTTCATTGTTGGCATTATGCTAGTAACCGGCTACAACGTAACCGGTGTCGAGAACGGCTTTTTACTAGTCGCTGCTGCCATGATTGGTGGTTATATGGCAATGAATATTGGTGCTAATGATGTCGCCAATAACGTAGGCCCGGCGGTTGGCTCACGCGCACTCACACTAACGGGTGCCATTTTGATAGCCGCAATATTTGAAGCTGCTGGTGCATTAATAGCCGGTGGTGATGTGGTTAGCACCATTAAAAAAGGCATTATCGACCCCAGTATGATTGCTGATTCCAGCACTTTTATATACCTGATGATGGCAGCATTACTATCTGGCGCTTTATGGCTAAACCTGGCCACAGCGGTAGGTGCACCGGTTTCTACCACCCACTCAATTGTTGGTGGTGTACTGGGTGCGGGCATTGCCGCGGGCGGCTTTGCAATAGCTGACTGGGGCAAAATGAGCCAAATCGCAGCGAGCTGGATAATCTCCCCTGTACTGGGTGGTGTAATAGCAGCAGGATTTCTCTACACCATTAAACGGACTATTACTTATCGAACCGATATGATTGAGGCCGCCAAAAAAGTCGTGCCCATACTGGTATCTATAATGGCATGGGCATTTTCGACCTACCTCATACTCAAAGGCATAAAGAAGCTGATAAAGGTCGATTTTCTGAGCGCTGCTGGTATTGGCATTGCCATTGCCATTGTCATCTTCTTCGTTGTTAAGCCACTTATTGCAAGTGCTGCAACTTCATTGAGCAATGATAAAGCCAATGTAAACAAACTTTTTACCATTCCCCTAATCTTTGCGGCGGCTTTACTGAGTTTTGCACACGGTGCAAACGATGTCGCTAATGCGGTAGGCCCACTAGCCGCAATTAACGATGCGATTATGCAAGGTGGCGTGGCGGTTAAAGCAGCCATACCCCTATGGGTAATGATGATTGGTGCACTGGGTATTGCTATAGGTTTGGCATTATATGGCCCCAAACTCATTCGCACCGTAGGCACTGAAATAACCGAACTCGACCAGATGCGCGCCTTCAGTATCGCCATGGCTGCATCCATCACGGTTATTATCGCCAGCCAGTTAGGTCTACCTGTGAGCTCTACCCATATAGCCGTTGGTGGTGTATTCGGTGTAGGCTTCTTACGTGAATACCTGAAAACCAGTTATTCAACCATGGTCGAAGAAATAAAAAACCATCACGATGAGCAAGACGAAGAAGTTATTGAAGCCTTCTTAGTCGAATTCAAAAAGGCCTCTTTAGATGTAAAGAGCAATATGCTTATACAACTTAAGAAGCGCTCGGCAACCGCCGAACTGACTAAAAAAGAACGTCGGAGATTACGCAAAATCTACAAGCACGAACTGGTTAAACGCTCGCAGCTAGTAAAAATAGCGGCTGCATGGGTTATAACCGTACCAGCAACCGGTCTAATGGCGGCTATTCTGTACTTTACGATTCGTGGCGTGATGCTTCCTTAAATAAACTCGTAATTGTGAGTCAAAAACGGCCTCTCCCTGGAGAGGCCGTTTTTTATTACCCTGGCATTTTGTAAGACTTGAGTCTAATCACAGATGACTTCTTCAAACACTACATATAGTGCTTTCGCAAAACCCAAAACACAAACTCTACCGTTCATCGAGAAGTTAAGATCTTCTTAAAAAAGTTCAAAATGAGCCTAAGCCGCGTCACATCAAGCTTTGCCCATGTTTATACAATTTTACCCACAAGTTATCCCCATTTGAATGGTAATTGGCCATTTGAAACCACTACATCTTGTGTTATTTTACACAAACACCACAACATAAGCATAATGACTTGCTAATAAAGCATTTCGTTATTTAACGCAAAAACCAGCTTTCACGCCCCCTAACCCGTGAATGACTGATGATGAATTAGAAACATAAAAACTTATAATAATAAGGATTAAATGAATGAGCGCACCGCAATTGCAGGCTGTCCCCAATAATATCAATGAAGTTCCTTATCAGGATGCATCCCTCGACATATGGGATACAAAATACAGACTAAAAACAAAAGACGGTGAAGCCGTAGATAACGATATTGATGAAAGCTTTGCACGCGTAGCAAAAGCTCTGTCAGACGTAGAAACCACTGATGAACTGAAAAAAGAATGGCATGAAAAGTTCTTATGGGCTCTACGCCACGGCGCTATTCCTGCTGGGCGTATTGTTTCAAACGCCGGTGCTCAAGAGCACAAGCCAGCAACATCAACCATCAACTGCACGGTATCTGGCATTATTACCGACTCTATGGATGGTATTTTAGAAAAAGTACACGAAGCGGGCCTTACCCTTAAAGCCGGTTGTGGCATTGGCTATGAATACTCTACCCTACGCCCTAAAGGTGGCTATGTTTCGGGTGCAGGCGCCTACACTTCTGGCCCACTGTCATTTATGGATATCTATGACAAAATGTGTTTCACCGTATCTTCAGCCGGTGGCCGTCGCGGTGCACAAATGGCAACCTTCGATGTGGGTCACCCCGATGTATTCGACTTTATAAAAGCCAAGCGCGAAGACGGTCGTTTACGCCAGTTTAATTTATCACTACTCATTACCGTTGATTTTGTAGAAGCGGTTAAAAACGATAGCGACTGGCCTCTTTCCTTCCCGGTAACTGCAAAAGAAGCTGCACTGGAAAGCATGGACCTTACCGATGCTAAAAACTTCATCTGGCGTGAGTGGCCAGTAAAGGGTGATTACGTAACCAATGACACAGGTTTAACCGCCTGCAAAATTACCCGTACGGTACCTGCGCGTCGTTTATGGGACAGCATCATGGCCTCTACTTACGACTATGCAGAGCCTGGCTTTATTCTTATCGATAAAGTAAACGAAATGAACAACAACTGGTACTGCGAAAATATTCGCGCCACCAACCCTTGTGGTGAGCAGCCATTACCGCCTTACGGTAGCTGCCTGTTAGGTTCTGTTAACCTGACACGTTTTGTTAAAAACCCGTTTACTAAAAAAGCCCAGTTCGACTGGGAAGGTTATAACAAAACGGTCTCTATCTTTACGCGCATGCTAGATAACGTAGTAGAAATAAATGGCCTGCCATTGCCACAACAACGTGATGAAATAACTAAAAAGCGTCGTCACGGCATGGGCTATCTGGGTTTGGGCTCTACCCTGACAATGATGGGTGTTAAATATGGTTCAGATGACTCTTTAGAGTTCACTGAAAAAGTCACTAAAGAAATGGCCATGCAAGGCTGGCAAACCGGTTTAGAACTGGCGAAAGAAAAAGGCGCTGCGCCAATCATGGAAGAAGATTTTGAAGTCACTGCAGCCATGCTTTACAAACGCCCGGAAATGATTGAAGACGGTTTTAAAGCCGGTGACACAATTAAGGGCAAAGTACTACACGCAAAATACAGCCGCTATATGCAGCGCGTAGCAAAAGAAAACCCGGAGCTTACCGCTGAAATAGCAGAGCACGGTTGTCGCTTCACCCACCATAGCTCTATTGCTCCAACGGGTACTATCTCTTTATCACTGGCTAACAATGCGAGTAACGGTATTGAGCCAAGCTTTGCACATCACTATTCAAGAAACATTATTCGTGAAGGTAAAAAGAGCAAAGAGAAAGTCGATGTTTTCTCGTTTGAGCTACTCGCTTACCGCGCCATGATTAACCCAAATGCAATGCCATATAGTGAAAGTGAAGGTGAACAACTACCGGATTACTTTATCTCTTCAGATCAGGTAACACCTAAACAACACGTAGACATACAGGCCGCTGCACAGATATGGATAGATTCATCTATTTCTAAAACTGCAAACGTACCGACTGACTACCCTTTCGAAGAGTTTAAAGATATTTACGAATACGCTTACGATAAAGGCTTAAAAGGTTGCACAACCTTCCGCTTTAACCCTGAAGTATTCCAGGGCGTGTTAGTCAAAGAATCTGACCTTGAAAATACAAAGTATGAGTTCACATTAGAAGATGGCTCAAAAGTAGAACTTAAGGGTAACGAAGAAATTGAATACGACGGCGAAGTACACAGCGCCGCGAACTTATTCGACGCCTTAAAAGAAGGTTATTACGGTAAGTTTTAAAGGCACATGTGCCAATAAAGAGTTTGGCCGCGAAGACGTAAAACGCAGACTAATTTATATTACCTGCGTATCAGTTTGGTAGACTGATTTCCCCAAGAATTACTACGTCTTCGCGCCATTTTTAATTAACAAGCATATAAATAGTGTGCAGCAGAAACTCACAACGTTTTTTATAAAGCCTTTGTGAAATATGCGCCTCTATGGCAAATAAAATATGAACACTGCAAAACAGGACAAGCCCATGGCTACAAAAATCGACAAAAAAATAGTCGCATTCAAAGTTGTCAAAGACGAAGAAGAAATTGTAGAAGCAGCACCCATCATACCCGAACGCGAAATAATGCATGAAAATGTAGAGCGCCCGGACATGCTGCTAGGCTCTACATACAAAATTAAAACCCCATTATCAGAGCATGCTCTATATGTAACGATTAATGATGTAATACTAAACCAGGACACTGACCACGAAGCCAGGCAGCCTTATGAAATATTCATAAACTCAAAAAGCATGGATCAGTTTCAGTGGGTAGTTGCACTTACACGCGTTATCTCAGCGGTATTTAGAAAAGGTGGCGATGTTTGCTTCCTGGTAGAAGAGCTAAAAGCGGTATTCGACCCACAGGGTGGCTACTTCAAAAAAGGCGGTAAGTTTATGCCTTCACTGGTAGCAGAAATTGGTGAATCAATTGAATCACATATGAAGTTTATCGGCATGATAAAAGATGAAAGCATCAGTGATCACCAGCAAAAAATAATGGATGAAAAGCGCGCGGCCTACGAACAAAAGCACAGCACTGCAGAACAGAGCTGTGATGACGACTGCAACACCAGCTTTCCAGAAGGCTCACAGTTATGCAAAAAGTGTAACACCAAGGCCACCATACTAATGGATGGGTGTATGACCTGTCTGAACTGCGGCGACAGTAAGTGCGGATAACACAGTAAATAAAAAGCCGGTTTTAACCGGCTTTTTTAATATGGATAAAAAATCCCGATAACACAGCGCTTGTGTAAAAAAATGATAAAACACGAAATCAAAACCTGCCCAAACTGCCTCAATCCATTCGAGTGCAAAACCGGCGACATCGTTAACTGCCAGTGCGAAACGGTAAAGTTAAGCCAGAAACACAGAGATTATATAGCCACAAAATACGATGACTGTTTATGTGCAAGCTGCATGCGCAAACTACGCAGTGAATTTAATATTGAAGCGTTTCAGTCACAAATACAGTTACTGGTGGTTGGAAAGTAATTAAAGAGTTGACCCGAAGACGCTTCGTAGAAAGCGTGTACTACGCAAAATGGAACCGCGAACATGGAAGTTAATAAAAAATTGTTATATAAAAACAATAAAGGAAAAAAATGAAAATACAGGCTAATGTGGGCGTACTGGATATATTAATACACCTGATCATATGGATTTTACTAAGTCTAATCACCTTTGGTATTGCACTATTTTTCTACCCCTACTCTTTTGCCAAATTCATAATTAATAAATCTGAATTAGTCGATGAGAATGGTGTGTCTAAAGCTTTGGTTTGTGATACGGATTTGTTTGGTAATATTGGGCATGTGATTTTGTGGATAATTATTTCAATAGTGACGTTTGGGCTTGGGTATATATTTTATTTTTATAAGGTCTGGAATTATTCTTTGAATAATACTGTTATAGAAAGCATATCAGGATGATTACTACTGTTAATAGCCAGCATCATCTAACGAAATTAATTAAGCTAAAAGTCGCTTTTCAAGATCAGAAGACAAGAACTCTAGAAAAGAATGCTGGCGGCATATGGAACCCAGTAGAAAAGCACTGGAGCATTGAGAAAAGAAAAGCGATTAAGCTGTGGCTTGAAAAACGAATAATATGAGATGCCTAGATATGCCAATTTATATCCATATATGGCATCTTATTCCTAATAATCTACATTATTCTTAGTATTAGGAATTCTGTCTAATATACTGTTAACTCCTCAACTTAATTAACGAGGCCCCATGAATAAAAAATACCAAGTATTCATAAGCTCAACGTATGAAGACTTAAAAGACGAAAGAGAGCAAGCTATTAAAGCTGTGCTGGAGATGGGGCATATACCTGTCGGAATGGAAATGTTTAGTGCCGGGGATGAAGATCAATGGAAATTGATCGCAAGGCAAATAGAAGCATCTGATTACTATGTATTAATTTTGGGGCATAGATACGGTTCTGAAACGGACGAAGGTATTAGTTACACTGAAAAAGAATATGATTATGCCACAGAGATTGGTATTCCCACTCTTGGATTTATTATTAATGATGAAGCTCCTTGGCCTACAAGTCGTGTAGACAAGGCTCAGAAAAAAACTAAAAAAATTAGCGGCTTTAAATCTAAGGTTAAATCGAAATTGGTCCACTTTTGGACTAACAAAGATGACCTTCACGGTAAGATATCAATATCACTTATTAAAACCATGAATGGAAACCCAAGAGTTGGCTGGGTTAGAGCAAATGAGGCTACTGGGCCAGATGTAACTAAAGAGCTAACACGATTAAGTGCAGAAAATTCAGAATTAAGGAATCAAGTAAAAAGATTAAATCATAGCCATACCGAAAGTGTTGACGAGGTAAGAGAAGTTGTAAATATTATGAACGAGAATATTCGTAAGTTTAGAATTCTCGAACATGGGCAGCACAAATGGGAGGAAGCCAAAGCTTACGAGCAAACTCTTCTTGAGTTGTTTATGTTAATTGCCCCAGAGTTAATTGATGAAGAGTCCTCACTTGGAATAGCTAAGACCATTGCTTTTGAGCTAGCAGGCAGCAATTACCATAATGACAGACCAATAGGAACAAACCGAATAACAGGGATTACTACTGATTTTGTAGCGTTAGAAATCATAGAGACATCGAAGAAGAAACACTCTGTAAATGATGAAAACACTTACTGGTCTTTATCTAAACTTGGTAAGCAAGTATTAAAAAGAGCTAGGCGAATACAGCTAGAAGAAGGCATCAAAACCACTGAAGAGAAACAAGTTAATGACACTGAAATTACCAATATAAAGACACCCACTCTAAGAAAACACTAACTAAGACACCCACTACAAGAATATAATTAAAACAATAACTTAGCATAATTTCAGGTCTATTCTTATTAGTAGGTGTCCTGATATTAATAATTGCGCCTAAGTAATACCTTTTATCGATCTGTTAATTGTAATGCCTACTCAGAATGCCCCTGTTAGTGTATATTGTCTTATGTCATCGCTAAGTCTAATTCTGGCTTTGTCATTAAAGATCAAATGAATAAAGCCGCTCTCTCGAAGCGGCTTTTGTGTGTATATCGGTTGTGAAACCTGGTTCAGCCTGAAACGCTATTACCTGTTTACCAGCTGAGTTATTGATTTTATTAGAGAGTAATTTGTATGTTAAAAGCATTTCGAGTATTAAGCCTGATTGAGGGTTTATCGTTGATTAGCCTGTTCTGTATTGCGATGCCGATGAAGTATTATTTTGGCTATTTTGATATTGTTTGGCCAGTCGGTATGACTCATGGTCTTCTCTGGATGTTGTTGGTGGTGTTTTCTCTGTCAGTGAGTCATAAGCAGGGCTGGTCGGTATTTTTCTGGATGCTGGTGCTATTGGTTTCGGTCATACCTTTTGCGTGCTTTGTGCTGGACAGGAAGTTAAAACAGCCAATGGAGTTGGCAACTGCAGCGGCCTGAGCATTTTAAGAACAAATGGGCTCAGAGCACACACTCTAATATTAGAAATAATTGTGCTCTGCCCCCGATTTATTTAAAGCTCAAAATAGAAATTGTTAGCATGTAAAGGTGGTATTAATGAGTAAAAACATTAGCAATACTGCAACCGAACTAATTATAATAGCTTTTATTTTGATTCTTTCATTTTTGTTTTTCAGTGCATTTGATGCACTCGAAAAAATAGTTGAATTTTCATCTGAATATGAGAACTATGAAATAGACGAAATAATATCTACTCTAATCGTTCTGGCCTTTTGCATGACATGGTTTTCATTTAGGAGATGGCGCGAAACACTTAAAACAATAACTATTATTAACAAAAAGAACAATGAAATTCAAAATGCCCTGGATACAATCAAAAAACTAGAAGGCATTATACCTATATGTATGCACTGTAAAAAAATTCGTGACGACAAAGGGTCCTGGAACCAACTTGAAAAATACATTTCTGAACATTCTAATGCTAAATTCAGTCATGGTATATGTGAAAAATGCAAAAAAATACATTATCCAGAACTAGGTGATTAACAATAAGTAACTAAGACACCCATCACTAGAAATCAATAAAAGTTTTGGTGTTATATCTGCAAAAGCAATTCTTTACTTAGTGTTATCCTATTATTTTTTAAGAAAAGGCAAATTTTTACATAAACTACTTATGCATGACAATGAAACATCAAAAGCCTAACAATACGTTACAATACATTCACGTGGTACTAGAACAAAAATGCTCAAAACACTATACAAAAAGCTTTGCAAGTCAATCGGTTACACGCCAATAAATGATAACCGCAGTAGACGATTAGTTGCTGTAATTGAGTGCACTCTTAATCAAAATGCCCGGGATGTTGGAGCTGCAGAATTTCCAGCAATTAACTGGCCCGTTATAAGCCTCTGTGAAGAATACAACATTGGTATATTACAAATGCCTTGTCCCGAAATTTGCTTTTTGGGCTTTGAGAGAAGAAGATTACCGGGACAATCCATAAAAGATGCTCTCGACACAATTGACGGCCGTGCCTGTTGCAGAAAAATCAGTATAGATATCGTGCGTCGAATAGAAATCTATAAGAATCAAGGTTATGAGGTATTAGCTATCCTTGGTGGTAATCCGAAGAGTCCAGGATGTGCAGTCCATACTGAAAATAGTAATCTTTTGCCTGAATCAGGTGTCTTTATGAAAGAACTGCAGAACGAACTTCGAAACAGGAGTATTGAAGTGCCATTTAGAGGAATCAGGGATTACGATGCGGAAATGCTTGCTGAGGATATTGAGTGGCTACGAAGATATTTTTCCGAAAGTGCTAATTCGACATTTCCAACAGATATTATTGAATGAGCTCCTACAAAAACCAGGATCAGACCCCTGTTTTCTCTAATATTAGAACCAACTAAGATCTGACCCTTGTTTTTCTAGTTTTGAGCCGAATAAAAGCAAGCTGATAAGTTTTTTATAAACGCCTAATAAAATAAGATAATTTCACAACGCCCCACATATCCGCTTAAATAGTAGGTACTACCCATCATTCGATTATTTCTTTTATCTGGAGGTGTATCATGCATATGTCACCCAGGCTGATAGAACAGCTAGACAAGCACAAGCTTACCTACAAAACTATCCATCACCTTTATTCAATCAGCAGTTTGAATACCGCACACACCGCACATGTGCCCGAACAGCAACTGGTTAAATCCGTTATATTTCACGATGAGCAAGGCTACCTGATGGCACTGGTTCCCTCAAACCGCTATGTCTATTTAAATGCTCTCAATATGCTGTTGAATAGACAAATGACACTGTCCAGCGAAGCCGATATCAGCAACCTGTTTAGCGATTGTGATTTTGGTGCCATCCCACCCGTAGGCGATGCCTATAATATGCAAACCATTGTGGATAACACACTCAATGAGTGCACAGATATTTACATGGAAGCAGGCAACCACACCGATGTATTACAGCTGAGTGGAGAGGCGTTTCAAACCTTAACGAAAAATATGCAGCATGCCGATATTACGGTTCACTAAACAAACGAGAAAATAAAAAGGCTTAGGTGAAATAACTAAGACACTCATAACATGAATCTAATAAAAACATAGACTTAGATTAAATTCGGTATTTTGTTATTATGGGGGTCTTGATTTCCGCCCGCCGAAAAATGAGCCATAACAATATACAGACACCCATCATAAGAAAACCCAAAATAAATATAAAGTGTTATGAGTGATTTACAGTTTTATACCCCACTAATGGGGCCGAATGAGCGTTAGGGATACAACAATATAATGAGATTACATTTAATAGCTGCTCTATGTGTCATAATTGCATTTGGTTTGTATGCTATCAGTGCCGCATTAGGAACGGCATTTGGCATATTAGGCTTGATTTTTGAGGCAATTGCATTGGTTTCAATAATTAAAGCCAATAAAAACAAAGAGCATAAAGAATAAAACCATATTCATTGTAGCTAACAAATAAATAATTTATGTTTACTGAAAATAAAATAAAACCCTAACAAGTAAATCAACCTGACCAAAAAACCGTAGTTTGAATTGGTCCTTTTATAGTACACTACTAATCACTACATCATTCACTATCCGGCTGGGTTTTTGGCCGGTTATTAAAGCGTTATGTATCCAAGTGACCCATGAAAAGTAGACACCTCACTACTACCAAATGAGGGTCTAAATTATGACTAAGAAAACGAAAAATAAATACAATCATTACACTGAAGATTTTCGTCGAGAAGCAGTTCGTCGATC
>Ga0209345_10003024_pt1 | contig 17711 bp, 19 predicted proteins | sample Cruoilmetagenom7_FD_187294 | JGI IMG/M metagenome (GOLD analysis project Ga0209345, IMG submission 187294) | Oil polluted marine microbial communities from Coal Oil Point, Santa Barbara, California, USA - Sample 7 (SPAdes) (version 2) | ecosystem: Environmental > Aquatic > Marine > Oil seeps ...
AAATACAGTCCGGCTTTGTTGAGTCTGTCTTCGCCGTCATGGGGGCCCTGTGTAAGGCCGACGGTGTGGTATCCGGAGACGAGATACAAATGGCAGAAACCATGTTCGCGCGTTTCCATCTAAATAAAGACCAGAAAGCCAAAGCCAAGGCCGCCTTCAACCGCGGTAAAGGGGCAGACTTTGACTTGGACGCGGAGCTCAACCGTTTTCTGCAGATGGGTGGTCGGCAACCAGCTTTCATGCAGATGTTTCTCCAGGTGCAGGTATCCGCCGTCTCGGCTGATGGCGTTATCCATCCGGCAGAACATGAAATGCTGGTTCGCATTGCCCGAGGATTGGGGTTGCCTGAAAGCCAGGTCGATCAGCTGGAAGCTATGTTGCGTGGTGCTCATACCGGACACGCCGGCCCAGGTCAGAGCTCAACCACACAGCAGATTGATGATGCCTATACGGTACTGGGTGTCTCGCCCTCTGCCAGTGACGCCGATATCAAGAAGGCGTACCGTAAACTGATGAGTGAGAACCATCCCGACAAACTGGCCGGTAAGGGCCTGCCTGAGACCATGCGGGAGATGGCGGAAGAACGGACTCAGGAAATCAGCCACGCCTATGACGTGATCAAGGATATCCGCAAGAAAAGCGCCTGAAAAGATCAAGGATTTAGGCGATTGACCTACCAAAATAACAGGCAATAAAAAGCCCCAGTAATATGGGGCTTACAGGATGTTACTGGTCTTTTGAATATGGTGCCGGAGCCTCTCACATATTTATAGAATAAGCCATTAATTTTAAAGGTATTTATTAAAACTAATTAATAATATACCCCCATAAATACCCCCCAACCCTCCAAGCCTAGTATCTTTCTTTTTCATCTAGGGTGCTTACTCAGTTTCTAGCTGACGTTGTATAAAATGACCCAGGAGAGGTACAGCGAATGAATACTTTCCATGCCTATTCTTGAAGATAAGGCCTTGGCTTATAAGATTAGAAAGCATTTGGTTAATATTGCTTTTAGCAAATGGTCTTTCTACTACCGTGCTTGAAATTTCTTCAATTTCTTGTACAGAAAATTCATTATTACAGTTTGGCAAATATGATATAACTACTAGAAGCTCTCTCTGCCTATCGGTTGCCCTTGCCCATCGGCCAGCAAAAAAGTCTGAATCTAGCTTCCTCTCAATTTCAAGCACCGGAACTTTTGCCTCCTCTCCAGCATCAAGTCTTTGCATAAAGGCATCGTAAACCTCTCTACAGATAAACTGGATAAAATAAGGGTAACCTCCGCTCATTTCGACTATAGCGCTAACAGAGCTCTCGTTTAGTTTAAGAGGGCAGTTTTTGTCTTCAATAGGTTTTATAATAGCTTCTTCACTTTCCTGTTTTGAAAGGCTTTCTAAAAATAAAACTCGGAACATTCTTTCTGAATACGTTCTAGCCTCCACAAGCTTTGGGAATAATGTTGGCAATCCAGTTAGCACCAACATAAGTGGAAGACCTTGCTTTTGGAGTGATTGGAAAGCATCGAGCAATAAGGATAGGGGGAATTGTTCTTTCGCTGCTTGATCAGACAAGTTCTGGGCCTCATCATAAGCAAACACTATCCCTTTACATTGTTGTGACTGTCGAATAACGCCCCATGCTACTGATAATACTTGTTTGATTTTATCTAACGCTAGTCCAGGTGTTTCCTTGTAGATATTTATCAAGGCTTGGTAATTTAATGTTTGTATATCATCTTTAAGGCCTCCGCTAAATCCTGGAACAAATTTTGAGCCAGATTTAACAGCGATTCCAGATGTAATAACAGATAGATCGGCGCATAGTCTAGTTGCTAAGCTGTCTTCACTAACACAAGCAGATTCAGATAGGTCTGTGCCCACCCAGAGCCAGCCCATTTGTACTACTGAGGGTTTTAATGAGTCTAGCAACACTGTTTTTCCTACACCTCTGAGGCCTGTAAATACTACATTTTCAAGGATGAGCTGTTGATCTAATAAACGAGTGAACTCTGTTTTTTCCTTTGATCTACCAGCCAGGTATGGAGGCTTATGCCCCGCTCCTGGCCGAAATGGGTTTGTAAAATCTACCATGACTATTTCCAAGAATATAAAATTGCTTTTACCTAAATTAAGGGTTTTCTCTAAATTTAGATTGGCATTATGATATATGTAAAGTGATTAATTTGCTATAAAGTTCACAAATTACATCTAAAATTGAAGCAAGTTAAGCCTACTCCCCTAGATTTTTCACCCCAAAAAATTTCAATTTTGGTGAGATAACATGAGTATTTTAGTTTTTATAGCCAAATGTTGCTCTACGAACTCTGGTAATTTAAATTCATTCAAAAGTAGTAGTTCATTACGCCAAACACCAACCTCTTCTGGCAGACAGCTTTATTTGCTTGCAGCTTTTGATTTCAACATCAATATAAATCTCACCATCACTAGTAATCAGGGTTAAGCCCTCTCCTGGCTTTCTTTTAATCTTTAACATCCATATTTTCTCTATGACTTTTGACTTCTAAGGCCCACCTTCACGCGTCAGACTGCCTTTGTTTGCAGAGTTCTGCTAGATCAATGTCCTCTTCACTATCAATTCTATGTATGAGGCGAGTAAATTTTAATGCAACTTCAGATGCTACAGAAGATACCATCTCTTCAGTAATATAATCACCTTTCCCAATTATGTGCTTTTCAATAGCTTCATCTGTGATTTGTGAAATTAATTCATTCACCTGTCTATCCTGGAAGCACTGAATCATATTACTAATTGCTTGCGTAAATTTTTTGTAATCTACGCTATTCTCATGTGATAAATTGAATATTTCTACACTATGGGAAGATGTTGTTTCTTGAGACTCTTTTGTAACGGGATTTATCGTATATGCCTTGCTTATGCTTGGCCCACTCCACTTATTGGTTAGAGTTATAAAAAATTTAATATTTCCATATAATTCGAGCACAGCATTTACTTTCTTATGTTGATCGCTGGCCGCAACGATTAAGCAATGGTTTATTTCAGATTTTTCCTGCCCTAATGAAGGAAATGAATCTGTTGAGAAGCTGACAAAGTTATTTTCAATGCCTTCTTCATTTATATATTGAATAACTGATTGAAAATCACCAGTTCTTAGTCTTTCAGGTGAAACAAGTGTAGCTAAGTAAGTTAACGCCGTTTTTGCTACTGATCTAAGTTGTTTTTCTCCACCCAGGGCCAATCGCTGATGAACTTTTGGAATATATGATTTCTTAGACTTTGCCTTTATGCTTGTAAAATCATCAACGGTTTTATCGTACTTCTTTAGTACAGCAGAGAGGATTTTGAGAACCTCTTCTTCAGAGTTTGCACTAATAGCTATCTCTGCCTTTCCATCAACCTCATTTATTTCAACATCGTTTTTTGAATATCTAATTAACCCACCAGAATGAATGTCAAATTGCTTTCCCTTATGCTCGGCAATCATTTTTTGGACAGGAGCAGGCTTATTTCTTCCGGTAGTAATATCCAACATTGTAGAAAAGAAGCTAAGTGCCACGCCGAGAGGCTCATCTACTTCTTTCCCTAATCTGTTATTGCAACTTACACAGCAAATATTTCTTGATGACTTTCGCCCTCCCAAAGAAGAAGGAATCACATGTTCTACTGAGCCTTTTCCCTTCTCAAAGCTTTCGCTGGGGCAATAGATGCAACTAACTTCCAATGTAATATCTCCCTGAGTTTATCTGCTAATTAATGAGTCTGGACACTTATGATTTATTGTTTAACATCAAAAATGAACTTGTGCAGACGTAAAAATCAACGGGTGTGTACGGTCTATAGTTTTCAATTGGTAGAGGTTAGACTCACCCCTGCATAGGGTTTATTGCTTCTTTCCAGAAAGAAGTCTTTTCTCTATATCGGCAAGAAGCACGAGTATATCTGCTGGGCCCAATACTCTTCCAAAGCATTCGTAGTTTTGCATGGGGTTGGCGTCTCCTTGCTTTGTATGATCAAGAATTATACCTTTCCATGCCGCAGGTCTCCTTGGCTCGTTGTTGTGAAACGAAAATTTATTCATATGTGAAGAAGCATTTCGAACATGCCTGAAAAATTCAAATTCAGGAGTATGATCATTTAACTCTTTAACAGTTTCATAAGCTAAGCTCGCAAGCATTAAACAGTTCTGGCCTATATAAAACGCTTGGGTTGCATGCCCTGCTTGGATTTGCTCGCAAGTTTGGTGGGGATAGATATGTTTATCTTTTACTTGGACTCCTTGAATAATGATGCGCTCTGAAGGATCAAAATTTATTAGTTTGTTTTTATTGAAGAATGCTGGCACTGCCGACGCGGCAATCATAAATGTAGCAACCATTTCGTAAAAACACCCGCTTTTACTGAACTGAATATATTCATCTTCCATGTTTTACACCGCTAACAAATTTGTGTTGCTAATAATATTGGTTGGTATAATTAAGTAAATCAATCGTTCATAACGTTTCAAACGGGTTTATGCAAAAAGAGAGGGGGCAATGGTGTCCATATAAGACGTCAAAAAGGATTTACCCTTCCTAGCCCCTGGAGGTGTTGGTAGGTTCTTCCTGGCGTTACCTGGTACGGGTACGAAGGCGCTCAATATTTAGTTAGTGACAAAATAATTGAGATATTCCACCACAGTTTGAGCCTGAGGTTTTCTGGGGTTACAAAGAGAGAGTTAAGTTTCAGGTTTTCTCAGGAGCCTTGCTCTGGAAGTACCTTTTGGTGCTCTGCTTGAATACCACCAATTATGTTAGTGTTATAAGCGGATGTAATACTATTTTAAAGGCATGAGATACTGTCATGCTTCATTCAAAAGGATTTGAGATGAAAATAGAAATGAAGCGATACAGCCCCCGTTTTTTGTGTCTGAAATAAACAACTGGGCAACGATCTGGGCAACAAAAACACCTAAAACATGGAGACTATTTGTAAATGACAACTGATGGAAAACAATATTCCTACGACCTAACTGCTCGCTTGAGTTACTTTGTCATTAGCATAGAGCTTATTTTTTGTGGTTACGTGCTATTACATGCGAAAGAATTTATCCAGATTCAGTATCTAAGCAAATTATTTTTAATATCTGGCCTAAGTGTAATATTTGGCCTCTTGTGGCGTTTTGCATACAACCAGACACATCACGAAAGACAACACAGCAAAAAACCAGCCAAGTGGTTAATGTCTACTCAGCTTCTATTTTATTGGGCGTACATCGCACTCACAGTAATATTCTTCGTTGCGTCGCTTTATTTTGGATATAGCTATCTATCCTGCTTAAAGGCAACAGCATAGTCGGAACTGTATGGATAAGGAAAACTTAGGAGTAGATTACTCACCATTCCTGTAATCACTTCTCTCTCCAAGCAACTCGTCCCGCCAGACACCAACTTCTTCTGGCGCATCTATTGCCAATCTAATCTGCTTGCCGCTTTTGATTTCAAAATCGATGTGAATCTCACCATCACTGGTGATTATGGTTAAGCCCTCTCCTGGCTTTCTTGTTACCTTAAGCATCCTTACCTCCAACCAGAAACTTTACTTAGATAGCTTTCATCTACCACTCAATAACTTGCTCTATAAGTTCTCCACTGTATTCGTCTACTGAATATTTTTTCCCAAGCCCGACAACATCACAATCAAACTCTAAATTTTTTGATGCAAGTAAATAATCGGGCCTGCTTAACCAGTCTATTCGTGTTTCAGTACTACCTGTGGAAGAAAAAATAATTTTTTTAAAGAAATCCAAACTGTATACTTCAAAAACACTTGAACGTATGTGTTGCACTTCCACCGTTCCTTTACACCTTATACGTGCTCCAGTTGTAGCTTTATCTTTCCTCTTAACCTCTATGGCATAGTCTAGTTTTACTTTTTTTGTAGAAGTTTCGATGCCAAGACGTCTAATAGTATAAGCAACATCCCCTACCCTTTTGTTATTCTCTTCCGCAAATCTTTTTGCTTTTGATACTTTCTTTTCTAATTCAATTTTTTTTTGCTCTTTTTCCCTCAAGTACGCAGTCTTTTTTCTCTCTGCTTCTTCTAGCCTCCTCTTCTCTTCGCGCTCTTTGAGAGCATTTTCTTGAGCCAACCTCTCTTTTACTTTAGGCTTTTTTATATCACAATATGCCTCAGCCCTTAGTTTTGCATTACTCCAACCATCCTTTTGCTCATCAATGTATTCAGCCTGCTTATGTGCCACACAAGAATCCCAGTCAACCCAAAAATCAATAGCTAAAGCTTGACCACTTAATAACATGAAAAAATAAATGAAAAGTTTTCTCATTCTCTTAATCCTTCGCTCATACCTATGACGTACTTGCTCATCTTGTGATTATGATTAAGTACTCTCATGACTTTCTAGTTACCTTCAACATCCCTGTTTTCCTTTAGTTATTGAATATCTTGATATCAATATTGCTTATGTAACATAGTTAAAAGATTATCATAGCTAGAGGAAACAACTATGAATTACCGTAATCTAGCAAAGAAACATCTTAAAAGTGCTGAAGATGAGATCAAATCAAATTCTGACCTACGACTAATATATGCCGCATTAGAGCTAAGAATGGCCATGGAAGCCATAACATATGATCGTGCACTTTCTTATAAAGATGAATTCCCACCAGACGAGTACAAAACATGGCAACCTAAGAAAGTAATGTTGATTCTACTTGAGATTGAACCTACAGCCGACCTTGATTGCTCCCTAGCCATTGGCAAAGAGCATGGTGGTGATAAAGCACCTGAAATGACCAATCTAGGAACAGAAAAGGTACTTAATATGAAAGTATTAAAAAACCACTATGACGCTATAGGTAATTATTTACACATGCCATCAATCAAGCAAATTAATAGCGGCTATATTCCTGATTTAAAAAAGTTACGTTTACGTTGTGAAGAGGTATCTACTTTCATCAGTCAAGTTATCAACTCCCCAATTTTTAATATTAATTTTGGTAATTTCTCAAGGAATAATTGCTTTGAGTGTAAGTCTATCATTCGCAAACGAATACCCAATGATGATCAGGTAGTTAAAGCAACATGTTATGAATGCAAAGCAACATATACCCTTTATGCCGAAGAAAATAATAAAATAAGATGGGAAGCTAATCAGCAAGAGCTTGAATGCGCAAACAATGACTGCAAACAAACAGTTGTAGTCTGGGAGCATGAAATTTCAGCTAATAATCACTGGCAATGTAATGAATGCAAAGGAACAAATATTCTTTGCCTTGGCATCAGGTATGAAAAACTTGGTGGGTCATAGGGATAACTCCACCAATCAGGTAATCAGCTATGTTATTTGACGAAAACAAGATGTTTGAAGCCATGCTGACGCAAAACATAAGCTGTATTGCTATGTTCCATAACCATATTGACGGCGCTTTAAAGGTTACGCTTAAGGAAATCGAGCAAAGTGATGATATAAACAAAAGTGATAAGAATTTTTGGCAGAGTCAATACACTGCTCTTTATCCAGAAAAGCTTCGTGAAACTTCTTTTTTACTTATGTTTGGGCACCTTGAAGAAATGCTGTTCTTACTATGGCGAGACAAAAACCCCAACGCAATCCTGCTCGACAGCGGGTATGGGATTTTTAAATTCAAATCCTACATCAAAGATGCTTTAGGTGATCTACAAATAAATTCAGATTACAGCCATATTGTAGATGCTCAAAAAATAAGAAATTCATTTCTACACATTGCTGGCAGAATTTCTTTGTCGAAAGATAGTGATGCCCTACAAAGTATTTTAAAAAACTCTGTATTTTATCGAGCTGAATCAGATCGTATAAAAGTTGAGCTAGAAGGATTACGTGCACTTCAAAAGGCTATTAGTAATTTAACCCATGCTCTACTTAAGAAGTCTATTCAACAGACTAACAATTAGAACTGGCGGGTCCTTCCTAGCTAAAATGGACCACCGGGGGGAGCGCTGAGCGCGGTATCTGAAATTTTTTCGTGTGCACTTGGCTTGTGCACCACACAAACAGTTAAGCTATTGTATTTAAAGTTGTTTTGTGTGCACTGACTGCACAATATTTTGAGATTTAACTGCACAAGAAAACTACATTAGCACTAACAACTCATCCCGCCAGACACCGACCTCTTCTGGCGTAGCTATACCAATCTAATTTGCTTGCTGCTTTTGATTTCGAAGTCGATAGGCATCTCACCATCGCTATTAGTTATAACATCCCACATATCAGCTCTTTAATCTATGATGACTTTATTGCCACTATTATTTACTCCGTATAGCTCATTAATAGTGTCTCGAAATTCTGCTCTGTAACCAAAAAGAGCGGACTCCCCGCCAAGAAAAAGCTTAAGATCCTCGACGAAGCGAGGGTTCTTTAGCGCTGAGATTACACCTTGTGAGTAATACTTACCCCACAAATCTCTTAGTGAACGATCTTCCTTCTGAGTGAGAAGCCATTCATCAAAAACAAGATACCAGTACATTCTTATATATCGCTTTTCTTCCTGTGTAGGAGTCCAATTAGCAGGATGATTTACAGCTTGGGTAAACTGACGTTGAATTGCTCTAACTTCAAACTGAAACTTTGAATGAACTTCTGTGCGTTTAGAAGCAGCCGCTCGTTTCACTGTAAGCCAGCTTAGAAATACAGCACAAAAAGCTGCGATAGCACTACAACTCACAGCTAAGGACAAGATAATTTTAGTCCACAACAATATCTCCATCATTTCCGCCCCAATAATTTCCGCTTCCATAAATCCTCCTTCTCGGGTAAATACTTCTCGAACTAACTGTAACAATCACAAGACAGGGCGAAAAGATAATACCCAAGTCAATAAACCAGGCTCAACAGACATAGAAGTCGATCATATTAATATACATAGCAGATGCATATCATGTACATGTCTCCAACAACCGGAAATCACTGAAACCTCCGCCACATTAGGGCTACAGACATTTCATGAAAAAGTGTTGTGGAGCACCCTACCCCCCCTAAAATTTCTATCTTACCGCGCTCAGCGCTCCCCCCGGGGGCCAAATTAGATAAGGAAGGACCCGAAACCTCTCGCCGGTATGCCTTACATTTATAATTGGATCAGCCATCACCAAGAATTTGTTTAATAGAACTTCGGTTGTTTTGAATCACGTTCAGCACGCCCTGCTCGCCAGACCCAGTGCCCAACATTTGTGAGGCCGCTTCATCGGCATCAAAGGAGTTAACAATTTTAATGCGTGGAGCAGCGCTACCACCGCCCTTGCCTAAGTTGTCCCGATGACGTGGGTCCACACGCGTCAACACTTCTTCTCCTTTCTGCGCAATGATAGGTACTTCCCCTGGATCAAGGCCACTGATAACACCACCTTTATGGAATTTAGGTGCTCCGACAAAAGCCAATGCTGGTACACGCTTGTAGCTATCAAAGCCTTCACCGACAACGGCACCCTTGTGCGCTGTGCCGACCAAAGCCCCTGCTAATATACCGCCTATACCACCACCCCCAGCAGCGCCGCCGATGGCTTTAAGTAGCTGAGTCTTGATGATGGCCTGGGCCATAAACCTCAGAAAGTCACGAGCAAAGTCACCCAATGCAGCCTTTGCTTTTTTACTACCATCTGCCCAGCTTGTAAACGCATCAGTGAGGCCACCCCCAATATTTTCATTGATTTGCTTACCGGTTAAACCTGAGACTGTCCCTAGATCTTTTGTACTGTCTTTTGCCTGCTTTGTAGCTTGTGAAAACTTTCCGAACCAATCACTAATGGTGCTGTTGTCGGAGTAAACATCCATAAGCCGCTGACTTCGATCAATGAGTCCATCAAGAGTGGTTATTAAGCCCTCCCTGGCCTCGTCAGACTCCTCAACAGCCTGACCGGAAGACAGCGCACCAATCGACTCTTGGTTGGCAATAACATCCAGTTTTTTCTGGAATGATTCAAAAGCCTTTAGTTTATCAGCTTCCAATGCCTCCAGTTCTACACGGGCAACCTCTGTATTAAATAACTTTCTGGCTATCGCCACACCTTCTGTTTCACCCAACCCTCGTAGGCGGCTCACGGTCGCTTCAAAATCACGCTGTAGATCGTTTAACCTTGCTTGGCGGTCATTTCCCTCTGCTGTAATTAGCTGATTACGGAGCTCTGAAACTGTATTAAGCAGGTCCCGTTCTGCCTGCTCTTCTGCACGTTTAGACTCAGCAACAACCGCAGCTTTATTACGATGCAATATTTCAATATCGGCGAGAATTTGAGTGGTGTCGGCCTGTTGCTTTTTGGCCGCTTCCAATTCAGCTTGTTTGATCCGCAAATCGCTATTGAGCGCTTCTAGCTGAATAGATTGACGGTCGGCATAGTATTGTCGAATGGTTAACTTTCCATCTTCAAATGCTTGCTCAGATGCCTTCAATTGCCGATCTAGGGAGTCTTGGTGTAGCTTTTCAATAGCGGAAAAATCGGTGGTGATATCATTGATAATGAAACCTGGATCTTTACCACCACCCCCAGTCGCGTTCCCCGTGGAACCTTTTTCTATTTGACGGCTCTTTCGGGGGTTACCAGTAATACTGTCCTGAAAGTCGACAACATTTGTATCAATCGCTCCCTTCCGCTGGGCAAGCTCATCATTGAGGCGCTTAAGTTCTTCTCGGTAAAGCTGAACGTTTGCTCTGCTAACATCAAAACTATTTGCAGCAGTTCGAAGCTGTATCGCCAACTGCTCACCAAATTTAGGTATGCCTTCGACCAAATCAGCCAATTCAAGCAGCCACCCCCTGAACTGAACGAGCACAGCATTTAGCGCCTCACCAATATTGGCCTTGATGAGCGGCCCTATCTTACGAAAGCTAATGATCAGCGTTTGTATAACCTTATCGATGTTGCCAATGGCGCCAACAGCAGTTGCTCTAACCACCTTGAACTGGTTAATAATTCGTCCCAGTTCAAACCCAGCGAATGCAGCTCCAACAACAAGTAAAGACTTCGACAATAGCCCCATGGCTCCCGCTGCGGCAGTAGCGCTAGCTGCTAGGGCCTTCAGGCCAATGGATAATGCCTTCACACCACTAACTAGCTTAAAGACCGTGAAAGCTCCGACAATTTTAGTGAGAGACCCCATGTTCTTTATCAGGAAGACAACTACTTTAGCCAGCCCACCTAATAACTCACCAAAGGTTCTGGCCCCCTGTTTGAATTCGGGACTTTGAAGCTCACTAGTTACCTCATGAAGTGATTCCGTAAAGGTTTGTAAAAAACCAGAGTTAGCTGCCTCCTCCTGAAGGAAGAACAATTCGTTTCGAAACGCTGCCTGAGCTGCTGTTGCACTCCTAAGTGCACTGGGCACCTGGTTGCCAAAGCGATCAAGTAAAGCATCTCCAAAATTAACAAGGGACTCTCTTGTAAGCTCACCCGCTTTAAGCATTTCATCGAGCTTTCCCGTACTAATCCCTAGGCCGTCGGCGAACAGCTGGAAAGCTCCAGTCATCCTGTCACCCAGCTGTTGGCGTAACTCCTCAGCCGAAACCCTACCTTTCGAAATAATCTGCTCTAGAGCCTTAATCGACCCCCCAACCTCATCGGAACCCAACTGCATCACCCGCGCCGCTGTGGCGACACCGAGGAATATTTTGCGGGTTCTCTGCCCCTCTAATTCGGTGTTTTTTGAGGAGGCCACAAGTCTTGCATAAGTTTTGATTAAGGGCTGAAATTCGAGCTTCAAATCTTTGGCGACCTGACGAGTAAACTCCAACTCCTCCCCAGCTGCCTTGACACTACCTGTACCGGCCTGAAACCTTTGCAGGGCTGTTTCCACAGCTTTACCGGCCTCTACTATTCCGCCAGCCGCTCGGCCAAAACCTTGGAAACTTAAAAATACAGCTGCTACCCGAATCAATTCTGCGCGAAAACGAGACAATCCGGGCACTGCCCCTTGCGTTGCCTTTTTTACCTTGCCGATCTGCGTCTGGGTTTTTGCCAACGAATTTGCCGCTTTAGCTTGTGCCGAGGCAAGCCGCCCAGCCTCATCACCCAAGCGTTTTTCTGTATTGGCGAGATTGGAGGCCGACAACCCTGCCGACTTCATTCGTTCATTGAGTTGCGATAGTGTTACACGCTGCTTTTTGAACTGAGCTACGGATCTTTGAGCAGCAGTACTGGCACGATCAAAACGTTTTTCTAGTTGGTTTCTACCTGGATCATCTTGTGACGTTGCCTTTAATTGAGAGCGCAGCTCTTTCGCTGTTTGTATTAACTGCTTGGCTTTCGCATCAGCCTTACTAGTCGCTGCTGCTTGGGCCTTAAATTGCTCGACCAGCCGTCCTTTTTTGATTAAATCGTTTTCTGCTTTAACCAGCCCTTGGACATTTACTCTTAGGGCTTCAAGTTTTTTATCTAAGTCATCGGATGAGCTCTCTGCACCGTCCTGAGCCTTAATCATTTTTGTGATTGAATCACTTAATTCATCAAAGGATTTTTCGCCCTCAACTTTGGCCTTCAGGATCAGCTCAACAATAGATTTGCTGTTAGCCATCGTTTGCCGCCTTGCAGTCTTCTGCCACATCAGGTTGAGCTTTCAATATTGCCTCGCCCAGTTCACCACAACCCTTCAGGAGATCGCTCGTTGATTCCTCTAGGTCACACAGTCCACCTGATATCTGCTTAAAATGTTTTTTCAGCAATACAATATCATCCTTCATTTCTGTGAGGAGTCTGATTGACTCGGCCTTAATCTTTTTCATTGTTCAAATTCTCTATAATTGTTTTGAAATCATCTTTATCTGCCCAAACAGAATGACGGCGTAATGATGCTTCAGCTGCCAACCTAGAATTCACGCGTTTGGCCACCAATGCATTTTGGAACAACAGCCACCCCAACGGGTAACACCTAGAGTGTTGGTGTCCCTCTGAGACCAAAAGGCTAGCCTTCCCTTCAAAATCCAACCACCACCCCTCAAGACGATCAGCAGATAATTCATCTTGTTGGCCTAATGTGTTTCCGTTATTCCCTTCATCCCCTCTGGAAGTATCTCTTTGATAGACTTTTTTGCCGCGTCATTACCCAAAGTGGTTAACCGATAGACCTCCATAGCAGCATTAATAAAACTGCCTAGAGGCCATTTCCTTACAACATCCAGTTGATCTCTTGCATCAGCTGCTACAGCAACAGCCAAAACAGCCAGCTCGTTAAAACTAGTAACAAGTTGTCCTATTGCACCTGATTCTGAACCATCCGACTGTTCAATAGCGGAGGCCAGGTTTTCAAATACCTGGGGGTGCTCCTGCTGAATAAAACTAACGTCCTCAAGGTTAAGTCCCCGTAATTTAACTACTTGGTCGCCAAGCATGACTGATCCTGTTGGCGTGTTTATTTCTGTTAACATACTAAATACCTGTTCAATAAAATTAATAACTATTCTGGCGCACTGTGCCGCCGCTGATATATCTCTCTTCTTACTTTTTACTTCTTACTTCTCACTTGTATCACCCCCCCTATCCGATACCCTTTGCCATACCCTATCCGATACCCTATGGCATACCTTACCGTTGCTTGTGTGCATAAAAGCTACCAGCCTGACTTCCAATTTCGACCACTTTCTTTGGCTTTCTAGCAGATAATTTCTTAACCGCCTGTTTCTCTTCGTACTCCGTAATTTTTGCTTGGCAGGAAGCGTCTTCGTCGATCTTCGCACGCAATTCCTTCGCAAAAGGTGCACCTTCATCGTTGATCAAATGATCTAATGCTTTCAGTGCTCCCTGAATTTGAGTAACGCTAAGATTAGCGCCTAACTGTGCCGCCAACGCACCTGTAACGCTAACGTACTCATCTGTATGGTCATATCGACAAAAAGCTATACGCTCTAACTCGAGCAAGCTTTTTTTCACCTCTTCCTCAGAAAGATTTGTCGCCCTGACGATCGACCTAACGGGTGCGTGGTATATTCCTACTAGATTGCTGAGCGGTGAAGTTTTTAGGTACGTTGCAACGAGGAAAACCACTGGGCCCAGGGCTACAATTTTTCGGTGCTCTTCCTGCCGCCAGGACCTTCGTAAATAAAGATAGAACTTGGGCTTACTCACGATGAAACACCAAGCATTCGTTTAGGAAGGGAAATCAGGAAGTAACGCCCTACTCGATGTGTTCGGCCAAAGGCATCTTGGTCTTTTTCCATTTTTGTCAGAATCGAGAATCCTTGTTGGCGAAGCTCCAAAACGCGTGCAGGCGCGTGGATTACATCCAAGTTTTCACGTAGCTCGATTGTAGTTTGACCTCTGCTTCCAGCTTCGATAAGCGCGTCCCTCACCCTTAGCCTTTGCGCGGTGAAAGAGTTAGAATGGCTACGTGTATTAAGGGTTCCGGTGTTATTGCTGGGGCTCTTTTTTTTATTCATTGTTATGCCCTCATGCTGCTGTTGATCGTGATTCTTCGGCACGCTCCTTGAGATACTTTTCAATATCTGAAGCCAGCCAACCGGAGGCCCTGCCACTAGGTGTTAATTTTATTTGGCGGGGGAATAATCCTCTCGCAATAAGATCATGAACATGCGACCTACTAAGACAAAGAATTTGACTCAGTTCGGGCCAACGAACAACACGATCAGTTGATACATCTGGCATATATCTCTCCTAAAAAGTTTTCACAAAATTGATCAAGCTAATTTTTACCGTCTAGATATTTAATCGGCTTGTCAAGAGATGTCTTTGTGCGCCCAATAACGGGCGATATGGAGAATGCTAACGGTGAAAAACATATAAATAAATGTAGAAAGGGAGGAATTAATACAGAAAAATGAAGGGGTAATTACTCCTCTTTACAAAGCCGTTTCGGCCATATTTTTATAGTAGGAGCATTGCTTTCGATAAACCCTTGAAGGTTTTTTCTGGCAGTGGGAGGGGAGATCTTTATTTTAAATGTAAGGTTAACTAGGGCAGCAGCCAGCGGGTAATTCGGTTTCCCTATATCTGGCATTTCAGAGGGTGCATCTATGACAGATAAACCACCACTAAAAAGCCTTAACCGGTAAACCAAATCGAATAACAGTAATGTAGAAACTTTAGGGATATGGCGACTAACCAACGATTTATTTACCTCTACACAGCCATAGGAATACATATGTTCATAGGCACCTACTTTATGACCAGGAAAAAAACCATCAAATGAATCTGCAAGTGAAAGTAAAAGAATTTCCCAAACTTCGTTGGTAGGCATTTCTCCAGAGCACGGCTTTATCGTGACATTACGATCTCTAGCTAGTAAATATCCTGCCATGCTAGCTTGTCCATATTCCTCGCGACCTAGTTGCTCAGCAATTTTGCGTAATTGAGAAGAATAGTCCTTTGATGTTTCAAATGCAGTTTTATACTTATCTCGCTTCTTAGACATTTCATCCGTCAAAGGATCAAAGTTCAAAGCGCACCAGCACGACTCAAACAGACAATATATAAGAGCCCTCCCATCCAAAGGGTCACTATCTTGTACAAGCTGGATCAAACGTTCTTTAACGTCTTTTGCCTCACCTTTTCGAATAATGGCCTTGTACCATACTAAAAACTCATTTTGGTAAGCCCAAGGGTGATCCCCAATTTTAGGTCGAAGTGAATCAAGGTTAAATATATCGATACAGCACCCCCGTGCTACCCAAACTATTAAACCCAATCTAAGGGTGGTGGGTAACCACCTATTTCGCTCCGTCGAGCTAGGTTGGGGTAATTTGTGTTTCCTAGATTGGTGTGTGCCTAAGCACGACTCAAATTAACCGAATCAAGTAAGTTACCAAGCTCCACAGCATTCGCCGCCAAAGCCTCAGCAATAAGCTCAGCGTCAGATATACCCTCATTATCGCCCCGCTCAAGTTGTAGGCTCATGGACCTAGCAAGTGATGCTTGTTGAAAGGCTAACCGCTGCGCAACAGCTAAATCTGGACTCTGCAATACCTTGGCTTGAGCAACGCTTCTACTAGCTCGATCACTTTCGTACTCCATACGCTCCAACCATGGCAACAATTCCTCAAGTTTCTGCCCCTGAAAACTGGCTAGCAGCGATATGCTACAAACTTCGGAATAAACCTGGGAAAGGTCTGGGATTTCGTCATCAAAAGCCCGCTCCTCTAGAGAATGAGCAACACTTTGCATACAATCTTTAAGAGTCACCAAGTCTCGCCACAGTCCGTCAATGTCGGGATTATTCTTACTGGGTAAAAAACCATCTGCTTGATCCACATTAATACCTTTATCACCCTTGCAAGTATTTGTAGTCACCATTATTACAGCTCCTTCTTAGCTCAGTTGGTGGTTAGGGGGTGCAGGTACTAGTCCACTTACACCCCCGTGTATTAACCCCCAGATGGGGCAATTCTGTTTAAGCTGATCCAAACTTCCCAGGAACAACATTAGAACTAGTTTCTAGCTGATCAAGATAGTCTGCCCACCACTGCATCATTTTTGCCCGGTCCTTCAGGTATTCGGCGTGCTGGGTATATGCTCCTCTAACCTGATTTCTCTCAAGGTGAGATAACTGGCGTTCGATAGCGTCAGGATTGAACCCTTCCTCATTCAGAATTGATGAAGCTGTGGTTCTAAACCCATGAGCGGTAGCGCGGCTTTTGTAGCCCATGCGGTATAAAGCATAGATCATAGTATTTTCTGAAATAGGCTTAGCTCTACTGCGCTCACCTGGAAATAGAAAATTATAGTGACCAGAGATTGGCCACAACTCTTCTAAAAGCGCTATAGCTTGCCTTGAGAGTGGAACAAGGTGTTCTGATCCCATCTTCATCCGTTCACCAGGAATGCGCCAAAGCTTAGCGGACAGATCAAATTCGCTCCACCTAGAAAAACGAAGCTCACCTGGACGTACAAACGTCAGTATCAGCAACTTTAATGCATGACGGGTAACAGGATAACCATTGTAATCAGACGCCTTTTTAAGGAATTCTGGAAGCTCTGCTCGCGTGATGGCTGCCCTATGCTTCACCTTACGTGTTTTTAGCACACCTCTTAGCTCGGAAGCCGGGTTCGTTTGGGTAAGGCCTGTTTGTACTGCAAATCTAAAGACTGAAGAACAACGTTGAAGAACACGTCCTGCGACATCCAAAGCATCACGACTTTCTATTTTACGAATAACTTCTAAAACATCCGGGGGTGTCAGCTCAGCTATCGGTCGATGACCAATGTAGGGGAAAACATCTTGTTCTAGCGATTAAAGCACCCTATCAGTATGACCTTCTGACCACCTCCCCTTCTGCTGCCCAAACCAATCCAGTGCGATGGCTTCAAAGGTATTCTCAGTCTTGATTCGATCTGTTCGCTTCTGTTGTTTTTTCACCAGGCTTGGGTCAGCTCCATTACGAAGTAACATTTTTGCATCACCCTGTAACACCCTGGCTTCTGCCAACGACACTTCAGGGTATACCCCCAATGCTAGAACCTTCTCCTTACCAGCAAAGCGAAATTTGAGCCGCCAGTATTTGGAACCATTGGGGTGAATTAGAAGATAAAGACCTCCTCCATCAGAGAACTTCCATTGTTTATCTCTGGGCTTTGCGGCTTTCACTGCGGTATTAGTCAATGCCATTTGGGGGTATCTCTACATCGCCATATCGATTTATACCCCAAATATACCCCCCAAAGTGGGGGGATAGCAATAGACAGTAATGGACACTACTAGATCAACAGGCAATAAAAAACCCCATAGTACGGGGCTTTAAGGTCATTAATGGCTGCTACTG
>Ga0209345_10003025_pt1 | contig 17700 bp, 13 predicted proteins | sample Cruoilmetagenom7_FD_187294 | JGI IMG/M metagenome (GOLD analysis project Ga0209345, IMG submission 187294) | Oil polluted marine microbial communities from Coal Oil Point, Santa Barbara, California, USA - Sample 7 (SPAdes) (version 2) | ecosystem: Environmental > Aquatic > Marine > Oil seeps ...
CAACACCAGCGCATCTGCGGAATCATCGCCAAACAAACGCGCCAATGCGCGCGCTGCAGCGATACCGACCCCCTGATAGTCGTCGTTCAGAGCGTTGATCAGCGCCTCGCCCGCCAGATTGCGGTGATCCATTGCCTTGACGGCTTCGACCCGAACCAGAGGGTCTGAATGCGTCAGCAAATCTTCCAGCGCCGTGTCCATTTCGGCCCCTTTGATCCAGCCCATTGAACGCACGGCCAGAACACGGGTTTCCGATACATCGCTGCTCAGCAACTCTTGCAACGGGTCCAGCGCTTCCTTTGGCATATTGCCAGTTTGCTCGCCATGTTTGGCCAACGAAAACAAGGTAGCATTGCAGGTCTCTTCGTCGGTATCTTGCGTCAAAGTCGCGATCAGCGCATCGGTGACATCTTTGTGAACCACGCTGCCAAGCAGACGGGCGGAAAACCGTTGCACGTCTTCATGTGGGGATGCCATTGTCTCCCAGGTCAGCTTGCGCTTGCTCAGTTTACGTCGCTTGGTCATATCCAAAAACCGCTGGTCTTCGTCACTCAGCACAATCTCCTCTGGCGCTTCACGGGGCGCATCGGGCAGGTTTGACTTGATCGCCTCCAGCGTCGAGGTTGGCGACGAGATTTTCTCTGCCACCAACGGCAATTCATCATCGATCTCTTTTGCGATCTCGGGGGTGATTTCGGGCAGCGGTTCCTTAACGGCTTCCTCCTCCACCTCTTCGGGGGGCAAAACCAGCTCGCCATTCAGGCCCGTGATCAGCCCAAGACCCGCTGCGTTGGGCCATATCGGGTTATTACTGGCAATTTCCGCCAAAGCCGTCAGTGCCGCCAGACGCAATTGCCGGTCCACATCACCCGCCGCTTGCAACAAAGCAGGCACAGCGATGTCGCCAGCTTGCTCCACCGCTTCGATCACACCAACGCGAAATTTTTGCGGGATTTCGGTATTTGAGAGAACATGCAACAGCCCCTTGGCCGCCTCCGGACCCTTCATGGCAATCAGTGCTAACGCGGCTTGTTTAGCAGCATCCGGATCACCGGCGATGGCCTTTTGCACGGCGTTTTCCAGATCTTCATCTTTAAACTTGTCAGGATTGGCCGCGATGATTTTGAACACCTCGACACGCACTTCTGGTGCGGGGTCTTTGATTAAATCCCACAACAACAGGGTGTTTTGCAAACCGGCATAGGCCACAACTGCCGCCCGCACAGACGCGTCCGCGTCACCGAACAAGGGCTTCAGCCGCTCATCGGTTGGGGTCAGATTTTCCAATGCAAGGCGGCGGATTTCCGGCTTCACATCCGCGATCATCCCACCGCGCAGATCATCCAGTTGCGGGTTGTCGGATTGGCCAACAGCGCGCACAATCCGGCGGCACATACGGGTATCGCCCTGACCGTATTGATCAATAATTGCCAAAGCGCCCGCATGCCCCATTCGCGCAAGCGCGCGCAGGCCGGATTCGGTCAAGTCTTGGGCTTCGTCGTCCAGCATCGCCGCAATAATTTCCGGCACCGCTTCTTCGGGGGCAAATGTGCCCAACCCCTCGAATGCGGCCATCTGGATGTCGATCCAGTGATCCCATTCATCCGTGAAAAAGGCCTCTTCGTCCCATGCCACGTCCGCTTCGGAACGTGATACAGCCAGTTTGCGCAACAATGGCACAACGGGCTGGTAACGCATGGCAATCAGCGCCGAGATAGCAGCGCGCTTAACGTCTGATTCAGGGTCGCCAACCAGATTTTCCATCAGCTTTTCGGCGGTTGCAGGATCGTTCAGTTTTCCCAGCGCAAATGCGGCGTCGGTTCTGACATCGGGATCTTCGTCAAGCAGAGCCTTGACTAAGGGACCGGCGGATTCTGGCAACCCCATGTTGCCCAGCGCCCGTGCTGCCGCACAACGGTGCACATCGGCTCCGTCGGTCAAAATGTTTGTTAATCTGTCGCGCGCATTGGTTTTCATCAAACTACCACCTTTGGTTATTCAAAGCAGAGTATCGATTCCAAAAATATCGCGCATTGACGTGCGTCAAGCAATACGATGCCGACCCCAGTTTTAAACGGGATCGGCAAATTGTCGCATTTTATATCAGGGCACCCGCCTTGGGGCACCCTGACTGATTGCTATACTTCGATGTCGCGTGGTGCGAAGGACATCGATCGGAAGCTATGTTTATATGGCGATTCACCAATCTTGGTGACCTTGGCCACACCCATTTTGTAGTTATAGTTCCCGCTGATCCAGTCCACGACCCGACCTGCCAAAGCATTGGCCGGCTGGCTGTAGTGCAAGAAGTCCATATACATGACCCCCGGCTTGACAGCCCGTGTGACCATCGCAACAGCCGTGATCGAGGCCTCGGACAGTTCCACATTGCCATTGGCCATCTGGCCAGAGAAGGAATAGTCGTCACCTTCAACACCCAGTGTGGTGTCTTTCAGGCTTGGCACCCGATCATTTGACAGCATGACCGTATCGCCACTCTCGATGCCGCGTGCTGCAGCATCTTCTGTGTTGATCTCGACCCAGTTGTCAGGCCAACGCTGCACGATATATGGACGACGGGTATCATCGAAACCCGACTGCCAACGCTCGTTTGCACGACCGGATGTGCACCACAACTCGTCACCCTTAGGCTTCATCCATTCCCAATAATCCGAGAACAGTGACCAAGGCGATTTCTGGATGTTGCAGCGACCAGTTTGCGAGTTGAAATGCGTCAACTTTTTGTTGAACATATTCGCCGCAGTTGGACCGTTTGTTGGCAGCTTGCGCTGTGTGTCATGCAAACGAACGGTGCCCATTAGCGAGCCATCGTCGTTCATATACACAGGCGCCTGAATGCCATTTGTGCCCATTTCGCGGAACTTCTCGTGCAGGGTTTTGCCTTCCCGTTTCGCCGCAACTTTAACCATGTTAAAGTCTTTACGGCTGCCACGAGTGAACTTGGCTGCTTCTTCTGCAACCTCGTTCGCGTTTTCCCAATCAAAGCCCTCAAAGCCCATTTTTTTGGCCAATTGAGCAATGATCCACCAATCTGGTTTCGCTTCGCCCGGTGCATCATAGAATTTTTGATACAACCGAACACGACGTTCACCATTGGCCCGCAGGAAGTCTTCTTCACCCCAAGTTGCGGCTGGAAAGATGATATCGGCGAACTGGTTGCCGATCGGATCGACCAGATAGATATCCTGATTGATCAAAACCATACCGCCGCTATCAACGCGCGCCTTGAGAGTCTCAAGGATTTTCTCGCGGTTCATAGACTGGATCTGGTGCGGGTTGCCACGGGTTAGTTCGTGGAACCGTGCCGACATTTGTTGGCTGCCCAGCATGGATTGGATCCACGTTGTGCCGATAACGTGGGCCATACGGGTGTGTCCCGCCATTGTCCATGTATCGGTATCCAGCGCGCGACGACGACGACCCGGCAGTTTCATTGGCGATTTGTTGCGAGGATACCCGCCGCCACGAACACCACCACGTTGGTGGCCACCGGCCCGACCGATCATTTGACCCGGACGCCCGCCTGCACCAACGATGATACCCAGTGCCGAAATGGCCTGTGTGTTGCCGGTGTTGTTGGACCAATAGAAGCCTTTTTCGATCATCACAGAGGTTTTCACCCGTGTGCCGTCTTCTTTTGGTTTGGCCATCATTTCAGCAGCCAACTGGATTTTCGCAGCATCTACGCCGGAAACTTCAGAAGCGGCATCAAGTTTGAACTCGTCTTGTGCCAGCAGCCATTTTGACCAATCCTCAAACCCTTTGGTTTGGAATTTGCCCCATGTGGTGCGCCACTGCCACGGTGTGTTCCGTGTGCCCTGACCAAAGCCCGAGGAAGACCCCCATTTGTCATTGACCCAGTTTTTGATCCAGTCGGCGTCTTGCCAACCGTTTTCAACGATGATCCGCGCAATGGCGTTCACAACCAGCAAATCGGTGCCAGGTGTTACATCGAGCCACAGACCGCCGTTTTGTTCAGCATAGGCAACACCCGCTGTTTTGCGCGGCACCATAAAGATCGCTTTTTGACCGTTCTGAATAGCCGGCATCATCCATTGAGTATAAAGGATGGTTTTGGTTTCATAAGGGTCAGTCCCGCAAACCAGCAGAGTATCGGCATCAGCCCAGTCTTGATACGCAGGGCCAAAGTTATCAAAGCCCGCGTCACGGAAACCCGGTGTCGACGAAACATCCGAAGGTGTATCGTGGAACGTAAAGTTCGCCGTGTTGATCGAGCGCAGTGCGTATTTTGTCACCGCGTATGTGTTCTCGATATACTGGTAGCTAAAGGTTTTGACACCATAAGCATTGTGACCGTGCTTTTTGATCACGTATTTGCCCATTTCAGCCGCAATATCGAGCGCAAAGTCCCAAGGCACAGGTTGCAGGATGCCATAGATACGCATCATTGGTGATTTCAGACGGTCCCGCGTCGGTTTCTCTGGATTGTAGCATTTCTGCGCAATACAGCCCCCACGCAATGATGAGTCACCATTGATGTTTACGGCTTCGGCGTCTTTGTCGGGGATAATCACGACGTGGTGTGGCTCACCTTCGTGCAGCACGATGTTGTGCTGGTTCGGGGCGACCCACGGGCCAAGCGCTTGAACGGGGAAATCCTCGCCAAATGCGTTTTCCGCGGCCATTGCGCCACCATCTTTGCCGCCCTTAACAGGCCAGCGGTAGACTTTGTAACCACAGGCAACGATGCAATAATCGCAGGCTGTGGTGATCACGTCCGCATCTGCCGGAGGCAGAGGCACGTTTTGATCTGGGATATAATATGGAGTTGACATGTTCTTCCTCTCCTAACCGTGCAGGTTTTCTTTGCGACCATAAATCAGGCCGAAAATTCCAGTGGCGTAGATATCGTCACCATCGAGTTCCAGCAGAACCTGCGGAAGGCTTTGATAAGCCTGACCGGAAATCAGGATGCCGTGGCGCGTCAAGTCGTAGGTCGACAAATGCAGCGGGCAGGCGCCCAGTGATTTCGTATCGGGTTTGTAGCTGTCATAGAGCGAGCCACCCTGATGGGTGCAGGCGTAGTTATAGGCAACAACATCCTGGCCATCACCAATGCCGCCGCCGGCTTTTACGCCCATTTTAACGATCATCGAGTCGGCGTGTTCGCCTTCATCGGGGTAGCTGAAATCAAATGGTTTATCCAATTCCAGTTCCGACATTTTAGCGATCAGTTTGCGCGGGAATTCGGTTACCTGCGCAGGCACTTCTTCTGCATGCGGGGTGCCCGGGTTCATCGTGATCATGATCGTGGTGGTGACACCCGATGAGATCAGGAAGTTCCGCCGTGAAACCAGGCACTTGTGCCCGACTTCCTTGGCAATCTCCTTGCGGCGTTTACCAGTTGGTTTTGTTAGGTCTTCTGACATTTCTATATCCTCTCCTGAAGCCTTACTCGGAAGCCAGCGCTTCGTAGGGTGGAAGTACTGGTGGCTCGACACGTAGTTCGTCACCGCTAAATCCTTCAAGGAAAGCAACCAGTTGGTCGATTTCATCATCTGTCAGGCCCAGAGGCTTGATCAGATCGGATTTCGTAGAAGACATAGTGCCATCGGTGAAATCATTTTCACCGCCACCGGCGTTGTAAAACTCGACCACTTCCCGCAGATCCCAGAATGCGCCGTTGTGCATATAAGGGGCGGTATACATGGTGTAACGCAACGGAGCTGTGCGGAATTTACCCAAGTGGTCTTTTTCCTTAGTGCGGAAATAGAGGCCCGGATCATCCTTCAGAACACGATACATTTCCTGAGTCACACCCTTGGCGTAAATCTCGTAACGGAATGTAACTTGCGCCAGTCCATCTTCTTCCCAACGCTCTGATGGCGGAACACCCAGATTGTAGTAGTTCTCGTCTGAGGTCATTGCGCCGTTGTGGCACTGGATACAGCCAGCCTTACCGTTGAACAGCTCCATACCCGCGACCTGCTCTTCGGTCAGCGCGGACGTGTCACCAGCCAGATATTTATCAACCGGCGTGTCGTTCACGATCAGTGTACGCTCGAATGCGGCAATCGCAGACCAAGCATCATGGATCAGCGGATATTCGGTGCCGAACACCTCATTAAACCGACGGCGATACTCAGGAATGAACGCCAAACGCGTTTCCATCACATCGTTTTCACCATTACCCGCAACCGCACCCTTGGCAGCACTTGGTGCCTGCTTTTCAAGTGAACGCGCAGAGCCAGCCCAAAACAACTGCCCCATATAGGCCGAGTTGATCACGGTTTGGGAATTGCGCCAGTGAACCGTGCCCGGATAGCCACGAGACAAGCTGTCGTTAAAGCCCCAACCCTGATCGGGTTCATGGCAAGTTACGCAAGCAGTCGAGGCATCCCCGCCAATGCGTGGGTCCCAGAACAGGATTTTACCCAATTCAACCTTGGCATCTGACATCTGGTTATCAGCCGGAATTGGCGGATCACCCAATGGCGCCAGTGCCGGATATGCATCCTGTGCGGCTGCCATACCGGCAGTCATCGCAATCGCAGCGGCACCAGTCATCAGGAGGAAAGTATTTTTCATCGTCTTCATCTCACCTCTCCCTTTCTAGTTTTTCACGTCACGCCAGTTTTCAATGGCGACGTAATTGGTTGGAATTTTATCTTCCCAGACATACTCGGGGCCAGTGAGCGGATCACCGGAAAGAGCCTCAAGGAAAGCTACGAGATCTTGTTGTTCAAGGAATGTCAGACCCAGTGGGCGCACCCGTGAATCCAGATTCGGCACGGCTTCGCCGCCGGTGTTATAAAAGGCGACAACGTCAGAAAGATTTCTGAACATACCGTTGTGCATGTAGGGCGCAGTATACTTCAACTCGCGTAATGTTGGCGTATCAAAGCTGGCCACATCACTGCGGTCGACTGGGTTCCTGATGATTTGCGCACCCACATCCTGACGGATATTCATATAGTTCTCGACACCCATGAACTGCGCAAAAGCCGCATATGTCATGTGGCGCATTGGATCCGACCAGATTTCCGGATTTTCAGGAATGCCCATATTGTGAGCCTGATCATCGCTAAATCGCGGACCATAATGGCACGAAATACAGTCGGCCTTGCCTTCAAACAATGCCTGACCACGTGTAGCCGCATCCGACATGGTGCCCGTATCAAAAGGCGAACCTTTAGAGATCAGCGTGTTCAGGTATTCTGGAATGGCCTTGCGAATAGAGCCGTTCGATGGCTCGCCGTATCCGGCGGCTTCAAACATTTCCAGATAAACCGGATCTTGCTTGACGCGTTCCTGCATCATACGCATATCCATGTTCATGCTGTAATCTTCGGTCAGGCTTTCCCGAGTAACATCGTTCAGATTGGTGCCTATGCGCCCGTCATGAAACCAGTTGGCCGCCAATGCCGTGTTAATCAGGGTTGGCGTATTACGGAACCCTTTTGAACCAGGATATGCCAGCGACAATTGCAGATCATTGGCAAAGCCAAACTCTGGCTGGTGACAACTGGCACATGAAATGGCCGCATCGCCCGACAGGCGAACATCGAAAAACAACCGCTTACCAAGCGCCGCCTTGGCCTCGTTGATTTCTGGGCCCACGACCGGCCCTATCGCCGCGTCGTCAGCCGTTACCGGACCAGCAAGAACCGTGGCGCACATTAATGCCGCCCCAAGCGTTACAGCTCCGCTTTTGAACCGAGATATCTTCATTGATCTCCCTTTCTTTATGGAAATTAAAATCCGACTCGGGATACCCGAGACAAATTGCCGTCTTGGACAGAAAGTCGCAGGCCAAGGGGTGGGCGTCATTGACGACCATCAAGATTTTTAAAAATCGGAAAATTTTTGCGGATTTTTTGCGTTTTAGCCTGATTTTATAGGCTAAAACTTTTGCGTGCTCGCCATGCAAGGATCAAAAATAGCAGCCCAGCCAACAGCGCCGCGATAATTGCAATCCCTAGTGTTTTGGTTGGGTTATCGGTTGGCTCCAACAGTATCCAATACCACGAGGTAAAGCTGTTTCGGATACCGGTCTCGCCGTGCAATCCGTCCCAACTGGCAAATGCAATCGGGGTGTAGACCCCCTCGTTAAACTGCAAATCCTCTGCAGCATCAGTTTGCAACGAACGGCTAAACACCACCTGCCAACGCCCGTCTTGCCACGCGCCTGTGGCCGTTAGGGCCGTGTTGTCATCACGCGCAGCTGGTGCTTTATCCAACCCTCTGGCGTCCATGATCACCGCTGTTTCATCTGCGGCTGGCTCTGCTGACGGAGCCGTCCAGACCCACATATTGACGGGGTTCTTTTTGTCGCCTTGGCGGAAATAGGGTTTCTCGTTGGTGCCCGACAAAGCGGCCGGAATTTGCACTGCAATCGCGTCGCGTGTGGCCTCGACATCCTCCAGCGCGTATTCGCGTTCAAGGTCCGATCCCGGCACTGAATAGGTGCGGTCATCCACGTCCACCCGCATAGCGATGTCACTGTCATTATAAAGCGCCCGCACGGTGACAAATTCGGTCAGCGAGGTAAACAGGCGCGGCTCTTTGATAACGTTGGGGGACATGTTGAATGTCATTGCAGGTGCGGCATCCCATGCCGGATCAGCCGGATCGCTGGGCAGATCGCCCGCTACACGCATCGCTTTGATCACAGAATCCCCTTTGGATACTGGCGTCGCGTTATCACGCAGGGTCACTACGTAATTGGCAATCGCCCAACGGGTTTCTACATCCAGCGCAGTGGTGTGTTCAGGCATCGGTGACGATGGAATGCCAACAGACAGACGTTGGAACACATCTTGCGTATCCAGCGTCACTCGCCAGCTTTCCGGATGGGTCAGGTTGCGCGGCCAAATGCGATTGCCCGCATCATCCGCCAGACGCTTGCCCGAGGTGATATTGCCGCGCCCCTCAAGCCCGTGACATTGGGCACAGATTTTCAGAAAATTCTTTTGACCAAGCGCCAGCATTTCCGGTGTGGCCGGCGGCATCGCGCCCATTTCAATCGGGTTCAGACCCAGCTCATCGGCGCTTTCGCCATCCCAATAACCGAATACCTTGATCTTCTCGATCAGCGCGTCAATTTCAACGTCCGTCAGAATGTCTTTCCAGCCTGGCATCGCAGTGCCCGTCAGACCGTTAAGGATGGTGCTGCGCAAATCGGCATCGCTTGGAAATTCGCTATCGGCATCGGTGGTTTTGTATTTGAATAACCCAAGGGTAAAATCACGCGGGGCAGGATACATATATTCGGCCGCAACCCCCAGCCCGTCACCGTCCTCGCCATGACACTGCGAGCAGCGTTTCATATAGATCGCGTCCACGACCTCCTCAGACAGGGCGGCATTCGGATCAACCGGTGCGGGTTCCGTCGCCCCTTCGGCCTTCTCCTCCAGCGTCCACGAACGTGGCTCAAATCCAGTGTAATCATACAGGAACGAGATGATTTTCCAGACCTCGTCCTCTTCCAGCATTTCCTCCCAGACCGGCATCGCGGACGCCCAAGGCGTGCCCTCGCGCGGCAGGCCAGGCCCGCCTTTGGTGATCCGCCAAAACAGGAATGATTCCTGCAACTGCGCAATCATACCAACGTCCTGAAAATTGATCGGGCGCGGGGTGAATGTTTTGGCGAAATGCCCCTCGCCATCCAGCATGTCACCGTGGCAATAAATACAGTTCTTGTAATATAGCTCGGCGCCCTCGGCGACGATTTCGACGTATTCCTGCGATGCTTCGTCAAACTCTTCACGATAGGGGTTTTGCAGTTTCAGCAAATCATAGGTTTTGCCATAAGCCTTCAGACTGGACGGCGGGGCGGGATGCACCGTGCGCAACTCCAGCGGCGAGGTCACCGAAGGCTTCACCGCACCATAGGTCAGAAAGCCGACGCCACCAACCACCGCAACAAAAGCAACAAGGCGTGGCAGCACCATTTTGGGCGCGCCAAACAGCGCCAATAACGGCGCGAAAAACGTCGCGGCAGTTTTGTTGTCAAAGGTCACTACCAGCAAAACAGCAACCGTGCAGATGATCATATACTGCACCAGCAAGGACGCGGGGATCGGCGGGTTCAGCACATAGGCGAACACCACATAAAGCGCGACCAGAACCAGAACTCCTAGGAACAGCGGGTGTTTGAAAAAACGCATTTGTCTATCCCTATTCCGGTAGCTTCAAAAGGTAGTCAGTGATCAAATCGATCTCGCTCTCTGCCATATCGTCGCCAAAATAATCCGGCATCATATCGGCCTCATAGCCCTCGGTAATCACGGCATTCGGGTCCACAATCGCCTCCTTGATCTCATCGGCTGACATTCGCGTGCCGATCCCGTTCAGAGCGGGGCCAATATCGGCCTCGGATCCGTCCAGATCATGACATCCGGCACAGCCATAATTCTCGACCACTTCCAGCCCCGTGGTGGCAAGTTCCTCGTCATCATCATCCTCACTGACGGGGGCCGCTTCGGGCAGCGCCATCAGGTAATCGGTGAGTAAAAGCAACTCGGAGCCACGCATCTCTTCGCCAAAATCGGCTGGCATGAAATCAGCATCATAACCATCCGCAACCACCGCGTTTGGATCAATGATGGCTTCCATCACAGTGGCGCGGCTCATCCGTTTGCCGATCCCGTAGAGCGATGGGCCAAGAGTAGCCCCGCTGCCATCCAGATCGTGACAACTGGCACATCCATGTTCATCCACCACCGCAACGCCAGTGGTCAGCAATGGGGCCGCCTCACCGCTCGATGACTCCTCAACCCGTGGCGCGTCATCGGCGCTTGGCAGTGGAATGGTAGGCTCCAGCCCCGCCAAATCCTGCAAAAATGCCGTGACAGCGTTCATTTCAACAACGGTCAATTCAATCGGTGCCTTGTCCACTGCTGGCATCGGCGAAACCGTATCATTGCTGCCTTTCTCGCCAAACCCTTCAACCACAAAGGCAGACGGGTCTTCCATTGACTCAAGGATATACGCCTCGATCGCCTTGGCCCCCTCTTTGCCCGCCGAAACCCCTGCGTAACGCGCATCCGTCAGCCGTGCGGGGAATGTCGCGGCCATGTCCATCACCAAAGTGTCCGGCGCACGGCCCATGCCGTTGTGGCACAGCGTGCAAGTGCCCTTGCCACTAAACAGGCTCTCGCCTAGCGCGATCATCCCGTCCATATCCAGCCCGGCGGTTGAAACCTCGACCGGCGCGGATGTGTCTGGCTCAACCTGCGGCAAGATGTGGGAAAATCCCATGTAAAACAGTAGCAAAGCAACGCTAAAACCGATGACACGTAGAAAAGTCATGCCGTGTCCTCCGCCGTTTTCTGCTTGGTTTGGCCAAGTCGCGACAACCAGAACACAAAGACCATGATCGCCATAAACCCAAGTGTAATCGCGGTGATGGTGTTGCCCGCATCACCCAGGGTGGGGATGTAGTTTTCAGGCGAATTATCCTTCATCACCGTGTAGACATGCCAGTTGGTGCGCAAAGACGAGCGAATGTAGCCCATCAGCCCCATCAACCAAGTGAACGCCACCGGCAGCACGAACAAAGCGTATTGCGAGCGCTCAGTCATCCGGCCCCAATGGACCTTTTCGGCTTTGGCACCGCGCAGCATAAAGACATCAATGATTACAGCCCCGATGATGATCGTTAGGGTGCTGACCACTTGAGGAACCGAGGCGCCAACCTTGTAAACTGTCGGGGTGATATAGCCGTAAATGCCCGCGCCGACGATATTGACGATGCCAACCACATAGAGCGCGACCACCACCATATTGCCCTGCTTGGCCCAACTGACCGTCGGAATCCGTGAGGAGCGATAAAACATCTGGAACGACAGAAACGTCATCACCAGCATCAAGTTTACGGCCACGTTTTTGGCAGGCATAATCCCCAATGGCCCAAGGATCTTGTGATGCGTGCCGCCAAGGTTCTGAATTTCAGAAGCGCTCAGGATCAAGGTGTGCGGCGTCAGCCAGACCAGAAATCCGCCAACAATCACCACAGCAATATATTTCACGTATTTGGCATATTGTGCGCCGCGATCTGTGCGCATCAGGCCGGACCACAAGTAATAGTTCGCCGCCAACATGATGGTGCCGATCAGCACCGCCTGGATGATAAACAACCACGCCAGAATTCCGCCCATCGCCGTTATGCCCATCTGTTGGGAATAGGCGTAAATTTCGGCCATCAACCAGTAGCCGGCGAACGGCAGCGGCAAAAAGCCGAGAATGGCGATGAAGTTCGCCGTGTAGCCCATCCAGTCGTAATGCGCTTTGGTTTCAGGGTCTTTTTCGGCCAGAAACATATAGGCCGCATAGCCCCCGACAATCGCACCGCCATAAGCGATATTGGCAAGGAAACGGTGCAGGTTCAGCGGGTTCCACAGCGGGTTGCGTGTGGCCTCCCAAACGGTGCCGGTTACCGCACCTGATACAGCATCCACACCGGCTGGTGACATCATAAAACTGGCCCATGCATTCGCAACGAACATCAAGGTCAGGCCGACAGTGTTCAGCAGCAGGCCGATCGACATGTGATACCATTTACGGTTACCACGGCGCAGGGCATCCCATGAGTAAAAATAGACGTATAGGGTGATGGATTCCAGACCAAACAACATGGCGTAGATCAACATCTGGCCGCGAAACACCTTGACCATATAGTCCATAAGGTGCGGGTAAAACACCAGCAGCGACAGCAGCAGACCACCACCAACAAGTGCTGTCAGCGAATAGGCGGCCATAGTGATTTTCATGAATTCTCGCGCCATATCATCGAACCTGTCATCGCCCGTGATGACGCTCATAAATTCGGTGGCGATGGCAAACAACGGCACGGCCAGCACGAAGGCGGCCAAAAACAGGTGCATTTGCGCTGCACTCCAGACCACGGTGCGCGCACTGACGTTACCAATCAGCGGGTAATCCAGCCGCGAAGGTTTCGGCGCACCCTCCAGCACGACGGCGGCCTCTTCGGTGGCAGCAATGGCCAACTCCGGTGCGATAACAGCGATCAATGCGGCAAACAGCGCCAATAGATGTGAAAGTCTCATATCAGCCCCCTAAGCCGGCATCAGGTCAGCGCCGACCGGCAAGCCCTGAAATTCCATAATCGATTTGTCGATGAAATAGAAAACGGCGACCCAGACAATCAAGGCCACCACAAACACCACCCACTTGTTTCCCAACATCCGGACTTCCTTATTGTTGCCGCCTGCGCGTTAGTGATGGATCGAAACGACACCATGATCGTAAAGCAGCAGCCACCAGAAAAAATACAGCATGGCAACCGCAGTCAGCGTGAAAACCAGCTTGCCCAACAGTGTGTTTTCGTTTTTTCCAGACATAGTTCCTGCCATTTTTCACATGTCCTGCGCATTAATTTGATTAGGGCAAGACAACACAATCGGAACGTACTGTAATTGATCGCTATCAAGATTAGGATATTTTCCAGGGAACCGCTCGCCATGCGTTACGGTTGTCTTTGGAGGCAAAAAGCGCCCGTCACGAAGCGACGAGCCTCCCTAGAACGCCACACCGCAAGACTGCGAAATCCGGCTGCGCAAACGGTCCAGATACACGGGCATGGTTTCACCCTGTTCTTGGGGCACCAGAAAAATCAGCTTGGCCGCGATGATGTAAGGCCGACGCTTCTCGCCCTCTCCCGGAGTCGGGCTGGTTATTATTTCTTCAACAATAGCAACAGCTTGCCTCGGATTTTCGCAATACCGTGGCAGGGCAGACTCATTGGCGTACCAGTCGGCACTGTTAAAGATAAACAGCATCACCGCTGTGGTCAGCCCAAAGACAATCAATATTCGGTGCATTCCCTGACCTTTCGCAGAAACCATCCCCCCAAATCACTTGCCAAACCTGCACAGATTGCACCAGAGCGCCGCCCCCTTTGTTACAATTCTTTACATTTGGAAACGCAATGTAACAGATTCAAAATCTGCCCGTTACATCTGCCAGATAGCCATAGGTGTCGGATATGGGCGGGGAGCTATCTGATTCACACTAATCCCTCGCCAAATCCCAAGCATTAACCGCCCAAGGATACCAGTCTGCATGTCAATTCTCCCAGCCATTAAATGCCAAGAATGCTCTCTCTACGCCGATGCAGGCGGCTTTTGCGCCCATGCCTCGGAAGAAGAGCAAAATGCGCTCAGCAGTAAATCCCGGAACGCGGCCCTAAAACGCGGTGAAAGCATCGAGGCCGAGGAATTGCTGACATGGCCCGTGCTCGCCATCTCGTCCGGTGTGATCAGCCTGCAACATTTGCTAGAGGACGGGCGCAAAACCATTGCCGCCCTTTTCATGCAGGGCGACATTATTGATCTACGCGGCATTAACAGCCGCAACCGTGGGCATCTAATTGCCTTGAACAAGGTAAAATTGTGCCGCCTGGCCCCCGCCGTTTTCGAGAAAATCATCGAAACGAACCCCGATGCGCAGCGCATTGTCTGGAACAACATGCGCAAACAAACCTTCCGCGCGATTGATCACTCTGCCGATCTGGCCAAAAAACACGCGTTGGAAAAACTGGTGTCCTTCATATTTGAATGCAAACGCCGCCAGACCGTTGCAACACCGGAAAACACTGTGGTAATCCCTGTGCGCCGCGTTGATCTGGCCGAATATCTGGGAATGCAGCCAGAAACCGTGAGCCGCTGTTTCAAAGGCCTTGAAGAACGTGGCATTATCGAATTTAACGGCATTTCCAATATCAAACTGCTGGAAATTCCAGCCCTGCGACGCATTGCGAGCGGCGATAGAAGTGCAAATGGCATCCACCGAACAGATCAAGACAAAATCAAGGTTCTCAGCTTTGGCTGATATCGGCAAAATCGGTGTGTTGTTGATCAATCTGGGCACGCCCGAGGCCACGGATTACCGCTCGATGCGCCGTTATCTAAAGCAGTTCCTGTCCGACAAACGTGTGGTCGAGGCGACCGGACCAATCTGGTGGCTGGTGCTGAACGGGATCATCCTGCGCAGACGCCCCAAATCCAGCGGGCGGGCTTATGATCTGATCTGGAACTATGATCTGGATGAATCCCCGTTAAAAACCGTTACCCGGGCCCAGTCGGATGCTCTTTCGCAAACCTTTTCGGACACCGGAAATTTGGTGGTGGATTGGGCGATGCGTTACGGTAACCCGTCGATCGACGATGTGATCAAACGGCTGGCAGACCAGGGCTGTAGCCGCATCCTGCTGTTCCCGCTCTATCCACAATATAGCGGCGCGACCACCGGCACCGCGATGGACAATGTGTTTGATGCGCTCAAACGGATGCGCCATCAGCCAACCCTCCGCGCCGTCGACCCCTATTACAACCACCCCGCCCATATCAAAGCGCTAGCAGGTAGCATCCGCGCGCATCATGCCACATTGGATTGGAGCCCCGAAGTCACCATTGCCTCGTTGCATGGTCTACCGGTTGATTTCATCAAAAAGGGCGATCCCTACAAGGATCATTGCGAAGCCACTGTCGCCTTGTTGCGCAAGGAACTTGGCCTAACTGAAGGGCAATTGCTGCTAACTTATCAGTCCCGTTCAGGGCGCACCGAATGGATGACACCCGATACCGAGGACACCGTCATCAGGTTGGCGCAAGACGGGACCAAAAACCTGACCATCATTGCGCCTGGCTTTGCGACGGATTGTATTGAAACACTGGAAGAACTGCACATCCGCGCTCGTGATAAATTCATCCAGGCGGGCGGCCAGAACTGCGCGGTCATACCCTGCCTGAATGATAGCCCGGCCTCGATCAACATGCTGAAAACGCTGATTGAGGAAAACCTCGGCGGATGGGTCTAAACAGCGCGAATAATAACGCTTGCTGAGCGATAATACACCCCGACCGACCCGCGATTGAAAATATAGTTCTGCGTGGCAAGCAGGGCGATTGTCTCGTCAATGGAGACAAATGGGTGAAACATGACATGGCTAGAACCCTGTAGGGTGTGCATTCACATGTCATCGCAAGGGTAGCGCTCTTGGCCGATATGGCCAAGCCCCCTTGCCGATCCTTTCCATCCCCTTATGATCGCAATTCCAATTGTTCAGCGACTGGCCCGTTTAATGAATTTACCCTGCCCTACCCCAAATCGTGATCCGATCAATGCGTTGCTGATAGCCCCCGCCGACGGTGTTTTGGCGATAATTATCGGCATAGATGGCCCATCCTATCGCCCGCTCGGGGCAACCATGGCGATATTGGCGAATGGTCACAGGGTCGGGACACTGTCCTCGGGGTGCATTGAATCCGATATCGAGCATCACGCCAAAACGGCGCTGGATAATGGCGAACCCATGCGTATCCTTTACGGCCACGGCTCAAAATATACCGATCTGGCCCTGCCCTGTGGCGGCAGCCTTGAAATCCTGTTGGTGCCGCGTCCAGACCGTCAAGCCCTTGAAATATTAGATAACAACCGGATTGCACGCAAACCCTGCACGCTAAACATTGACCCTGACACGGGCGATATGCACATCACCGATGATGGGCAAACGGGGGCGAATGAAACCCACTTTAGCGTCCGGTTCGAGCCCGACATCTTCTTTTACGTCTTTGGAAAAGGCCCCGAGGCCTGCACGTTCTCGGCGTTGGTCCAATCTGCCGGATATCCCAATTTACTGCTGTCCCCTGACGACGAAACCCTCGACTTTGCCAAATCCCACGGCAGCCCGACGCAGCACTTGAAACAGGCCGTCTACCCGCCCGACATCAACCCCGACCAATGGTCCGCCATCCTGTTGTTTTTCCATGATCACGAATGGGAACCACCGATCCTGACAGCCGCGCTGAAATCGGATGCGCTTTACATCGGCGCGCAGGGCAGCCAACGCGCCCGTGATGCGCGCCACGCCGAGATCAGCGCACTGGGTGCCACCGCCAGCGACATTGCCCGCCTGAAAGGCCCGATTGGCCTGATCCTGTCTGCTCGCGATGCCCGAACCCTGTCGGTCAGCGTATTGGCCGAGGTCTTGCAGGTTGCACAACAACCTTGACCATTTGGTAAAACTTGCACTACCCCCCTATATTATGAGACCGTCCACCTGACACATGACGCACCAAAGGCGCACCAAAGGAGCCAAGACGTTGCAAACCAAACCGAACCCGATACCGACGCCTACAACCACCGCAGGCCTGCCCCAAGTGCATGAGCCGCGCAATGCGGGCATGGATCTGGACATGGACTGGGTGATGGCAGCACAGGCCAACACGTCGGCCATTGAACGCCGCGCCAAAACCCTGTCGGGCCGCCGTTCCGTTAAAAAGGAATATCAGGCAGCGTGGATGCTCAAGGCGATCACATGCATTGATTTGACCACCTTGTCAGGCGATGACACTGCTGGCCGCGTGCGCCGTCTCTGCGCCAAAGCCCGCAACCCTGTGCGTGCCGATATTCTGGGTGCCCTCGGGATGCCAAACATCACCACCGGCGCGGTTTGCGTGTATCACGAGATGGTCGAAACGGCCGTAGAAGCGCTGGAGGGTTCTGGCATTCCGGTGGCAGCTGTGTCCACCGGCTTTCCGGCTGGCCTGTCCCCGTTCCACCTTCGGGTTGCCGAAATTCGCGAGAGCGTCAAAGCCGGCGCGTCCGAAATCGACATCGTGATTTCGCGCCGCCACGCGCTGACTGGAAACTGGCAGGCGCTCTATGACGAAATGCGCGAATTCCGTGCGGCTT
>Ga0209345_10003026_pt1 | contig 17700 bp, 12 predicted proteins | sample Cruoilmetagenom7_FD_187294 | JGI IMG/M metagenome (GOLD analysis project Ga0209345, IMG submission 187294) | Oil polluted marine microbial communities from Coal Oil Point, Santa Barbara, California, USA - Sample 7 (SPAdes) (version 2) | ecosystem: Environmental > Aquatic > Marine > Oil seeps ...
TCCCAGACCGGTTTTTAATACGGCTCATGAGGGGGTTAAGCGGATTTTAAAGTTGATGACTCCGGCACTATTTGGTGTGTCGGTGAGTCAGATCAACCTGTTTTTTGATACGCTACTGGCATCCTTTTTAATGACCGGCAGTGTCTCATGGCTGTACTACTCTGATCGTCTGGTGGAATTACCTCTGGGCGTCATTGGTATTGCCATTGGTACGGTGATATTGCCAAACTTGTCTCGTAAGCATACCTCGCAAAGTGCTGAAGCCTTTGCTCACACTCTGGATTGGGCAGCGCGCATGGTTTTATTGATTGGTATTCCATCAACTATTGGTTTGTTGTTGTTGGCTGAACCCATTTTGGTAGTGCTTTTTGAAGGTGGGGTATTTGATGACTTCACAGTGATGAAATCGGCTTTGAGCTTACGTGCTTATGCACTGGGCTTGTTAGCTTTTATGTTGATCAAGGTTCTGGCACCAGGTTATTTTGCCCGGCAAGATACTAAAACACCGGTAGCTATTGGCATAAAAGCCATGGTGCTGAATATGGTATTAAATTTGATTTTTATATTCCCTCTGGCTCATGTGGGATTGGCTCTGGCCACTTCAATATCGGCATTTTTTAACGTGCTCTTGCTTTACCGGGGTTTACGGAAGGCAGGGGTATATCAATTTCAGCCGGGTTGGCCACGATTTCTGCTGCAATTGTTCCTGAGCAGCGCATTTATGGTGGCCGTGGTGCTATTTTTAAATAAGGATATTAGCGTATGGCTGAGCTGGGGAGGTATGGAGCGAGCAGGTCACCTGGGAATGATCATTGGCGCTGCAAGCCTGGTCTATTTTGCGGTTTTGTGGTTAAGCGGGTTTCGGCGACATGAAATGAAGGTTTAACCTAGAAACCACAGTTGGCCGGCCCAAACTGGAAGTTTACACTGCTGTAGTAAGTTATTTTAAAAATAGAGTCCTCACCTGTTGGGTGAGTCGGCCTCCTCACTCGATAGCACGCTTATTGGGCCCGCTAATCTCGCAAAAAAAGCTCGAAATAGCTGGCTAGAGCCTGCCCCGTGAAGCGTATAGAGTATTATTTACTTTTTTTACTGTATTTCGAACCCAATAAACGCACTCTCAAGCGAGTCCAGCTGCGGTTTCCAGGTTTAACCCGTTCTTTATGCTTTCACGCCTACTTCTTGGGCTTAAGTTCTTATATAATAGACTCTTTTAATTGTTTGCTTAGAGCCGATCAGACCTGAGCCATTGGCGCTTCTTGTAATAGTACCTTTATATTATGGAAATCCTGAAAAACGCAGTTGGGTGCAAAATTAGGCACAGAAAAGACATGTGCATTTTGGGTCTTGTATAGAATGGAGTTAATTCGGGGTATTCATAACCTTAAACCAGAGCACCAGGGTAGTGTAGCTACTATTGGTAATTTCGATGGTGTCCATAAAGGTCATCAGGCCATTATCCGACAGGTTATTGAGCAGGCGAGGGCGAGGAATTTGCCATCAGTAGTGATAATTTTTGAACCGCAACCACTGGAGTATTTTTCAGGTCTGACTAGTAACAACATGGCTCAGAAATCGCCGACCAAAGTAAATAAAAGCCCTGCTCGCTTAATGCGATTCAGGGAAAAGTATTTACGCATAAAAGAATTAGGCATTGACCGGATTCTATGCCTTAGCTTCAATCAGAAATTCAGGCAGCTATCGGCAACAGAATTTGTTGAAAAAGTTTTGCTTGCAGGCCTGGGTATTGAGTTTTTAGTAGTAGGGGATGATTTTAAATTTGGTAATGACCGAAGTGGCAATTTTGATTACCTTCAAAAGGCAGGGGCAAGCAATGGCTTTGAGGTTGTTGATACTGGAACAATCACCATAGATGGCGAGCGAGTCAGCAGCTCAAGAATTCGCAAAGTACTTGAAAAAAGTGAATTTCAACGGGCAGAAAAATTATTGGGAATTCCTTACAGTATCAGTGGAAAAGTTGTTCATGGTAAAACACTGGGACGAAAAATTGGTACCCCAACGGCCAATATAACCTTGCATAGGCAAACATCGCCTTTACGCGGTGTTTATATTGTAACCTGGAAGGATGTCGAAGGTTGCCAATACAATGGCGTCGCAAATATTGGAACCCGACCCACAGTTGATGGTGATGGAGAACTGCTGGAAGTACATTTGTTTGAGTGCGATGAAAATTTATATAGACGCTATGCAAAGGTGACTTTCCTAGAAAAAATACGAGATGAAGAAAAATTTGAAAACATTGAAGTACTAAAACAATGGATAGACAAGGATAAAGACTTTGCAAGAAAGTATTTTGAAAAATTAAAATAGAAAATTCGAAATGCCTAGAACCACTTTTTTAGAGCCACCTACTTTAAATAATATTACGTAGATATTAAATGACAGACTATAAAGCCACGCTAAATTTACCGAAGACTTCTTTTCCCATGAAAGCCAATTTGGCTCAACGGGAACCGGATATGTTGAAGTTTTGGGATTCAATAAACCTTTATCAAAAAATGCGTGAAGCTTCATCTGGCAAGCCCACATTTATTTTGCATGATGGCCCTCCCTATGCCAATGGTGATATTCACATAGGTCATGCGGTCAATAAAATCCTCAAGGACATGATTGTAAAGTCTAAAGCTTTAAGTGGTTTTAATTCACCTTATGTGCCCGGCTGGGATTGTCACGGATTACCAATTGAGCTTAATGTTGAGAAAAAAATAGGTAAGCCCGGTGCAAAAGTATCAGCAGATAAATTCCGACGTGCCTGTCGGGACTATGCTAGCAAACAGGTGAATGGGCAGCGAGATGATTTTATTCGTCTGGGCGTTATTGGTGATTGGCAAAACCCTTATCTCACCATGGACTTTGGTTTTGAGGCCAATATTATTCGCACCCTGGGCAAAATAATTGACAATGGCCATATGCACAAAGGTTTTAAGCCTGTTCACTGGTGCATGGACTGTGGTTCTGCATTGGCAGAAGCCGAAGTGGAATATCAGGATAAACATTCCCACGCCATTGATGTGGCGTTCCCATTTATTGATGGCGAAGCCCTGGCCAAAAAATTTGGCCTTGATGAATCAGTAGATAATGCCCAGGTGCTTATATGGACCACAACCCCCTGGACTCTTCCAGCGAATCAGGCAGTCTCTCTGCACCCCGAATTAATCTATGTGCTGGTTCAATGTGAGCAGGACAATCAACAAAGAAACCTGGTGCTGGCTGAAGATCTGTATCAAAAGGCCATGGAACGTTATGGTTGTGAGAACATTCAAGTGCTTGGCCGCTGCGCGGGTAAAGAGCTTGAACATCTCTTGCTACAGCATCCATTTTATGACCGACAAGTGCCCGTTATTTTAGGTGAGCATGTCACTGTTGAGGCAGGTACAGGTGCTGTTCATACTGCACCCGGCCATGGCCAGGATGACTTTATAGTTGGGCAAAAATATCAACTTGAAGTTTATAATCCTGTTGCGAGTAATGGCACCTTTTTACCTGGTACGCCCCTGTTTGAAGGTTTGCATGTTAATAAAGCAAACGAAAATATTCTTGCGGTATTGAAAGAAAAAAATGCTTTACTTGCATACGAAAAAATCTTGCACAGTTATCCTCATTGTTGGCGTCATAAAACGCCGATAATTTTTCGTGCGACACCACAATGGTTTATCAGCATGAATCAAAATGGTTTACAGCAAGCGGCAACTAAAGCCATTGATCAGGTGCAATGGTTACCGGATTGGGGTAAGGCCCGAATCGAAGGTATGGTCAACAACCGCCCTGACTGGTGTATTTCACGACAACGTACCTGGGGTGTGCCCATTGCTCTGTTTATTCACCGTGAAACCCAGGAGCTTCATCCGGAAACATCTCGTTTGATAGAGGAAGTTGCCCTGTTGGTTGAAGGCGGAGGTATTAATGCCTGGTTTGATCTGGAGCCGGAAACATTGCTTGGCCAGGAAACCGAACACTATGAAAAGGTAACAGATACTCTGGATGTTTGGTTTGACTCAGGTGTTAGTCATGCCTGTGTTCTGGACGTACGCGAAGACCTGTCTTTTCCTGCAGATCTATACCTTGAAGGTTCCGACCAGCATCGAGGATGGTTCCAGTCATCCTTGCTTACCGGTTTGAGCAGTCGAGGAAGGGCACCTTATAAAACAGTGCTAACCCATGGTTTTACCGTGGATGCAGACGGCAAAAAAATGTCCAAGTCTTTAGGTAATGTGATCTCACCACAGAAAGTTGTGAAATCACTTGGGGCTGACATTATTCGTTTATGGGTCTCAAGTGTGGATTATAGTGGTGAAATGTCGGTATCCGATGAGATTTTAAAACGTACGGCTGATTCCTATCGCCGAATCCGGAATACCATTCGTTTTCTGCTTTCCAACCTGAATGGCTTTGATCCTGTGGAGCATCTACTGGCTCCAGATCAAATGCTGGAGTTAGATCGATGGGCAGTAGACAGAACCTTATTACTGCAAGGCGACATTCAAAACGCTTACAACGATTATCAGTTTCACACCATATACCAAAAGCTGCATAACTTTTGTGTAGTGGATTTAGGTGGTTTTTATCTGAGTATTATTAAAGACCGCCAATACACATGTCAGGCCGACAGTGTGGCCCGACGTTCCGCTCAAACAGCTTTGTATCACATTGCTGAAGCCATGGTGCGCTGGATAGCACCGATAATGAGTTTTACAGCTGAAGAGATCTGGAAAAATATGCCCGGTGATAGAAATGAATCGGTTTTTCTGGGTGAATGGTACGATCAACTGGAATTGTTCAATGCTGAAAAATCCGGACTGGATCGGGAATATTGGGAGCAACTTATTGCGGTTAAAACAGCGGTGAACAAAGAACTGGAAACAGCACGTAATGAGGGTTTGATTGGTTCTGGGCTTGATGCTGAAATTGATCTCTATTGTAATGATGAATTAAAAGACCAGTTGAATCGCCTGGGTGATGAATTGCGATTCGTTGTTATTACGTCTAAAGCCAGAGTTGAAAATTTCGATTCAGCACCCGACCAGGCTGCTGAAACAGAAGTGCCTGGGTTAAAAATACGGGTAGCCAAATCAGAATATCAAAAATGCACCCGCTGTTGGCATCACCGTGAGGACGTGGGCAGTATGGATCAGCATCCTGAATTATGTACGCGCTGTGTTGATAACGTTGATGGATCAGGAGAGGTACGACAATTTGCCTGAATTAAATCTAGCTAAATCTGACAACAACCATAAACAAGGCACGTTGCGTTGGTTGTGGATTACTGTATTTGTGGTAATCGCAGATTTATATACCAAATCATTGGCTACTCAATTACTGGAATTTGCTCAGCCCGTTAAAATTTTTCCATTTTTTAATTTTACACTTTTGCATAATACTGGCGCGGCTTTTAGTTTTTTAAGTGATGCAGGCGGATGGCAACGCTGGTTTTTTACAGCCATAGCTTCGGTAACCGTTATTATTTTATTGGTTTGGATGTGGCGAATACCTAAAACTGATCGTTGGGTTGCTATATCGCTAGCCTTGATTATGGGCGGGGCAATTGGCAATGTGTATGACCGCATTACGCTGGGTTATGTTGTAGATTTTTTACATTTTCATTGGAAGGATGCCTATTTCCCTGCATTTAATATAGCCGATTCTGCAATTACGGTGGGTGCAATTATGATGGGAATAGATGTACTTTTTTTTGAGGACTCTTCAGATTTAGATGATGAAAATGAAAATGAAAATATAAATGAAAATATAAATGGAAAAGCCTGATTTGACTGAGTAATTCCTGATGAATAGTTTAGAACCCCCATTATGTATTGGCCCGCAAAAAAAGGTAACGCTGCATTTTTCTATTGCTCTTGAAAATGGACAACAGATAGATTCAACTTTTAAGAAAAAGCCTGCCAGCTTTGTTTTTGGTGATGAAAGCCTGCTACCGGGTTTTGAGAGTGCAATTATTGGTTTAAAAGCAGGCGACAAACGATCATTTTTTTTTAACCCAGAACAAGCCTTTGGCGAACACAACCCGGATAACGTTCGCAGAATGCCAAAAAATGGTTTTTCAAAAGATATGTCTCTTGAAGAAGGCTTGATTGTTTCATTTGCTGACGTTAATCAGGCTGAATTACCTGGAGTGATCAAAACAGTGGGTGATAACTATGTCATTGTGGATTTTAATCATCCCCTGGCGGGAAAGAATATTCATTTCAAGATTGATATTATAGATGTGGAAGTTGAAGGTGCAGAAAAAATTGTAAATCTAATGTCGAGCCTGGCTGGAAATGAAAACCGGGTCTAGCCCGGATATTTCGTGAATTGCCAAGGTGATAACGCCAGGCTGAAGAGTAAGGAATATCTGAAGATAGCCAGAGATAACTAAAAACCTTTAATGAATATTGTTTGGTATTAAAACATCATGGAAATAAAACTGGCGAATCCCCGCGGCTTTTGTGCTGGAGTGGATAGAGCAATTGAAATAGTGAATACCGCTCTTGATGTATTTGGGCCGCCAATTTATGTACGCCATGAAGTCGTGCATAATAAATTTGTGGTGGATACTTTACGAGATCGTGGTGCTGTTTTTGTTGATAAGCTTGAAGAAGTGCCGCCTCTTTCTATTGTTATTTTCAGTGCCCATGGAGTATCTAAAAAAGTCAGAGCCGAAGCAGATGAAAGAAAACTGAAAGTGTTTGATGCCACTTGTCCATTAGTGACAAAAGTACACATGGAAGTAGTTCGATTTAGCCGGGCGGGGCAGGATACAGTATTGATTGGTCACCAGGGACACCCTGAAGTTGAAGGAACAATGGGACAATTCGATCGTTCTAAAGGTGGTGATATTTATCTGGTTGATGGTGTTGAGGAAGTTGAAAAACTAAAAGTAAAAAATCCCGACCGCTTGACCTTTGTAACGCAAACTACTTTGTCGGTAGATGATGCTTCTGTAGTAATTGATGCTTTAAGGAAAAAGTTCCCCAAAATCCAGGGACCAAGGAAAGATGATATTTGTTACGCTACCCAGAACAGGCAGGATGCCGTAAAACAACTTTCACTTGAAACGGATTTGGTCCTGGTAGTAGGTTCGCCAAACAGTTCAAACTCGAATCGTTTGCGAGAGCTTGCTGAACGTTGTGGATCAAAATCATTTTTGATTGATTCTGCAGATGATATTCAATCATCGTGGTTAAACGCCTGTAAAAGTATTGGTGTGACTGCCGGAGCCTCTGCACCGGAAGAGTTGGTGCTTAACGTGGTAAATAAACTTAAATTAATGGGTGGCACGGTGGCCAGCGAAATAGATGGACCATCAGAAAATGTGGTCTTTACAATGCCAAAAGAATTAAGGGATTTATTGGAAAATAACTCGGGTTCCTGAATATATATTGTAAAGGGAAATTCTAAAATTGTTTCTACTTTCTCATCTTATCTCATTTCAGTCACTGAATATTAATAAGTATTTATGAGTAATCCTCAATCATCGCAACTAGAAGACGATGCGTCCAGGGAAACACATTCCCAGTTTTCATTGTTGAATAATTCTCGTTTTGCTGCTTTTTTCTGGACCCAGTTTTTGGGAGCCTTCAATGACAATGTGTTTAAAAGTGCATTATTAATATTTTTTGCCTTTAGTGTTGGTAGCACAAATTGGTCTTCTGGTATTGATGTTAACCTGATCAACAATCTGGCAGCCGGACTTTTTATACTTCCTTTTTTTCTTTTTTCAGCATTTGCAGGTGAGATTGCCGATAAGTATGAAAAGTCCTTTTTAATTCGCCGTATTAAATTGATGGAAATTGTGATCATGCTTTGCGCTGCGATCGCATTTTATTTAAAAAGTACTTATGGCCTGTTGCTGGTCTTATTCTTGATGGGTGGGCAATCAACATTTTTTGGACCCATAAAATACAGCATTATTCCGCAACATCTGAAAAAAGATGAATTAGTAGGTGGTAATGCGTTGGTAGAGTCAGGCACTTTTTTGGCGATATTAAGCGGTACTATTACTGGTGGAATTGTCAGTAAGCTTGATAATGCGCCGCAATGGATCTCATTGTTGATTATTTTGATCGCGTGTTTAGGGTACCTTTCCAGTCGTCGAATTCCTCTGGCTCAAGCCAGCAAGCAAGATTTAAAATTAAACCTGAATCCCATCAAACAAACCTGGCAAACAATTAAATTAAGTCGTGAAAAACACATTGTCTTTATCTCGATTTTGGGTATTTCCTGGTTTTGGTTTTTGGGCGCAAGTTATTTAACACAATTGCCTAATTTTACCAAACAGGTGCTTCATGGCGATGAAACGGTTGTGACATTGTTGTTGGCGTCTTTTTCAATTGGTATTGCTATGGGGTCTCTTTTATGTGAAAAGTTATCTGATAGCAAAATAGAGCCTGGGTTGGTGCCACTGGGTATTATAGGCCTGTGTTTTTTTGGAGCTGATTTATTTGTATCTCAACAAGGCGCTCAGGTTATGGTGTCAAATAACTACCAAACATTTTTTTCACAGCCACTTAATATAAGAGTATTGCTGGATTTTATTGGTATTGGCACATTTGGTGGTCTTTATATAGTGCCTCTTTACGCATTGGTACAATCGCACTCTAAAGAAACTCATCGGGCACGGATCATTGCGGCTTTAAACATTATTAATGCTTTATTTATGGTGTTGTCTGCAATCTTCGGAATAATTATTCTTGGAGTACTAAAATTTTCTTTAACAGAGTTTTTTTTGATTATTGCAATTTTAAATCTGCCTGTTGCTTTACTCATTTTTTGGGCTGTTCCTGAATTTATTATGAATTTTTTGATTTGGCTGATAACACACAGTTTGTTTCGTATTTCTCACCAAGGATTTAAAAATATTCCTGACCAGGGGCCTGCCATTCTGGTATGCAATAGCAGCAGGTTTCTTGATGCCTTGATCCTTGCCAGAGTGTGTCGTAGACCGATTCGTTTTGTATTGCCTGATAGACTATATAATCGGCCAGTATTGAATTTTATTTTTCGTATTGGCAAAGTTATTATTGTTGAACCGGAACAGAAATGTTCAGTAAATAACCAGCGGTTAATTGCTGAGTTATCGTCTGTATTAAACTCGGGAGAACTTATTTGTTTTTTTTCTGCAGAAGAGTTTTCGCGAATGTGGGGACGCAATAGTTTAAAAAAGGTTGTTGAAAGTTTAGTAAGTCAATTTAAAGCGACAGTAATTTCAGTAGAAATGAACAATGGATATGACCGAGGATTATGGGGAGATCAGGAACCCCGTAATCAATTTTCATCCTTAAATCATCCCCCCCGAAAGATTTTTGAGAGTGTGCAAATAATCGCCAATCTGCTTGAAATTAAAACCTCCAGAGTTCCAGAAAAATAATTTAAAGAATGCAGATATTAATTGCTTAATAAATATTCTATTGTGATTGCATTTGGAGAGTGGGTGTCGCAGAATGTGATCCTGGGTGTTTTCCATTCATAGATGTGTAAAATATAAACAGTTTTTTATGCCCCTGTTTTTCAATTGCAATGAAAAATGGCGGTGAATTGTATTCAATAAATTGCTGCTACAAGGTTTATTTTGTTTAATATAAAGACAAAACTACATCGAGGATCTTCTTTAATCGAAGTATTAGTTTCACTTGGAATTCTTGGTCTTGGAATAGGTGGAGTATTGACTGCTCAAACCATGGGTCTCAGAAACAATCAATCCGCATTTTTCCGAACTCAGGCTAATATTTTACTCAGTGATATGAGCGACCGACTAAGGAATAATTCGTCGGTAGCTCGATCTGGAGATTATGTAATTGATTGGGGAAGTGAATACCCAACTTCGGTAAATTGTAATCAGGTTCAGTGTAATTCCGACCAGGTGCGACAGTATGATTTAGCACAATGGACTCAGGAAATTCGTTTATCTCTTCCCGATGGAGAAGGTAAAATCACTTCCAGAGATAATAATGTTTTTTTACTTGAAGTGCGTTGGCAGGATAAAGGTTCAGAAAATTCTGGAAAAAATGCTTGTGAGGAAACAGCGACTGGAAAATTCTGTCTGGCTGTTCAAGTACAAATTTAAGGATGATTTTGGCGAATAGAGATGAACCTGAAAAAAGAAATTAAAAAACCTTATTTTTCAAACCTTGGCAGAATTGATGTAGCTAATATCAATAGGCTTATTAGAGTTAATAAAATAGCCAAGCAAAAAGGTTTTACTCTGACAGAACTTATTATATCAACCGGACTCAGCATATTCCTTTCTGCAAGCTTAATCCAGGTTTATCTTTCATCGGCTCAAACCGATACCCTGATACATCAACAATCTCTGATTCAAGAAAATGCACGTTTTGCTTTTCGTTTTGTTGGCGAAAACATTATGCATGCAGGTTTTTCCGGAAGTATTCCTGAGTTGGATAATGCGCTTGTCAATACCAGTATACCTTTTAATGATCTGGGTATAATTTTTACTGACCCTGGCCATGTGGTTATAGGTTATGACAATAAGGGTGATGCAGACAATAGGCCTTCAGGTGAACGTGATAATACCGATCAATTATTTATCCGCTATCAAGGAATTCAAGCAGGTGCAGGTGAAGATGCTCCTCTTACGGATTGTTTGGGAGTGTCCCTTGAAGATAAAGAAATTGTTCAAATTCGTTATTATCTGGGGAAAAAAAGTGAAAATGACAGTTTGTTGTGTGCCTCTTATATTGAGGGACGTAGCAAGGCCTATCAGTCGCAACCCCTCATTGATAACGTAAAAAATTTACAATTTTTATATGGCCTGGACTTAAATAATGATGGCGCGGTGAATATTTTCGTGCCGGCCTCTGATACACTTTTAAATGGAGGTGAGAAAAACTGGAATAGAGTAGCCGCGGTTAAAATGCAAATTTCACTTCAATCCGAAAATAAAAATATTGAAAAAGAGTTTAGTGAAATAATCCGATTAAGAAATCGTATACTTTATTAACAGGTATCTGAAATGTTATTTGCTAAAACACCGGTGCAAAAAAAACAATCAGGCATGGTGCTGATTTTTAGCCTGATAATTTTACTATTGATTAGCCTGGTGGGCTTGTCTTCTTTGAATGCGTCTCTTACCCAGGAAAAAATGGTTCATAGCGTTCACGCCCATAATGTAACTTTTCAAGCAGCTGAATCAGCGTTGAGTCACATCGAAATGATACTTTTGGGATTTTCTGAGGGTGATGGTATACCGCTATCTATAATCCAGCAAAACTATCAACGGAAAACACGGGTTAAAAATCAATTGGTATCATTGTCAGGTCAGGATTTTACCCTATGGCAAAAAGGTAAAGTAACAAATAATTCTGATGCTTTTAACAGTGAGAGTAGCCGCAATCAGTGGTGGCAAGCTGAAGGAACCGTTTATAATAATTTAAACATGGAAGAAGACAATGGGCATTTTCAGGCTTTATCAGTAAATTCATTAATGAGCCTTGAACAGGGTGTTTTTTTACCAGATGATTTAAGTATGGATAGCCGGGCAGAATTTCGTGGGCGACAAGCATTTCATGGCCTGGTACATACCGAAGGTGTAAATAAACATTTTGAGAGTACCCTGCGAACGGATATTCTTGTAAGGTATCAATAGAATTGGTCTACTTTAAATGAGAATGTCAAACTTTAATAAAACAAACTTTAAGACCTTTCAATTAAAAGTGTTCTTACTTTTATGGGCACCTTATTTTGCTGTAAACGCTTTCTCTGCCAATTTGGAATTGAGCCATGTGCCATTATCTACTAACGATTCTGCGGCACCAAATTTGGCATTTACATTTGATGATTCAGGAAGTATGTCATCAGGTTTTATGCCCAACGAGATTGATAGTTTTTCAACTTACCATGCTGCTAAATCAGCATACGTTAATCAATTAACCTATAATCCTGCGATTACATATCAGCCCGGTGTTGATGCTTATGGTGTTGAGCTGCCCCAGGCTACTTTTTTAAATGCAATATTGGGAATCAATACTGTCAATAATAAAAACGAAGTTATTGATATTTACCGGGTTATTGCTGGTGGATTGAACCCGGACAATTTCGCAGTTGATTTATCTAAGAACTATCGCCACCCATGGTTTTTATTATCCGATTCAGAAGATCTGCAGTTTGCTTTAGAAGAGGATGATGTCATGTCATCAGGTGAGAATAGTGGCCAGCCTGCATATTATTATATCTGGAATAATACTTTAACAGCTTGTGACCAGGATAGCTTTAATGATGCTTGCTACGAGAAAAAGATTGTCCAGACAAGTGAAAAACAAAACTTTGCTAACTGGTATCAATATCATTCTTTGCGCCTTACGGCAGGGAAATCTGCAATATCTACTGCGTTTACTAATATGCCATCGGTCGTTCGATTAGCACGACAAACAATCAACCAATTGGGTTTGAATTCCGGTGAAAACAATAATTTTATAGCCGCGTTTAGTAATAACGAAAAATTAGCATTTTATAATTGGTTATTTTCCATCAGTCCATCTGGTGCAACGCCTTTACGTGGTGCCCTGATTACTGCTGGGGAATTTTTTTCTCAAAGTGATGACGATAATGCTTATGAGCGTTTCCCTGGCAGTAAAGTTTCCGGGGCTGATGATATTGTGTCATGTCGTAGTAATTACCATGTGATGTTTACTGATGGTTATTATTCTAAAGAAATGTCAATGAAGCTTTTTTCTATCGGTGATTTTGACCAACATTCTATCAGTCAGGGAAATTGGCCAGGACCTTCAGAATATGCTTATCAGCCAGATGATTTAGATATGCTTATCTATTCGGGATCTGGTACCTCTTCACTTGCGGATATAGCCTTCTATTATTGGGCAAGGGATTTACAATTAGGTGAAGAATTTGAAAATAATGTATCTCCTGTTATCAGGACAAGTTTTAGTGAACTAGATGAGCTCAGTAAGCAGGAATATTGGGATCCGAAGAATGATCCATCCACCTGGCAAAATATGGTTAATTATATAATAGGGATGGGTGTTTCAGGAAAATACGATGCAAATAGCGAAGAGGATTACCAGGCTTTAATTACAGGAGAGGCGGACTGGCTGAAACCAGTGCCTGTGGATCCAGATGATATCAACAACCTTAATGCCCGGATTGATGATTTATGGCATGCTGCCATTTCCAGCAGGGGGCAATATTATAGTGTGGCCAGTTCATCAGATTTTGAGCAGGCATTAAATGACATTATTCTAAGTTTTAAGCAGTCATTTAGCTCTGTTGCGCCAGTCAGTGTTAATTCTCGAAGTTTAAGCAATGGTGCGGCTTTATACCAGGGCGGGTTTGAAACTAATCATTGGACTGGCTTTCTAAAAATGTTTTTGATATCCGATGGTTCTCTTACCGAGTTAGAAGATAGTAATAGCTGTAATGCTAAACCGGCAGGGTCAGTTTGTGAAACTGACGTGGAAGTAGACAATGCCTCAATTGCAGATTGGGATCAGCGCAGGGTTTATTCCTATGATCCAGATCAATCATTAAACGGAAAAGGAATTACGCTCACCGGGGGTTCAAATTTACGGTGGGGAGAGTTAAGTCAACAACAAAAAAAGGATTTGGGCGCGGATTTTTTATTAAATACGGCTAAACAAAGGCTGGATTATGTGCTGGGTGATAAAAAATTTGAGGAGGGTGAAAATAACGGAGGCCATTTTCGTAATCGTACCAATGAGCAACGAATTCTCGGTGCCATCATTCATGGAGGACCTCTATTTGTGGGAAATGGCACCAATGCTGATGGTTCTTTTTCAAGATTTTATCCTGATTATATAACGCCTTCTGATAATACTTACGCTAATTTTCTGACAAGGATTAAAGATCGACCTGCCATGATCTATGCCGGTGCTGCCGACGGTAAACTACATGCTTATAGCGCTGAAGACTTAACAGAAGAATTTAGTTTTATCCCTGATGCGGTTTTCCCCAATCTGGATGATTTCAGTGAAAAGAGTTTCAGCTTCTGGCCCTTTGTTGATGGGCCTTTAAAAGAAGGTGATGTGTTTTTTAACAATAGTTGGCATACACTTTTGCTTGGTAGCTTTCGATCCAGTGCCTTTGGTTTGTATGCACTTGATATCACTTCTCCACAGGCGTTTAGTGAAAACGATGTATTGTGGGAATATACCGAGCGTAGGTTTCCTGGCGATAATGATTTAGGTCACATTTATGATGAGCCATCAATAGTACGTACGGCGAAAGGTTCAAATGCTAATAATCAAGCCTCGGGTGAATGGATGCTAAGTTTCGGTAACGGCTATAATAGTGCTAATGGCCATGCAGTTCTATACTTTCTCGATCCGGAAACCGGTGAAACCCTTGTAAAAATCGATACTGACGTTGGTCCTGAAAGTGGTGTCGATAGTGTGGGCAATGCAATCAACCATGATTATAATGTTATAGAAGATATGCCAAATGGTTTGGGTGCTCCCACAATTGTTGATAATAATGGTGATTTCAGGGCTGACTTTGCTTATGCGAGTGATTTTTTTGGGAATCTCTGGCGCTTTGATTTACGTGATAGCAATGTTAGTAACTGGTCTGTGAAACTGGTTTATGCGGCTAAAGACAAAAATTCAGTGCCTCAAACCATAACGGCTAAGCCTGTTGTTGGGCGCCACCCGGAAGGTGATCCGGGATTAATAGTATATTTTGGAACAGGAAAAAATTTGGAATTATCTGATGTGGATGCTACGAATGTTGGCGTTCAAACATTTTACGGTATCTGGGATCGAGTAGATACTAATGTTTTGATAGATCTAGATAATGATGGAAATACAGCTAATGATGATTTCCATGTTGTTAACGGATTTGAAAGAAAACATTTGTTGCAACAAAATATTATTCAGCAATCTGCTTTTGATGACCAGGAAAATATTGAAGTAAGAACAGTCAGTTCCAATCCCATTAAATATTTTTCCGGGAAAGGCCTTCCAGATAGTGATGACGGTTATTTGGGCTGGTACCTTGATTTGAATACCGAAGCTGGAGAGAGAGTGACGACTCAAGCAGTATTACGTGGAAGTAATATTATTTTTATTACACAAACACCCTTCACGGATGTTTGTAAAGGTGGTGCAGGTAGCTGGTTGATGGAACTTAGTGCTCGAACAGGTGGTACGTCCCGTACTCAGGCACTGGATAATAATGACGATGGGTTGATTAATACCGGTGATTATCATGAAGGATCTTATACTGGCGGTTGGAAAAATACAGAATTAGGCAGTTATACTATCCCTGCGATTCTCTATGATAAAAAAACTCGGCTTGAACATAAAATTATGAGTACCGGAAGCGGGAAAGTATCCTCATTGGCTGAGCAACCCCCCATTGGTGACACGGGTCGACAAGCCTGGCGAAAACTACGCTAGCCCGGATATTTCGTGAATACACTACAGTTCACCTTGTAGCGTATTCATGAAATATCCGGGCTAGTTTGCTTTATTTTAATTAAACTGGGCAGAATTAATATAATGCGCAAGCTAAGAGCCTTTACATTAACGGAGCTGATGATCGTGGTTGTAATAGTGGGGATTTTAGCTGCGATGGCTTATCCAGGTTATATTAATCAGTTGCGTAAAGGGCGCCGAGCTGACGCCCAGACGGCTCTTTACGATCTTGGACAGGCAATGGAGCGTTATTACACCACGTTTCATGATTACAGCACTGCAACTTTAGGCTCTGGTGGTATTTTTCCTGAGTTATGGCCTAAGGACAAGCCGCATAAGTTTTTTAAAATAGCAATTGATCCCGCCACGACTAAAACATATTACAGATTAAGTGCCCAGGCTATAGCAGATACGGTTCAAGCAGACGATGCATGCCCTGATTTATGGCTTGATAGTATAGGTAATACCGGAGCAGAAAAGCAGGGTGTAGCGGTAGAAAATTGCTGGTAATTAATTAAGGCATCCTTAAGCTAATTACAAATAGTTGATATATCGGGTTCGTTATCTGTAGGGTCACCTGACTTGGTTAAACCATCGAATTCATCCCGGCTTCTAATTCTGGCTCTTCCGGTGCGAGAGACCGCAATCAATCGGGCAAACGTTTCCAGTTTATCTTTTGGGCAGTAAGCGATAGAACCGGTTTGAATACTGCCCTTTGTCATGCCGTCGGCTTGAATTTGTAGTGTGCCTTTAATTCCGGAAAAATTGTTGATTTTAATTATAGCGTTTTGTTTTCCAGAATGTGTACTTCGGATAATTTGGGTATTTATATCTACTGAGGTATCTAGATTGGCGTCCAGTTCTGGATCCAGAAAGCTGATAAAAAACTCACCACCGTTTGCATTGCAGGTTTGGTTGTTTTTACTTGTACATAGAGTAACAGGACTGCCTTGATTCACTGCGGTTGTTCTTGCCAACTCAAAATTTCGGAAAATATTATTTATTGTAGAATCAGCACTGCGCTTTTTGATTAAGTGGCTAAAGCTGGGTGCTGCAAATGTGGCGATAATTGCGATAATGGCAATGGTGGTGATTAATTCAATCAGGGTTATACCCGATTGCATCCTGGTTTTTGTTATATTAGTCTTTGCCATTTTTGTATTCAACAAGAAATTTTCACTAAAAAATCAAGGTATCAGCTTGCTGAAACAAGCGGTCATAGCAGGCTACTATCAGATTGCCGTTATGACTTGCAGATTGCTGCTATGGTTTGAGCAGGCGGCGCGACCAATCGAGATGCCTGATTTTCAACCTGTTTTTATGTTGTGATCGAAAGGATACTTTAAATATGCTTGTTTCACCAGTAGAACATCTCAATAGAAGATTAAAACTAAAAACCGCAGCTGTATCACATAAGCCCACGAAAACGCCTTGCGTGCTTAGCAAAATCAGAAATATTATTATCACCAATAAGGTGAGAGCCTGCTTCACGAAGTGCTACTGTCGCCTAAAGGTGCCTGGAGCCTGCCCCATGAGCGCTGCGAGTGATTTGGGTACTGTTGGTGGTACATGCCTTTTCCGCGTCCAACTGAGGTTTGTAAAAATTGGCAAATAATAAAGTTCACGACATTATTATTATAGGAGCAGGAATTATCGGTTTGCTAACTGCTCGAGAATGGGTGCAGCAAGGAGCAAACGTTCTTATTTTAGAGAAAGGTCTTGTGGGATCCGAAGCTTCCTGGGCTGGAGGCGGAATAGTATCACCACTATACCCGTGGAGATACTCGCCGCAGGTAACAGCATTATCCCATTGGGCGCAAAAAGCATATCCGGAGCTTGCCCGCCAGCTTGCTGAAGAAACAGGCATTGATCCGGAATTCAATCCCAGTGGCTTGTTAATGGTTCGTGTTGATGATGAACAACAGGCTCTGGAATGGTCCAAAAGTGAGGACCGAAATATTCAGTGGCAGGACCGGGATTCACTCTATTCATTGGAAGAAAATTTGGCGCCAGGTTTTGAGGGCGCTTTATGGATGCCGGATGTCGGTAACATACGTAATCCCCGTTTGTTAAAAGCCTTGCATCACTATTTAAAAAAAAGTGGACAAGTGAATATTATTGAACATTCTGAGGTGTTTAATTTTATATGCAATCATTCTCGTGTCCAGGCAGTTCAGACCAATTCAGGTGAATATTCTGCCGATCAATATGTGGTGTCTGCAGGAGCCTGGACAGGAAAACTATTAAAAACATGTGATATTTATCTGCCTATTCAACC
>Ga0209345_10003027_pt1 | contig 17699 bp, 14 predicted proteins | sample Cruoilmetagenom7_FD_187294 | JGI IMG/M metagenome (GOLD analysis project Ga0209345, IMG submission 187294) | Oil polluted marine microbial communities from Coal Oil Point, Santa Barbara, California, USA - Sample 7 (SPAdes) (version 2) | ecosystem: Environmental > Aquatic > Marine > Oil seeps ...
AAAATAAATAGTAATTTTCTCATATATGTACCTTTGGAATTATTATACATCAAGTAGTTAAATTATAGAATTTGACTTTATTGTGATATAGGAAAATAAAATATATGTTATAATATATACTTAAAATAATAAGGATTATTAATGAAAGAAATAGTAACTTTGCTCTCTTTTGCACTATTACTTAATGCTTCTCTACTTAGTGCTAGTTCACTGACGCTTAATGAAGCAATTGATATTTTACAAACACAAAACTTAGAAATAAAAGCTGCAAACCTTGAAGTAAGCTCTGCTAGAGCGGAAGCTGACACAGTCTCTGGAATGCACTGGGGTAAATTAGATTTTGAACAAAATATAGCTCGTTCTGATGATGCGGGGAATGTATTTGGATTTAAACTTGCCTCACGTGAGGCTGCATTTGGAGATTTTGGATTTTCGGAATTTGATGATACAAATCCAAATATTTTAAATGTACAACCCAATGACTTAAACTACCCAGAAGACAGAAACTTCTTCCAAAGTAAACTAAAATATGAAGTTCCACTCTTTACAGGTTTTGCAATCACTAGCTACTCTGAAATTATGAACTCTATGACTAAAATGAAAACTTTAGAAAAAGATCAAGTCATAAATGAAAAAATTTATGAACTTAGAAAAAGCTTCTATGATATGGCTCTGCTTAAGGCATCAATTAAAAATTTAAACACTATTTTAGACAATATAGGTGTATTAGAGGATATGACAAACAGTATGATCGATGTTGGTTATGCAAAAAAAGTTGACCTTTTAGAAGTTAAAGCTAAAAAAGGGAATGTAAACAGACTTCTTATAAATATGGAGTCAAATAAAAAGCTCCTATATCACTACATAAGTTTTTTACTTAACCAAGAAATCACTACTATAGAGACACCTACTTCGGATATTCCTATGCCATACTATAGTGATGAGAGTATATTAAGTAACAACTTAGATATTCAAAGAGCAAAAACTGGTCTAGCTATTAGAGAGAGTATGCTCAATGTATCTGAAGCTGCTTACTATCCTACTCTAGGTGCATTTGGTGAAGTAGCTACAGCAGATGATGACTTCTTAGGTGATGCAAGTGACCATCAGTCTTACACAGTTGGAGCAAGACTTACTTGGAATCTTTTTAATGGTGGAATTGATGAAGCAAAGATTGAGAAATCAAAACTTGACCATCTTAAAACACAGTCTCAAGTTCAACTGGCAAAAAAAGGTATTGCACTCAAAATTGTTAAAATAAGAACTGAGATATCAAGCGCAGATGAAGAGATTGCATCTTTAGAAGATGAATTAACTTTGGCAGATGTTATTTATAAAAATTACGAAGGAAGATATAGAGAAAAGCTATCTTCTATGAGTGATGTAATTATAAAACAGTCTGAACAGATTCAAAAAATCTTAGAACTACAGGTAGCCAAAAACAAACGAAATCAAAAAGTATTTGCACTTGAAAAATTAGCAAACGGGGAATATAAATAATGATAAAAAAACTTTTAATAATAACAGCACTTGGAGCTACACTTGTAGCCGAAACACTCACTCTTTCAGGCAGTGTAATTTCAGATAACCAGAAGATGATTACAAGTCGCTTTATGGGATTTGTGACAAAAGTAAATGTATCTGAAGGTGAGAAAGTAAAAAAGAATCAAACTCTTTATACTATTGACTCACGTGAGATTGACTCTGCAAAAAGACAGTCTGAGTTATCACTGCAGATGTATCAAAACCAGTATACAAACGTAAAACTCAACCTTGAGAGATATAAAAGACTCCTTGAAAAAGATATGGTTTCAAAATATGAAGTTGAAAATCTAGAACTTGCTGCCCTGAATCTTCAAGATATGATTTCAATAGCAGAAGCTAGACTTCAAGAGGTAGAAAACCAATATAAGTACTTAAATATAAAAGCACCAAACAATGGTGTTGTTGTTGCAAAAAATATTAAAGTTGGTGAGATGGCAATGCCAGGTATGCCTGCTATTATACTTTCAGACTTGAGTAACCTAAAAATTTCTGCAGAGATTGCAGAGAGTAACCTTTCAATGATTAAGCATGGGAAAAAAGTCACTGTGAAAATACCTTCACTGGGTATCAAAACTATTGGTAAAATATCAGCAATTATTCCAAATTCAAATCCTATGACACATACATTTAAAATCAAAGTGTCATTTAAAACTCTAAACAAATCAGTTTATCCTGGTATGTATGCAACAATAGATATCAACTAAGGCAGCGAGATGACAAATCAAAAGCCATATGAACCAACAGATATAGCAGGAAAACTCGCATCTGCGTTTTTAAGAAGTCCTCTTACAGTAGTTTTAGGTGTTTTTCTTCTAGCTATCGGTTACTTAGCACTGCTGATTATGCCTCGTGAAGAGAATCCCCAAATGGTTGTAAGTGGTTCTACTGTTATCGTTGCACTTCCTGGTGCAAGTGCAGCAGAGATACAAAAAGTTATTGTCCAGCCCTTAGAGCGTAAGATGAAAGAGGTAAAAGGTGTAGAGCATATTTTTGGTCGTGCAATGGATAATGTTGGGATTGTAAATGCAGCATTTTATATAGGTGAAGAGAAAGAAGATTCAAACCTGAAGGTCTATGACAAGATTATGCAAAATGCAGATATGTTTCCAAAAGGAGCGATGGAGCCTATCATTAAACCTCTTGATATAGATATTGATATTCCTGTTGTCTCTATCGCATTTTTTGCGACTGATGACACTATTGGTCATGTTGAACTTCATGATAAAGTGAAGAAGATTCAACATCATATAAATGGGCTTCCAAATGTTGCCGTCACTGCAATTAAAGGTGACCATAAACATCAGTTTAATATAGAAGTGGACCTTAATAAACTCTCAGGCTACAATATTTCTATGGGACAGATAGTTCAAGCAGTTCAGTCCCTCTCATACAGTGTGCCTGCAGTGAAGAATAGAACTAAAGACAACCAAATAGTCATGGTTGGAGTTAAAAACGCAATAGAAAGCTCAAAGGATGTTGGTAGTATCTTAGTAGCGCAATACATGGGTTCTCCAATCTATCTTAAAAATATTGCCACTATTACTGACTCATATAATATTCAAAACTTTCAATCTGCTTCTATCAGTACTCAAAGTGAAGATGGAAAATTTTCACCCCTTGTTGAACAGGTTACTCTAACAGTATCTAAACTTCAAGGTACAAACGCAGTTGTTATTGCAGATGCAGTTAAACAAGAGCTAGAAGCCTACAAAGATTTTTTAAAGAAAAATGGTATAAATTATGTAATTACCAGAAATGATGGTGAGAGAGCAAATGAGGCAGTTAATGAGCTTGTTTATCACCTAGTTTTATCTATCGTTATTATTGCTATCTTACTTGTTTTAGTTCTTGGATGGAGAGAGTCTCTTATCGTTACATTTACAGTTCCAGCCATCTTAGCTATTACACTCTTTATCGCCTACTTAACCGGACAGACCATTAACCGTATTACACTCTTTGCATTTCTACTCTCACTTGGACTACTTGTTGATGCAGCGATTATTGTTATTGAAAATATTCACCGTCACTACCACTCAGTAGAGTCACAGCATGAAAGTGATGATGACCTTATGATAAAAGCAACTGATGAGATTGGACCACCGACAAATATAGCAACCTTAGCAATTATTATGACTATGGTGCCAATGGCATTTGTTGGTCAGATGATGGGTCAGTTTATGAAACCTATTCCTGCAAATGTTCCTGTAGCACTTATCGCTTCACTATTTGTTGCTTATATTTTCACACCTTATTTAGCAGTAAGAATGTTAAAAAAACCAGACCATTCTAAAGAAGGAGCTCACTAATGTTTGACAAGTTTGAACAGGCTGTTTTAAACGGTATACAAAGCTCTGCTCAGAGAAGATTTATACTTATCGGTACACTGGTTGGATTTATCCTATCTGTAATGATGATAGCACCAACTCAAATGGTTTTAGCGAAAATGCTTCCTGGTAAAAATAATGATACTTTTACAGTATATATAGACCTTCCAAACGGAAGTTCAATACAGCAGACGAAACAGGTAAGTGACTGTGTAGTTGGTTTTGTGCAAAAAGAGAAAGAGGTACTTGATACTGAAGTCTTTCTAGGCATGGGTTCTCCTCTTGATTTTGCAGGACTCATCAAAGGTTCTCACTTTAAGAACTCAGAGAATGTAGCTGAAGTTGTTTTAAACCTTACTAAGAAGCATGATAGAGTTGAACCTTCATATATGATGGTTCAGCGTATGAGACCAGTTATAAACCAGACTTGTACCACAATATTTCCTAACACTAAAATATCTTTTGTAGAACCTCCTGCTGGACCTCCAGTTTTAGCTGCAGTTGTTGCAGAAATTTATGGATATGAGGCTGATGGTATTAGAAAAATTGCTAACAGAATTTCAGATGTACTTGAGAGTACGGAGGGATTAGTTGACGTTGATATTATGCAAGATGATATATTTGACACGTATGAGATAGTAGTAAACACTGAAAAAGCATCACGTTCAGGTGTATCTGTAAAGCAGTTAAATGAAATTCTATACCTTGCATTTGAAGGTATGAATATAGCCGTTAAAAACTCTGACGTATATAGTGATCAGATTCCTATATACCTTTCACTTAGTATAGACTCTAAAAAATTCTCTAACAAAGACATCAAAGCAGTTAAAGCAAAACTTGCCGCACTTAAACTAATGAATAAGATGGGGATGATGACACCGCTTACAGAATTAGTTACTGTTATCCCTAAAAAATCTAACGCAATGATTTTAAGTAAAAATCTTTACCAGATGACAAGTGTTATGGCTGAGACAGACATGGTTTCTCAAGTTTACCCTCTTATGGAAGCAAGAACTCTTATTATAGATACTTTTTCTGATGACTTTGAAATAACTAAAACAGGTCTATTTAATCTTGAACTAAAAGACAAGCTCAGTGGCTCTACATATAAGCTGTTATGGGATGGAGAGATGGAAGTTACACTTGATACCTTTGTTGAACTTGGAGCTGCGTTTATAGCTGCACTAGTACTTATCTTTTTGCTCATGGTAATTTACTATAAAAGTTATACTCTGAGTGGTATTATTTTACTTGGTTCTTTTCTCTCTATCATAGGTGTAATTGTCGGTCACTGGATTATGGATATCTTTACAACAGATACATTTTTCCTAACTGCAACATCACTTATCGGGTTTATTGCCCTTATTGGAATCAGTTCTCGTAACTCTCTGCTTCTTATAGACTTTACAAAGTCCCTTATGGATGAAAAAGGAATGCACAAAGCAGAAGCTATTGCATACGCAACATCAACACGTGCTAAACCGATTTTCTTAACTGCCGCAGCTATTATCCTTGCTTCTACACTTCTTGCTGGAGATGCAGTATTTGGTGGTTTGGGTGTTGCCCTTATATTTGGTACAGTTGCAGCAGTAGTTGCTTCACTTGTTATCGTTCCTGTACTTCTATATATGGCAGACCTAGATGCACACTTTCATTTTCATGAGAAAAAAGCCGTATCGATTAACGATCCACTCTAATCTACATTAGTACAATACACTTTTAAAGTGTGTTGTTACCCTAAATTATATTATTAAAAATTTGATTGTTTTAAAATTAAAAGAGTTTTCTCCTCTCAGATGAGAAGAGAGAAAGAGTGTTCTGTTATATACGAGCGTAATTAACACTTATACAAGCATCTAAGCTTGCAAGTTCAGCTAATGTAGTCTCATCAACTGCATTATCAACTAATATAACAGCAAGAGCTTGAGACTCATTATTTCTAGATAATGCAAAGTCAGCGATATTTACATTATTGTTTGCTAAAGTAGTACCTATGCTACCAATAACACCAAGAACATCACTGTTTTTAAATAGAATCATATCACCCTTTAGAGCAACCTCAATATCAAAACCATCAATAGCAACGATACGCTTTACACCATCATCAAAGATAGTAGCTGAAATAGTTGTTGTCCCCTCAGCAGTTGTAAGCTTAACAGTGATAAGGTTTTTAAATACAGCAGAATCAGCAAGTGCTTCAGACTCTATTTTGATACCTTTCTCTTTTGCTACAAAGTCTGCATTTACGTAGTTGATAGTATCACCACTATTTTGACTCATAGCACCAACTGCAACAAAAGTAGCTAAAGAATCAACATACTCAGCTATCTCACCATGACCACTCACTTTAATAGCAATAATCTGAGACTTATTCATTTGTGACTCTAAGAAACCAATTTTTTGTCCCATCTCTAAAAATGGCTTAACAAAAGATGGTATTTTTGACTCATCAATAGGTAAGTTCATAGCGTGAGGATATGCTATACCCTTTGCAGCTTCCATTGCGTTTTGTGCTGCTTGTGTACCAATGTTATACTGAGACTCAAAAGTGTTAGCACCTAAGTGAGGAGAAACTGTAACATTGTCTAAATCAAGCAGTGGATGGTCAGTTGCCGGTTCTTTGTTAAATACATCGATACCTGCAAAACGGATTTTACCGTTTGTAAGGTTGTTATAGAGCGCCTCTTCATCATAAAGACCACCACGGGCACAGTTGATTACAACTACACCATCTTTCATCTGAGCAAACTCTGCTTCACCAATCATACCGATAGTCTCTTGGTTTTTAGGAGTATGAATAGTAATGATGTCACAAGCTAAGATATCTGCGAAATCTTTAGTATATGTCATATCGCAATCAGTTACTTTTGATGGGTGTATATAAGGGTCAAATGCAACGATATCCATCTCAAAAGATTGAGCACGTTTAGCCACACGACTCCCGATATTACCAAAACCGATAACACCAAGTTTTTTTCCTTTCATCTCATGTCCGTACCACTTTTCACGTTTCCAGATTCTCTGATTTTTAAGGTGATCATGTGAGTATGGGAACATTCTCATACATGAAAGCATATGAGCCATTGTAAGCTCAACCGCAGCGATAGTGTTTGCTGTAGGTACATTCATAACGATGATACCCTCTTTTGAACATCCTGGGATATCTACATTATCAACACCAACACCTGCACGAACGATTGCTTTCATGTTTGTTGCATGTTTGATAAAGTTGGCATCTACATCTGTAGAACTTCTAGTTATTGCTACATCAGCTGTAGGAATAATCTTCTCAACAAGCTCAGTCTTATCAACATCTGCTGCCATTATAAAGTTTATATTCTCATCATTTTTAAGCATCTCAAGACCAGCTTCATGGATATGGTCACAAACTACTACAGTATGTTTTTGCATTTAGTATTCCTCTTTGTACGGCTCTACACTTGCCGAAATTTGATAGTTTTTTAGTACTTTTACTAAAGAATTTAATTTATTTACATCTTGTGAATAAATAAGTAACTCTACACCTTCTCTATCTTTTTTAAGATAATGTCTAAGTTTATGCTGTTTTAGTTCCTCTTTAAGACAAAAGAGTTGATAAGGATCTAAAAGAGAAGCAGATAACTTATAGGTAATAGTTTTAGTTATTTTTTCATCTAAGTTGACTTGTACATAGACTTCATTAACCGGATACGAATAGCCTAATCTTTGGGTCTTTGAAAAATGATTTAGCCAAACTTTTTCTGGTTTTTTTTGAACTACTTCACTTTTTAAAGCGAGTGGCTCACTATCTCCAAACTCAACAGATGAGTTAATGGAGATGAGAAAGAAGATTATAAAAACAGCTACTCCCAATGCTATAAGAGGAGCGAACCATCTTAAAAGCTTTTGCATCTGTTTATAATCTTTTGCATTTTAATGCTTATTTAAATTTATCTTTAATTAAATCACCTAAAGAGTGTGATTCATTATCATTGATCTCTTCAAGCATAGCTTGATTTTTAATATAGTCTAATTTCTTAACAGATAAACGGATACGGTCACGTTTAGTATCGATTACAGCGATAGCAGCTTCAATCTCTTGACCAGCTTCTAACTCTTCTTTTACAAGTGGAGCTAAATCTTCATCACGGATAAGTGCATCAACACCATCTTCTAAAGAAACAAATACACCGAAATCTTTAATGTCACGGATTGTACCGTTAACAATAGAGCTAGTGTTATGAGTTGTAGCAAACTTATCAATAGGAGACTCTAAAAGAGTTTTTCTATTTAAAGATATTTTTTGATCTTCAGAGTTGATTTTAGCAATTTTAACTTCAACTTCTTCACCAGATTTAAGCACATCTTTACATTTTGTGTTTTTATCCCATGAGATATCTTGGTTATGTAAAAGACCTTCAACACCAGCGATACGAACAAACGCACCAAAATCAGTAAGTGAAGTAACAGTACCAGTTACAACATCACCTTCATTGTAGTTCTTTAAGAACTCATCAAATGGTTTTGGTAAAAGTCTCTTAAGTGAAACACGTAATTTGTGAGTTTTAGAGTTAATTTCGATAACTTCAACATCAATCTCTTCACCAACAGTTAAGTAATCATTAGGATTTTTAACGTTTTTGTTCCAACTGATTTCTGAAATATGTAAGAAACCTTCAATATCATTACCAAGGTCTACAAATACACCGTATGCTTCAATATTTGAAACAGTTACAGTAATAGTATCACCTTCATCTAATTCAGACTCAACTTCTGCCCATGGATCTGGAAGAACAGCTTTGATTGAAAGTGAAAGGTGACGCTTATCTTTGTCATAAGAGATAGCTTTAACAGTTACAACATCGCCCTCTTTATAAAGTTTTGATGGATTAACTGGACCTTTGTAAGAGATCTCATTGTAGTGTACTAGACCATCAACACCACCAACATCTACAAACATACCGTAGCTAGTGATCTTTTTGATTGTACCTTCAACAATAACATCCTCTGCCATTAGTTGATCAATAATCTCTTTTTTCTTCTTACGCTCTTCGTTAAATAGTTTACGACGAGAAACAATAATTGAGTTCTCAGCCGGATCAATCTTAATAACCTGAGCTTTGATCTTACGACCAACAACATCATCTGTGTCTTTAAACGCAGCTAATGAACGAGGCATGAAGAATGCAACTGCATCAGCTTCTACTACGTAACCACCACGGTTTTTCTTAGTGATAACACCTTCAATAATTAACTCTTCAAAGTCATCTTTATTTGCATCAATAAACGCAATAGTTTTCTCTTGCTCTAAAACTTTTTTGTAAGATATCTTAGGACGCTCATTGTAGTATCCTGTTACCATTACTTTTATCTTATCGCCAGTATTAAACTTCAGTTCACCATCTTCTGTGATTTCATCTAAACTTAAAATACCTTCTAGCTTATCGCCAACACCAACTAATGCTCTATTTTCGTCTGCTTGAATCTCAACGATCTCACCCTCTACTACGCGGCTTGACTCTTGTTGTTTTTCAGTTGCTGCAAACATCTCTGCAAAATTTTCTTCTTCTTCAAATGATTCGTTATCGAACGCCATTACCTATCCTCTGTTACATAAAAATTGTCGTGATTGTATCTAAAAAATGATAATAGGGAGATTAAATTTATGAAAAGTTGTATATATGTAGAGGAGGTGTTAACAAAAGCTAGCTTAGTTAACACTCTTTTTTATTGAATCTATAACATTTTGTATAATCCAGTCAGGAGTAGAAGCACCGGCGCTAATACCGCAGAACTCTTTATCTTTAAACCAAGAGTAGTCTAAATCATTTTCATCTTCTATATGATGAGAATTTGCACAATAGTCATGCGAAATACTAGAAAGCTGTTTAGTATTTGATGAATTTTTCCCACCAATAATAATCATTACATCAGCTTTTTTAGAGATTGTTCTCACAGCTTCTTGATTTTCAAAAGTTGCATTACATATAGTATTAAAGACTCTTACCTCTTTATGTCGAGGTATCAAATAGTTTGCTATTTCCATATAATCTTCGACTTTTCGTGTAGTTTGAGCGATTAAAGCTATTTTTTCATGTAGTTTTAACTCCAATAGATCAAATACATTTGTAACAACTATTGCACCATGTGTAGCATATGATTTTACACCTTTGATTTCAGGATGGGCTTCATCTCCAAAGATAATAACATCATAACCAGCCTCACTCATCTCTTGAGCTATCTCTTGAGGTTTAGTTACAAATGGACAAGTTGCATCAATTACATCAATGCCTGATTTATGTAGTGCTGCAAGTTCTTCTTTTACAATACCATGAGTTCTGACTATTGCCTTATCTCCAGGCTTAAATGTTTTGAAATCTTCAACAAGTCCAACTTTATAATCTGCGTCAAGCCTTGCTATCTCTTTAGAGTTATGAATCAACGGTCCATAAGTAGAGGAGTTTTTATTCTCTTCTGCAATCTTAATGGCTCTCTTCACACCAAAACAAAATCCATAATTCTCAGCTAGTTCTATCTTCATTATTAACTCAATTCTAATTTTGTAATTTTTTGTAAAAGTTCAAAAAAGTTAGGAAAAGATGTATTTATACAATCTAAATCGGTCACTTCCATTCCACATCTAAGACCTGCAATAATAAAGCTCATAGCTATTCTATGGTCACCATCACTGTCTACTCTAGCTTTTTTCAACTCTCCACCAACAACTCTATATCCATCTTTGTACTCATGAACTTCAATATTAGCAGCACGTAAACCTTCAACTACTGTAGAGATTCTATCTGATTCTTTTACACGAAGTTCTTCTGCATTTTTAATCAGAGATTCACTCTCTGCACAAGCCATTGCAATCGAAAGGGCTGGAAGTTCATCTATTAACCATGAGATATTGTCTTCTATGACTATGCCCTTCAGTGGAGCATATTTAACGCTGATATCACCTATGGGTTCATATTTATTGTCAGTGATAGTGTAAGTAATATCTGTACCCATTCTCTCTAAAGCTTTAAACGCTTCTATACGAGTAGGATTAAGAGTCACACCTTCTAATACTATACTTGAATCTGGTGTAATAGCAGCAGCAACTGCAAAGAAAAATGCGCTTGATGGGTCAGCTGGTACTCTAATAGTTAAAGGAGAGAGAAGCTCTTTCATTGGAGCGATTGTCGTTTTAAGTCCATCAACTTGAATATCAGCACCCATACCCTTTAACATTCTCTCAGTATGGTCACGTGAGAGTTCAGGTTCAATATATGTACAAACACCATCAGCTCTAAGCGCTGCAAGAATCATACAAGACTTAACTTGTGCAGATGCAATCTTGCTCTCATAGTCAAAAGCATTGAGAGATGCCCCGCGAATAGACAGAGGTGCTAAGTCACCACCATCTCTTCCATCAAGTTTTGCACCGATATTTATTAGTGGAGTCGTAACTCTTTTCATTGGACGTGAGCGAAGATATTTATCCCCCGTAAGTACGAAATGACCATTTGCAGAGCTTAAAAGCCCACAAAAAAGTCTCATACCTGTACCAGAATTACCACAATCCAAAACTTCAAAGCTCTCTTTTATTCCATCAGAAGAGATCTTTATAGTCTCTCCATCATCTACCACTGTAGCACCTAAATTTTTTACAATTTCCAAAGAGTTAAGAGTGTCTTCTGCTCTTAAAAAGTTTTTTATCTCACTTGTCCCATTAGCCAACATAGAAAACATCGCACTACGGTGAGAGATAGATTTATCAGGAGCTATCTCTGAGATACTGAGAGAAAAAGATTTTGCTGGTGTTACAGTCACTTGACTCATCTCAGTCCTATCCCTAATTCATTTTTCAATGAATCTAAAATAGTATCCATTGATGAAGTAATATCCTCTTCTTCAAGAGTTTTTTCTCGTGATTGAAGTACAAAACGCAGTGAAAGACTCATATTTTCACCTAAAGCCTCATCACTGTATTTATCAACAGGATAAAAACGAATAAGTTCATTAATTTGACAAGAATCAATAGCAGACTTCACTTTTGAGTAACTCATATCTTGTGGCATGATAACACTTAAGTCTCTAAATGATGCCTGATACTTAGATGACTTTTTAGCAGTTTTGAGCTCGTGTGGAATTTTATCAAAATCTAACTCACAAACATATGCATTATTTAAATCATAAGCTTTCTCTACATCTGGATGCACGCGGAAAAGTTCTCCAACAACGGTACCTTCAATTAAAACCTCTGCAGTTTGGTAAATATGAGAGAGTGAATGCTTAGTCTCATACTCTCTAAGTTCAACAGCTCCCACAATATCAGAAACTTTTTGTACAAAATATGCAAAATCAACTTTTTTAGGTTTTCCTGCGTTTGAGAGAGATTCAGACTCAGCATCTCCACTAAAAAGAATTGACATTTTAAGTGTCTCTTCTCTTATTGGAGAAAAAACTGAACCAACTTCAAATAGTTTCACAGATGAATATCCATTTTTAACATTGACTGATGCAGCTTTTAGTAGACCTGTTAAAAGTGTTGGTCTCAAAGTATCCAATGTTTGAACTATAGGATTCAGTAGTTCTAATTCATCTTTAGTAGTCTCAAATCCATAAGAGTTAAGAACTTTTTTCTCATCAAATACAAAGTGAACAGATTCAAAAAATCCACTCTGTGCTGCACGATGTCTAAATATTCTACGTTTTTTATACTCTAAATAATCATCTTCAATTCTATTGTCTTCAGTCAATATAAAAGGTTTTGATGGGATATTATCAATACCAACCATACGTACTATCTCTTCAATAATATCTTGTTTATTTACAATATCATGACGAAATTGTGGAACTGTAATTACAAAATTATCACCAGATGATTTAGATGTGTCAAATCCAAGGTTTTTAAGTATTTTAGATACAACTACTTTATCTATCTTAGCACCTATAATTTCATCTATCTCTTGCTTTGTAACAATTACTATCTTAGCTTTATGTGAGTTTGAAAGCTCTATGCTTCCACTAAAAGTTGATGAAGAAGAGTTTGCTTCAATCAAATCGATACAGTAAGAGAGACCACCGTATAATTCAGGTTCACTACCACGTGATGTCTTATAAAACATCGGTCCGGACTCCATCTTAGAAGCTGCCATTTTTTTAGAGATAATATCAGGCGGAATATAACTGGCTTCAAGAAGGATAGTACCCTCATCATAAGTAACTTTAGACTCATCATTCTGAATAATTCCAATAGTAGAAGCTTTTTCTTTAGCTTGAATACAAGCGTATCCATTATCATCTTCAGCAAGGGTAACTTTAGCCATCACTTCATCTTCTGCGCAGAAGAAACCATAATTATATGCTCTTAAAATAACACCTGTAGAGTGAGTAATGTATAGCATAATAGCCTCTATATCAGTAGCTCTGTCATCTTCTATCTGAGCAAGTCTAAGCTTTACAACAAATGGCAGGTTCAAATCTTTTAGCTCTACTGCTTTATAGCGAAGAGTTACATCTAAATCTTTTTCATGAGAAAGACTAAGTATTCTACCAATACCGCGTTTAGCATCATTATCTGTAGTTACATACTCTTTGATTGGTCTATCATATGCTGCACTTAAATCACGTGCAACACCTCTAATACTTAGACAGTCACCTCTATTTGCAGTTAATTCTATCTCAATCAGGTCATCATTAAAAACAGGGTTTGTAGAGACTTCATCACCTAATTTAAATTCACCTATACTCTCATCAAGCTCAAGAATCCCATCTTGTGCATCTTCAATTCCAATCTCTGTAGCAGAACATATCATACCTTCAGACTCAACACCACGTAGCTTTACTGGCTTAATAACCAATCCACTAGGCATTGTAGCCCCGATAGTTGCAACAGCAACATTAAGGCCTTCTCTTACGTTTGACGCTCCACACACGATTTGACGGATACTTGTTCCGATATCTACTTTACACACATTAAGCTTATCTGCATCAGGGTGCTTTTCACACTCTAAAACTTTACCAAATATAATCTTTTTAGGAATACTATAGCTGTGAAGTCTATCTACTTCTAAACCAATTGAGTTAAAAGTTTTACACAAATCATCTGTAGATATACCATCTAAATCTATCCACTCGTTTAACCAACTTCTAGTAACTATCATTGAAACTGCTCCAGCAATTTAATATCTCCTTCAAAGAGTGAACGAAGATCTCCAATTTGATGAATAAGCATTGCGAACCTTTCAACTCCTAAACCAAAAGCATATCCACTTACATTTTTATACTTAACGGCTTCAAATACGTTAGGATCAACTATTCCACATCCTAAAACTTCAAGCCAACCAGTTTTTGAACAAACACGACAGCCTTTACCTTCACAGAATACGCAAGAGATATCCACTTCAGCAGATGGTTCTGTAAACGGAAAAAAAGATGGACGAAAACGTACTTCTACATCTCCAAACATATACTTTAAAAAGTCTTCTAAAATAAACTTTAGGTTAGCAAATGAAACTTTGCCCTCTTCATCAACTAAAAGGCCCTCAATTTGGTGAAACATAGGAGTATGAGTTAAGTCATAATCACGACGGAATACAGCACCCGGCGCAATCATGCGGATAGGTGGCTTAGTATTCATCATAGTTCTAATTTGAACTGGTGATGTGTGTGTTCTTAAAAGCATCTCATCTTTGAAGTAAAAAGTATCTTGCATATCACGAGCTGGGTGGTACTTAGGAAGATTAAGAGCTTCAAAGTTATTAAAATCATCTTCAACCATCTGCCCGGTTTTCACTGCAAAATTCATAGAGCTAAAATACTCTACAATTTTATCCATTGTCTCCATAACAGGGTGTAGTGCACCTGCTTGGCTAGAAGTGCTAAAGAGAGAAACATCAATCGCTTCAGCTTTCATTGCCTCTTGTAATTCTAATGTTTGAAGTGCAATTTTTCTTGCAGTAAACTCATTCATAAGTCCAGTTTTATGGTTGTTTAAATCTTTTGCTATTTGTGCTTTTTCTTCATTTGGTGCTGTTTTCATTTTAGCAAACTCTGCCGCTAAAATTCCTTTCTTACCAAATAGAGATATTCGAATCTCTTCTAAAGTTTCGACACTCTGTGCGTCGTTAATCTTGTCGTACCACTCTTTCAAATAGAGCTCCTAAGTTTATGCCTGTAGCATTACAAATTTTAAAATAGATTATAGTAAAAAATGTTTTATATATAGCTTCATTAAGTTTAGTTTGTGATATAATTAAATAAAAATGAGGATTTTTCCATGTGTCTATTCTGTAAAATAATCAATAAAGAGATACCATCAAACATAATTTTAGAAAATGACGAGTTTCTTGCGTTTCATGATATAAACCCAAAGGCACCTGTTCATATCTTGGCAATTCCAAAAATTCATGTTGATAGTTTCAATGAACTGAATCCTTCTCTTATGGAAAATATGACAAAATTCATTCAAGATATTGCTAAAGAGACTAAAATAGCTGAGAGTGGATATAGAGTTATAACAAATATTGGGGATAATGGTGGGCAAGAGGTAAAACACCTTCACTTTCACGTTCTGGGTGGAGCAAAACTAAAATGGGGTCACTTTAGTGATGCCAATCCACAAGATTTTCTCTAAGCTGGACAGCCCTCGATATCACCCATATCTATAGATGAGCCACCACCAGAGATCATTTCTTCATTCTCACGGATTAAATTTCCGTTGTGAGTGATAGAGTATGTTATCTTTGTAGTGTCACGTATAGTGTTAATAGTTGAACAGTATGTCTCCAAAGAAGCCATAACCCATCTTCCAGCAGTCACATCATCAGCATCAGAATTAAAGCTATATGTTAAGTGTAGAGTATCAAATTTACAAGGGTGAGACTCAGCTCGTATCACTTCACCATCTACAACTAAATCAGTAACAGTTTTACCCTGATTTTTAGGAATTAAAATTATATCCGTTGCACTACATGTAATAAGACCTGATAAAAAATACTCAACCGGAGAGATTACCGGACAATCAATTATAAAACTACTTTTAGCAGTTTTTGCCTCAAACTTCATTCCATCTTGGTGAGATATACTTACTTTCATTTATTAACCCTTTATTTTATTTCATAAAATGAAGGAAACCTCCATTTATTATAACGGCATTGGAAATAATTCCACTACCTTCGCTAGTCGCTATGACACTAAAGCTAAGCTCTTATGAGCTAGATTTGTAAGTAGTTTTTAAAATGTTTTAATTGTTCTACAGTTCTGGTAGTTGCAGTTCCACCTTCAGAAGTTCTTGCATTCATAGAGTGACGAAGAGCTAAGTACTCCATAACATCTTCATTGATTCTTTCATCTATCTCTTTAAGATATTTAAAATCCATCTTAGATAAATCAACTTTTAACTCTTCACCTTTAGCTACAGCACGACCTGTAATAAAGTGGGCTTCGCGGAATGGAATATCGCATTTTTCAACTAGATAATCAGCTAAATCTGTAGCACTTAAGTGCCCAATTGCACAAGCTGACTCCATGTTATAATCTTTAACTTCCATCGTTTTAATTGCTTCTTTTAAAATCTCTAATGAAATTTCAGCCGTTTCAATTGAATCAAAAACACCCTCTTTATCCTCTTGCGTATCTTTATTGTAAGCTAGAGGAAGACCCTTCATAACAGTTAAAAGACCCATAAGAGAACCGTAAACACGACCAGTCTTTCCACGAAGAAGTTCAGGAACATCAGGATTTTTCTTTTGTGGCATAATTGAGCTGCCTGTAGAGTACTCATCACTAAGTTCAACGAAACCAAACTCATATGATGACCACATAACAAGTTCTTCGGAGAGACGTGAGATATGCATCATCATAGTTGAAATATTAAAAAGAATTTCTAGTGCAAAATCTCTGTCACTTACTGTATCTAGACAGTTTGTACTTACGCTATCAAAGCCTAAAAGTTCTGCTGTCATACCTCTATCTACATTATGTGGAGTTCCAGCAAGTGCAGCACAACCTAGTGGAGATATATTGTTACGCTCACGTGAACTTTCAAATCTCTCAATATCACGTTTAAACATTGAAAGGTATGCACCTAAATGAAATGCAAAGTTAATCGGTTGGGCATGTTGCAGGTGTGTCATACCGGGGATAAGAGTTTCAGTATGTTTATCAGCAACTACTATAATCTCATTCATTAATAGTTTTACTGCTTGGACAATTTCACTGTTTTTTCTAATCACGTAACGGCGAAAATCAACTGCAACTTGGTCATTTCTACTTCTTGCTGTATGAAGTTTTTTACCAGCGTCACCAATTATTGCAGTTAAACGCTTCTCGATTCCCATATGTAAATCTTCATCAGATATTTTCCACTCAAATTCACCAGACTCAATCTCACTTCTAACTTGATTTAATCCATCAATAATTTGAGTAAGTTCTTCCTGAGTTAAGATACCTTGTTTTGTAAGCATAGTAGCGTGTGCGATTGAGCCTTCAATATCTTCACGATAAAGTTTTCTATCATACATAATTGAAGCATTAAATTCATCTAACAGACTTGAAGCACTCGCAGAAAAGCGACCTGACCACATTTTTTCCATAGTTATATATCTCCGATATAAAAAGTTTCGTATTTTAGCGAAATATGATGATTTTACAAAGAGACCGAAAAGAAGAGAATCAAGATAGTATCTCAAAAAGTTTACTTTTTGTAGCTTTAGAAGGTTGTAGAAAGTTTAGTCCCTACATGAAGAATGGGCTTTTGCTCATTCTTTATTTAAATAATGATGTTTAATTACAAGCAGGAACGTTACCACTATCTTTAGCATACTCTATAACGAACTGTTTTAGGTGTTTTGATTTTTTAGT
>Ga0209345_10003028_pt1 | contig 17697 bp, 16 predicted proteins | sample Cruoilmetagenom7_FD_187294 | JGI IMG/M metagenome (GOLD analysis project Ga0209345, IMG submission 187294) | Oil polluted marine microbial communities from Coal Oil Point, Santa Barbara, California, USA - Sample 7 (SPAdes) (version 2) | ecosystem: Environmental > Aquatic > Marine > Oil seeps ...
AATCGGTGGCGACAAATGAAACCGCATTTTGAAATCACCGTCAAATTGGACGCGGGCCTTATCGGCCGTGTCCAACATCAACCGTGCAACTTCGTATTCGTCTTTATAGGCCAGCAATTTATGATAACCCTTGGCGAGCGCTTCTTTCAGGGCGGGGTCATCCGCCTTGCTGACCAGTGATAAAAACTGCTGCTTAAGGGCCTCATTTTGGTAATTGGCAAGGAAATCAGCCCGATAGGCAATCATTTCGTCCAATGTTTTGGGTATTTCAACCTCGGTAGGATGCAATACTTTGGCTGCATCCTCGGCGTATTCAACCGCCCAGCGGCCAATCTCAAAGGCGCGTTTATTGCCCTCCACGGCCGCTTTGTTCAGTTCTACCGCCGCGATAATCGCCTCATAGCTGAGTGGTAACAGCCCGCGCTGCCACGCCGCGCCAACAATCATCATATTGGAGAAAATGCTATCCCCTAGCAATGCGCGGGCCAGTTCTGAGGCGTCAAATTCAACCATATTGCCCGACAAACGCGCCTCGAGTTGCAATGTCAGTCGATCAAAAGGCAGCTTGAATTCGGTATCGCGAGTGAATTCGCCTGTAATGATTTCGTGACTGTTGACCACTGCGCCAGTGCGCCCAGTTTTCATCAACCCGATGGTTTTTGCCCCAGCCGTTGTCACCAGATCACCACCCAGCACCGCGTCTGCCTCACCCAGGGCGACCCGAATAGCGCTGATATCTTCAGGCCGTTCCGCCAGTCGTAAATGGATGTGAACCGCGCCGCCCTTTTGCGCCAGACCGGCCATTTCCATCATACCGGCCCCTTTGCCGTCGATATGGGCAGCTTGCGCTAAAATCGCGCCGATGGTGACCACGCCAGTGCCGCCAACGCCCGTGATTACCACATTGTGCGTGCCATTGATTGCAGGCAGCGTGGGGGTGGGCAAATCGGGCAATTCAATTGCGGTGGTTGCCGTTTTTTTCACCGTTGCACCACTGAGCGTCACAAAAGATGGGCAAAACCCGTTGACGCAGGAAAAATCTTTGTTGCAAGACGATTGGTCAACCGCCCGTTTGCGCCCCAGTTCGGTTTCCACCGGAACGATCGACACACAGTTGGATTGCGCCCCACAGTCGCCGCAGCCCTCACAGACGTCCGTGTTGATGAACACCCGCTTATCTGGATCAGGGAAAAGCCCGCGTTTGCGGCGACGGCGTTTTTCCGCAGCACAGGTTTGCACATAAACTATTGCCGATACACCTTTGATTTCTCTGTATTTACGCTGGACACTCATCAACTCCGAGCGCGGATGCCACTCCAACCCCGAGGGAAACGTCGCGCGGTCCAGATCTTCGGCCTCGTCATAGACAACAGCGATATGTTTAACGCCAATTGCCTGTATTTCACGCACAATGCGGGCCGCGTCCAAATCGCCCTCGTTGTGCTGCCCGCCCGTCATCGCCACCGCGTCATTGAACAGGATTTTATAGGTCATCGTGGTGCCTGCGGCCACGGCAGAACGGATCGCCATGATGCCGGAATGATTATAGGTACCGTCGCCAATATTTTGAAAAACGTGATCGGTTTTCGAGAACAGCGCCTCTCCAACCCAGTTCGCCCCCTCGCCGCCCATCTGGGTGAACCCGATGGTTGAGCGATCCATCCATTGCACCATATAGTGGCAGCCGATGCCCGCATAAGCGCGGGAGCCTTCGGGCACTTTGGTTGAAGAGTTGTGCGGGCAGCCTGAACAGAAATACGGCAGACGTGCAGCGATTTCTTCTGCGTTATCAGCGGTGCGCGCTGTGGAAAGCAGTTGCAGCCCCGCCTTGATCTGTTCCGTGCCGCGCCCCTCTTCGATCAGGATATCGCCGATTTTCTCGGCAATCATAATCGGGTCCAGCGCCATACGGGTCGGGAACAGCTCCTCGTGCTGTTCGCCCTTTCGCCAACCGTAAACGCGGCGCCCTTTGCGATCATCAAAAATGGCTTCTTTGACCTGCACCTCGATCAGTTTGCGTTTTTCCTCGACCACCACGATCAAATCCAGCCCCTCGGCCCATTCGTTGAAACTGTCCATATCCAACGGCCAAACCTGCCCGATTTTATAGGTGGTGATGCCCAGACGCTCGGCCTCGGCGCTGCTTAATCCCAGTAATTCCATCGCATGATTTAGGTCTAACCAGTTTTTACCTGCCGCAACAAACCCTATTTTTGCGCCGGATTTTCCCCAGACGCGTTTGTCAATTTTATTTGCCCTTGCAAAGGCTTGCGCGGCGACCCTTTTGTAGTCAATCATCCGTGCTTCTTGGGCAACTGGTGTGTCAATCAGACGAATATTCAGACCGCCGTCCGGCATTTCAAACTTAGGTGTGATAAACTGCATCCTGTCAGGATTACCATCCACCACGCTGGTGACTTCGATGGTGTCTTTCATCACTTTTAGGCCGCACCAGACACCCGCGAATCGCGACAGCGCCCAGCCATAAAGACCGTAGTCCAGAATTTCCTGCACACCTGCGGGCGACATGATCGGCATGTAGGCGTCAACCATTGCCCAGTCCGATTGGTGCAATGTGGTCGAGCTTTCGCCCGCGTGATCATCGCCCATTGCCATTAGAACGCCGCCCATTGGGCTGCTGCCGGCCATGTTGGCGTGGCGCATAACGTCACCGGAACGATCAACCCCTGGCCCCTTGCCATACCACAGGCCAAACACCCCGTCGTATTTGCCCTCGCCGCGCAATTCAGCCTGCTGGCTGCCCCAAATCGCGGTGGCGGCCAGATCTTCGTTCATGCCTGGTTGAAAGGTAATGTGAGAGGCATCCAATTCCTTTTTGGCCCGCTCCATCTGCATATCAACCGCCCCAAGCGGCGAGCCACGATAGCCCGTGCAATAACCCGCCGTGTTCAACCCGGCGGCTGCATCCCGCGCTCGCTGCATCATCATCAAACGCACCAGCGCTTGTGTTCCGTTCAGCAGAACTGGCGATTTTTCCAGATCGTAACGATCAAACAGGCTAATAGTATGGTCATTCATGGCGTTTCCTCCCATTGGGCGCAGTATATCAAAACATAGGTCATAAACTTTGACCTACCAAGCAAAAAATTGTGATATATTGCTATTTCCTTTCGTGGTGGTTCAGTTGATAATTCTATTTCGCAGCGGGACGTAAATTATAGTGGTTGATACTAAATGGACTGGGATAAGCTAAGAATATTTCACGCAGTCGCGGACGCGGGAAGCCTAACCCATGCGGGCGAGGCCCTGCATCTGTCGCAATCTGCCGTTAGCCGCCAAATCCGTGCGCTTGAAGAAAGCCTGAACGCCACCCTGTTTCATCGGCACGCCCGTGGTCTGATTCTGACTGAACAGGGCGAATTGCTGTTTAATGCCACCAGCGCCATGGATCACCGGCTGGAAACCGCAACCGCGCGTATTCGCGACAGCACAGACGAGGTATTTGGCGAGTTGCGGGTGACCACCACAACCGGATTCGGCTCGCTCTGGTTGGCCCCGCGCCTGTCAAAACTGTATGACAAATATCCGGACCTGAAAATTGATCTGATGCTGGAAGAACGCGTGCTGGACTTGCCGATGCGCGAGGCCGATGTCGCCATCCGGATGAAAGAGCCAAGCCAAGCCGACCTGATCCGCAAGCGACTGATGAGCGTCAATATGCGCCTTTATGCAACGCAGGACTATCTGAACGCCCACAGTGCGCCGCAAACCACGGATGATTTGTCCAATCATCGTTTGGTCTGCCAAAGCACAACTGCGGCCCAGGTCAGCGCTGGTGCCAGTTTTGTTCAGCACTTGCTGACCTACAATGTGCGCTCATTGCTAACGGTGAACAACTATTTCGGGGTGCTTCAAGGGGTGTTGGCCGATTTGGGTATTGGCGTTTTGCCCGATTACGTAACCGAGGATTTTCCCAACCTTGTGCGGGTGTTGCCAGAGCTTGAATCAGCGGAAATCCCCGTTTTTCTAGCTTACCCCGAGGAATTACGCCAATCAAAGCGGATTGCGGTGTTTCGGGATTTCGTAACAGACGAGATCATTGCACGGCGAAAAAGAAAGCGTTCAGAGGCAGTTACCCAAGCCATGCGCTGACCGCATACCGGCTTTGCAACTTATTCGCGTGTTTTTTCTTGAATGTATTTGCGTGGCTGCCTAAATATAACTCATGAAGGCAGCAATCGAAGCAATTCTTGCTGGCTTCATACCTCCCTGTTGGACTTCGGCCGAGCCTTTGAGCTCGGCCTTTTTTTTGGCGTGATGGAAAATTCCGGCGATCCGGTTTTCAAAACCGAAACCTAGCTTGGTGGCGGCGTCTGGACCAATGCTCACTGGTAAGTGGTGATGGCCTCCTGATCGCGCGGCAACACCTCTCCAGTTTTACGTTCAATCCAACCAGATCAACTACCCAAGGCACCCTAAAGACGATTGCAGCGTCGGATTTTCAACATCCCGCCGTATTTCTACGGTATTTTTCTTCAGAATTCCCCTGTCCCCCTTTCCCTGCCCGCCCCCATCGCATATGAGGTCAGGCATCATTTGCCATCCGGGGGACGGACAATATGCAAGAGCCGCAGATTACCGACGAATTGATCGCCAGCCATGGGCTGAGCACGGATGAATACGCACGCATTCTGGAAATAATCGGGCGCGAGCCGACCTATACCGAGCTGGGTATATTTTCCGCTATGTGGAACGAGCATTGTTCCTACAAATCTTCGAAAAAATGGCTGCGCACCCTGCCGACCAAAGGCCCGCAAGTCATTTGTGGCCCCGGTGAAAATGCAGGCATCGTTGATATTGGCGACGGCCAATGCGTGGTGTTCAAAATGGAAAGCCACAACCATCCGTCCTATATCGAGCCCTATCAAGGGGCTGCCACAGGGGTTGGCGGCATCCTGCGCGATGTCTTTACAATGGGCGCCCGCCCGATTGCCGCGATGAACTCACTGTCGTTTGGCGAACCGGCCCACCATAAAACCCGCCAACTGGTGCATGGTGTGGTTGAAGGCGTCGGCGGCTATGGCAACTGTTTTGGCGTGCCGACGGTTGGCGGCGAAGTTCGATTTCATCCGGCCTACAATGGCAACTGTCTGGTCAACGCCTTTGCGGCTGGCCTCGCCGACACCGACAAGATTTTCTATTCCGCCGCTTCTGGCATTGGCATGCCGGTGGTTTATCTCGGCGCAAAAACCGGACGCGACGGGGTTGGTGGCGCGACCATGGCCTCGGCTGAATTTGACGATACCATCGAGGAAAAACGCCCCACCGTTCAGGTTGGTGATCCGTTCACTGAAAAGCGCCTGATGGAAGCGACGCTGGAATTGATGGCCACGGGCGCTGTGATTTCCATTCAAGACATGGGTGCGGCTGGCCTGACCTGTTCTGCTGTTGAAATGGGCGACAAGGGTGATTTGGGCGTGCGTCTAAACCTTGACCTTGTGCCCGCGCGCGAAGAAAACATGACGGCCTACGAGATGATGTTGTCGGAATCCCAGGAACGCATGTTGATGGTGCTGCGCCCCGAGCTTGAGGCTGTGGCCAAGGCTGTATTTGACAAATGGGATCTGGATTTTGCCATCGTCGGTGAAACCATCGCCGAGGATCGCTTTGTCATCATGCACGGCAATGAACTGAAGGCGGATTTGCCGCTGAAAGCCCTGTCAGGAAACGCACCTGAATATGACCGCCCATGGGTGGAAACCCCAGCCGCCGAGCCGCTTGCCGATGTGCCGGAAATTGACCCCATTGATGGATTGCGCGGGCTGATTTCGTCACCGAATTACGCCGCCAAACAATGGGTTTACGAACAATACGACACCATGGTGATGGCAGATTCAACTGTGGTTCCGAGGTTGGGCGCAGGCGTTGTGCGGGTGCATGGCACCGACAAGGCATTGGCTTTCACCTCCGACGTAACCCCCCGTTATGTCATGGCAAATCCGGTTGAAGGCGGCAAACAAGCGGTGGCCGAGGCCTATCGCAACCTGTGTGCCGTCGGGTCAAAACCGCTGGCCACCACCGACAACATGAATTTTGGAAACCCTGAAAAACCCGAGATCATGGGCCAGTTTGTTGGCGCGATCAAAGGCATTTCCGAAGCCGTATCGGCGTTGGATATGCCGATCGTTTCAGGCAATGTCAGCCTCTACAACGAAACTGACGGCACCGGCATCCTGCCAACTCCGACAATCGGGGCTGTGGGGTTGATTGAGCATATTGATATGCTGATCTCGGGCGAGGTGCGCGATGGTCATGTGGCCTTGCTGGTTGGCGAAACCCACGGCCATCTGGGGCAATCCGCACTGCTGGCCGAAGTGTTCAACCGTGAAGACGGGGATGCGCCGCATGTCGATCTTGAGGCCGAGCGCCGCGCGGGTGAATTCATCCGCACCAACGGAGAATTGATCACAGCCGTGACCGACCTGTCCGATGGTGGGCTGGCCGTGGCCGCCTTTGAAATGGCCGAATCCGCAGGCGTTGGCGTCACACTCGAGGCGGGCGATACCCCGACTCTATTTGGCGAAGATCAATCGCGTTATTTGGTGGCATGTAACTTTGATCAGGCCGAAGCCTTGATGATTGCGGCCAGCACGGCTGGCGTGCCCATCATGTCGGTCGGGCGATTTGGTGGTGATACCGTCAATTTTGGCAGCTCATCTGCGCCGCTCAGTGATCTGTCCGCAGTGTTCCGTAGCAGTTTCGAAGCCACGGTAACCTAGGTCGTGATCCGCACCGCTTTGCCTGCTGATTTTCCTTTCATCCACTCCATCTCGGCGCGCCCCGAGAACAAGAACTTTATTGTCGATATGCCGGATCAGCAGCTCACAGCGCATCTGGCTGATCCCAAAATGAATTTGGTGATTTGGGAACAGGCTGGTCGCCCTGCTGGGTATGGCTTATTTTGCGAAATAGGCGATCCCTCGGGGCGGGTGGAATTGCGCAGTCTGGGGTTGGATGTTGCGGATGCAAGATTGGGGCAACCGTTTTTTGCGCGCCCTTATTGACCACGCATTTGACACCCTGAATGCGGCGCGGATTTGGCTGGATGTGGTGCAGGACAACCCGCGCGCCCAAGCCAGCTATCACCGCGCCGGTTTCACCTATGAAGGCACGTTGCGCCAAAACTGGAAGCGCCCGAACGGTGATATTGTGGACATGCAAATCTATGGCATGCTGTTGCCTGAGCGGCCTCAATAACACCGCAGCCCTTGCATCACCCCTAAACCCGACTTAAATACTAGGTAACTGTAAACAGGGGATATCATCCATGGCCATGCAAGCCCACGAAATCGAAGACCTGATCCGCGCCTCATTTCCCGCTGCTAAAATCACCATCACCGATCTGGCGGGCGACGGCAACCATTGGGCCGCCGAAGTGGTTGACGAAAGCTTTCGGGATCTAAACCGCGTGCAACAACAGCGCGCGGTTTATGCGTCGCTCAAGGGCAAAATGGACGGCCCTGCAGGTGATTTACACGCCTTGGCCCTGACCACCAAGGCACCGGAGTAAGGCACATGATCACGTCACTCTCCCTGTGGCAAAGCATCCTATTGGGCATCGTCGTGATTATTGTTATGGCGATCCTGGTTGAAATGCTGATCAAACGAAAACGCCCGCGCCGATCATATGTCGAGCAGTTTTTGGGCGACGAGGTGAATGACGTAAATTACGACAAACCCGAACTGGGTATGGAAGAAATCGATATGGATGTGATCCGTGCCTCTGAACAGGGCAATAAAACAGCCGCCTCTTTGGGGGCGCGAGATATGCAATTTTGGACAAGAAATACACGAAAACGCCACCCCCGCAAATAAAGTCACACCGCATCGGCGGACAACTGGAGAAAAACAATGAGCAATGCCGAGACACAAATCAAAGACACCGTAACCGCAAATGATGTGGTCCTGTTCATGAAGGGCACCAAAGACGCGCCGCAATGCGGGTTTTCATCCCGTGTGGCCGGTGTATTGAATTTCATGGGCGTTGAATTTTCAGACGTGAATGTGCTGTCAGATGAGGGTATCCGCCAAGGCATCAAGGATTATTCCGACTGGCCAACAATTCCGCAGCTTTATGTTAAGGGCGAATTTGTTGGTGGCTGTGACATCATCACCGAAATGACCCTATCAGGCGAACTGGACCAAATGTTCGAAAAGGAAGGCATTTCCTATAACAAAGAGGCAGCTGACAAAATCCGCGAAGCAAACGGCTAACACCCGCGCCAAATGATGCGATAGACCATATCAGGGGTGGGTAGTTAACCCACCCCGTCTGTTAACAGGGTTTGGGTATACTCCTGTATTATGCGGCTCTGCACTTCGATTTTACCCATTTGACGATCCAGATTTCTTTGAAACACCTCGAGCTGATTAATGACATCAATCAAGCTGCCACCGCCCGACGGCAACCGGGCGCTTTCGATTTTACACATCACCCGAGTTGAGCTAAGCCCCAATGCAAAGCGGCGCATCATTGCAATAGCGCGCAAAATTTGTTCGGCCTCATCGGCAATCTGATGCAGACCCGTATTGGCTTTGTTGATGAAATGTGCCGCCATTTTATCCATCTGGATTTTCTCTTCCCCAACGTCGACCCCGCCCAATGATCGGCGTTCCTTACTGAACTTGGCAGCGGCCTCGTTCAATATACGCGCAATTCCACACAAAAACTGGCTGGCAACCAGCGTTCCGCGAATGGCAGAGAAATTGCTATCGGAACCGCTGACATAGTTCTGGAACCAGCGTGACATTTCCTCGGACATTTCCCAATAGTTTTGCGCTAAAGAGCTGACCGCGCCGCCTGAGGGCTCCAGTCTGGCAGCAATGATTCGCATATTTGTGGGCACGGTGCTAATGGCCTCGAAACCGTTTGAAAGCGCTGTGGTTTCGGCCTGTAGTATATCGGCAACGCCAATCATTTTTGCGAACAAGCCAGTCTTTGTGGCACGCATATTTCCTATTGCCGCGTCCCGTGCCGCAAGTTCCTGCGTTAGCGCCTCGCTGGCGAAGGCTTGGTAATCCTCATAACCAAGCGCTTGTATCCGGCGCAATAGAATCGCAGCACTTTCTTTAGGCGTGGCTCCATCCTCGGCTTCGGTTTTGCGCAGGGCTTCATATTCTTTCTCAATAACGCTCAACATCCCGCCCGTAGGTTTTATCCGGACAGACAAATACCCGTCCTGAAACGGCATCGTCACCGCAAACATCCAGTAATAAAGACCATCGCGCGATTTATTTTTGACATATGCGCCAATGGGTTGACCACTATTGAGCGCCTCCCAAAACAGCCAAAACAAACCCTTTGGCATATCAGGATGACGGATCAGTTTGTGGGACGCCCCCAACAAATCATCCCATTCAAAACCGGACACGCGTTTAAAAATATAATTTGCCACCAGGATGGTGCCGCGTTTGTCCGTGCGTGAAAAAAATATCTCATCAGCCTCGAAGGGAACCGCACCCGTTGCCGGGCGATATACGTTTCTTTTCTCTATGAAGCCCAACGATCAAATCCTTTCGATATTTGCGCCTTTTGATAGACGCAAACTCTTGCCGTTAGATTAATCAACATATTTTCCGCCGGTGTATTCATTGGTCATGAAACGGGTCGAAAGTGGATCATTTTTGGTTCATTCATAGGGAAAGCGGAGGAAATAAAATGACACCAGTAATGAACAACCGAACTTGGCTAATGTTACTTATATTGGCCGCGCTTTGGGGGGGGGCATTCTTTTGGACCGAGGTTGCATTGCTGCAGCTGCCCGCCCTGACCGTTGTTTTGTTCCGGGTGACTTTGGCCATTCCAGTTCTCGCAGGCTTTCTCATTTGGAAAGGGCTAAAATTCCCCAGTTCGCCGCGCATCTGGTTGGCCTATATGGGCATGGGGGCGTTAAACAATGCGATCCCGTTTTCACTGATCGTCTGGGGGCAGACCCAGATCACTGGCGGCACCGCTTCAATTTTGAATGCAACAACCGCCGTCTTTGGCGCAGTTGTCGCGGGGGTGTTACTGGTTGACGAGCCCTTAACCCCGCGAAAAATCATCGGAGCGGGCGTGGGCCTTATCGGTGTCATGGTGGTCATGGGCTTTGAGGCAATACGTGGATTTAACCTGAATAATCTCGCGCAACTGGCGGTGCTGGGTGCGGCATTATCTTATGCCTTGGCCGGTGTGTGGGGCAAGCTGTTCCTAAAAGGGATTGCCCCCGAAGTTAACGCTTTTGGTATGGTAAGTTGTGCAGCCGTCTGGATGATACCCATAGTGGTGCTGAACGACGGCTGGCCCGATTTCAACTATTCAGCAACGGTTTGGCGGGCATTATTTGGGCTGTCATGGCTGGCCACTGCCACAGCTTATCTGTTATATTTCAATATATTGCGTCGTGCAGGTGCGGCAAACCTAATGCTGGTCACCCTGTTAATCCCGCCGTTTGCTGTCGGGTTTGGCTGGGCCTTTCTGGGCGAAACACTGGCCCTGAACACGGTGCTTGGGTTTATCTGCATTGCCATCGGGCTTGGCATTACAGACGGGCGCATGTTCGGGCGCAAATAACGAAAGGTAGCCGCCTATCCCGCCTTCGCCTTTTCCTCGACCCGATCAGCCAAAGCTTCGGTGCGGGCAGCCAGTTCCGCCAATGTGTCGGTCACAATCGGCGGAATAACAGCCACTTCGATCCGCTCGGGGTCTGGCGAAGGTTTGTTGCGCATTTCCTCGATCAAGGCCTCTTGGGCCCCCAGCTTGCCTTCGGCATCACGTAGTTTTTCCTCAAGCCCTGCGGTTTTATCCGCAAGCATCAAACCCGCCATCAACAACATACGTGGTTCGGGAATCCGGCCAATTTGCGCGGCCAGAACTGCAGCTTCGGTATCCAGTAATTTGGCAGCGGATTGCAGATAATGCTCCTCGCCCTCCTGACAGGATACGTTGAAGCTGCGGCCACCAATTTTGATTTCTGTCTCTGGCATTACGCGCCCTTTCCCAGCAGTGGTTTAAGTTCGGCCATGATGGTTTCCAATTCGGCCAGATCTGCCTTGCGGGTGACCTTTAGGGCCTCCAAATCGGTCTGCATGGCTTTGTTAATCAAATGGGCATCGCCAACCCCGCTCTCGTTGGATGCGCGCAGCGCGTCATTGCTTTCTTGCAGCTGGGCGTTCACATGGCGCATTTTCTTGGCGTCAGCCTCATGCTTGGACAAATCCGTGGTCAAGGTTTCGATGCGGGATTCCATATCCTTTATGATGGTTTCCTGCTTTTCCTTGATCGCGCTTACGCGCTCTTCCAGTTGGGCATTGGCGACTTTTTCGACCTCCAGCGCTTCACGCACCGCATCCGCCTCATTGCCGTCAGCAGCACCAGCCGCCCCCAAACCGTCCACACTGGCCCCGATCCGTTCTAGCGCCGCCGTTATCCGGCCTTCCAATTCTGCGATATCGCTCACTATGCCTGCCTCCTTGGTGGCCCAAATCTACCCGATCAGCAAAGACGCGAATCGGGAGCAAATCAACTTGAATGGAAGTTTACCCAATGCCCCAGGGAAATGCGCCCCCCTTTTGGCTCAATAGCTTAGCTTGCCTGCTTGATCTTCTGACCAGCGCTGCTATCACCACCTTATATGATTTAGCCCTAGATAAGGACAAACCGCCGTGGATATTCAAACTTTGCGCAAATCCCACCCTGAACACTGGATGCGGGCTGCTGCCATCCGCACGCTAACCCTTGACGCGATTGCTGCGGCAAATTCCGGCCACTCGGGCATGCCGATGGGCATGGCTGATGTCGCCACCGTGTTGTTTGAAAAACACCTGAAGTTTGACGCGAGTGCGCCTAACTGGCCAGATCGCGACAGGTTTATCCTGTCAGCGGGCCATGGCTCGATGTTGATTTATGCGCTGCTGCATCTGACAGGGTATAAACAGGCCACTTTGGAGGAGATCAAAAATTTCCGCCAATGGGGTGCGCGCACGGCAGGGCATCCGGAATATGGCCATATGGAAGGCGTTGAAACCACCACAGGGCCACTGGGCCAAGGCATTGCCAATTCGGTTGGCTTTGCGATTGCCGAAGAAATCCAGCGCGACCGTTATGGCAAAAAGATTGTCGATCACCACACCTATGTGATCGCGGGCGATGGCTGTTTGATGGAGGGTGTTTCCCAAGAAGCCATCGGGCTGGCTGGGCGTCACGAGTTGGGCAAACTGATTGTGCTGTGGGACAACAACGGCATCACCATTGATGGCACCGTAGCACTGTCGGATCGCACCGATCAGATGAATCGGTTCCGCGCTTCGGGCTGGTCTGTGTTTGAATGTGACGGGCATGATCCGGTGGCGATTGACGCGGCTATCACGGCAGCCAAGAAAACCAAGAAACCCTCGATGATTGCCTGCAAAACCCATATCGCGCTTGGCTCCAGCGCGCAGGACACATCAAAAGGCCACGGCGCACTGACCGATGCGGATCTGATCAAGGATACCAAAGCCGCCTATGGCTGGACCGCGCCCGCCTTCACAATCCCTGCCGACATCAAAGCCCAGTGGGAAGCGATTGGCGCACGTGGAGCGGCGGAACGTGCCGAATGGGAAGCGCGCCTGCTGACGATCCCCGGCAACAAACAGCGCGAATTCGAACGCGCCTATGCGCTGGATCCACACAAAAAACTTTCCGCCACTATCAAAGCGCTGAAAAAGCAAATATCTGATGAGGCACCCAAGGTTGCCACCCGCAAATCCAGCGAAATGGTGCTTGAGGTGGTGAATGCTTTCACAACCGAAACCGTTGGCGGCTCGGCCGATCTGACCGGCTCAAACTTGACCAAAACCGGCGACATGGGTGTGTTTGACCCCGAAAATCGCGGCGGGCGCTATATCTACTACGGCATTCGCGAGCACGGCATGGCGGCGGCAATGAACGGCATGGTGTTGCACGGCGGCATCCGCCCCTATGGCGGCACATTCATGTGTTTTACCGATTACGCCCGCGGTGCGATGCGCCTGTCGGCCCTGATGCGGGTGCCTGCGGTTTATGTCATGAGCCACGACAGTATTGGTCTTGGCGAAGATGGCCCAACCCACCAACCGGTCGAGCATCTGGCGATTTCACGCGCGACGCCAAACACTTATGTGTTCCGCCCCGCCGACACGGTGGAAACAGCCGAAGCGTGGGAAATCGCGCTGACCAGCAAGGAAACTCCATCGGTTTTGGCTCTGTCCCGCCAAGGGCTGCCAACCGTGCGTTTGGAACATAAAACCAAAAACCTGTCCACACAGGGTGCCTATGTGTTGGCAGATGCTGTGGACAAACGCCAAGCCATCATCATGGCCACGGGTTCTGAGGTGGAAATCGCCTTGGCCGCGCGTGATATCCTGCAAGCCGAAGGCATCGGCACCCGCGTTGTTTCGATGCCCTGCATGGAGCTGTTTGCCGAGCAAGAAGAGCGCTATCGCAAACGCATCCTGCCAGGTGGTCCGGTGCGGGTCGCGGTTGAGGCTGGCGTGCAAATGGGCTGGGATCGCTGGTTGACTGGCGAACGTGGCAAATGCACCAAAGCCGGTTTCGTTGGTATGGATACCTTTGGCGCCTCGGCTCCATCTGATGTGTTGTACGAAAAGTTCGGCATCACGGCCCAAGCTGTGGCCGATAAGGTAAAATCGCTACTCTGATGATTTTTGTTCTCTAAATATCCGCACCGCAAGTCTAATAATTTCTGGCCTGCGGCGCAGGTATTTCGAGCGATTTGCAATCGACCTAAAAGTGTACCAGAATTCGCCCATACTTAGGGTGAATTCTGTTTCCAGTGTCTGCAAATGGCTCTTTGAAAAGAAGAAGACCATAATGAGGTGCCCCCATGACCAACACCCTTGCCATCATCTTTGCAGTCATAATCGTCGCGGTTCTTGCGCTTGACCATTTTGTCCTGCACTGGGGAATGCTTTTGATACTTGGCAAGAAGTTGGTATTGCTAACAGAATACATCGCCTTCTGGCGTTAAGGCGCATTTGCTGGCGCTAACACGGTTGACCTTTGGGCCAAAACCCCCAAGGTGACGCATATTCAGGCCCATGTGGTCATCATTAACTGGAGTGTCACGATATGACAGTAAAAGTAGCCATCAACGGCTTTGGCCGCATCGGCCGTAACATCCTTCGCGCGATTGTTGAATCAGGTCGCACAGACATCGAAGTCATCGCGATCAACGATCTTGGCCCGGTTGAAACCAACGCACATCTTTTACAATTTGATTCTGTGCATGGGCGTTTCCCGGTCAACGTGACAACAACCGCCGACACCATCGATGCTGGCCGCGGTCCGATCAAAGTAACCGCCATCCGCAACCCTGCTGACCTGCCTTGGGCCGATGTTGATATTGTTATGGAATGTACCGGCATCTTTTCTTCTAAAGAAAAAGCCAGCATTCACCTGGAAAATGGCGCCTCGCGGGTGCTGGTTTCGGCCCCATCTGCCGGTGCTGATAAAACCATCGTTTATGGCGTGAACCACGACACGTTGACGGCTGATGATCTGGTTGTGTCAAACGCATCTTGCACCACCAACTGCCTATCGCCAGTTGTTCAAACGCTGAACAATGCCATTGGCCTGAACCACGGCTTTATGACAACGATCCACAGCTACACTGGCGATCAGCCAACGCTCGACACCATGCACAGCGACCTATACCGCGCCCGTGCCGCCGCCATGAGCATGATCCCGACATCCACGGGTGCTGCCAAAGCCGTTGGCCTGGTTCTGCCCGAACTGAACGGCAAATTGGACGGTGTTTCAATCCGCGTGCCTACCCCGAATGTTTCGGTTGTTGACCTAACCTTTGAGGCCGCACGCGACACCACAATCGAAGAAGTAAACGCCGCCATCCGCGCCGCCGCTGATGGCCCGCTGAAAGGCGTGCTGGGCTACACAGACGTTCCAAACGTGTCGATCGACTTTAACCATGACCCACACTCGTCGATCTTCCACATGGATCAAACCAAAGTGGTTGCCGGCAACATGGTGCGCATCCTGACGTGGTACGACAATGAGTGGGGTTTCTCGAACCGCATGTCCGACACCGCTGTTGCGATGGCGAAATTCCTCTAAAGAAAACCTCGTTCGCCCCATTGATGTGGGGCGGGCGGGCCGCCTAATTAGGCGAACTTGGCGATCAGCGCCTTTTGCACCGCAGGTGTAACAAACTTGGTGATGTCGCCGCCCAGACGGGCAATTTCCTTGACCAGTTTTGACGCCACAGCCTGATGCTTGGCCTCGGCCATCAAAAACACTGTGTCGATAGTGTCGTCCATCGCACGGTTCATACCAACCATTTGATATTCATACTCAAAATCTGAAACAGCCCTTAGACCTCGAATGATTGTTGTTGCATTGACATCGTTGGCGCAATCAATCAGCAGGTTCTCGAACGGATGCACAAGAATTTCGCACCCGGTGTCCTTTACCAACTCAGCGCACTCGGCCTCGACCATCGCCACACGCTCTTCCAGCGTAAACAACGGTCCCTTGTCGCGGTTGATCGCAACACCGATCACCAGACGGTCCACCAATGCAGCCCCACGGCGAATGATATCTACGTGACCCATAGTGATCGGATCAAATGTTCCCGGATAAAGTGCGGTGCGCATGGTTGTCCCCTTTTGCTATCCCGCGCACGCAACAATATTGCGCGGCCAAATGCAAGCGATTATCCAATTTCTTGATAGGTTGCGGCATTTCACATGAACCTGTGGCGCTTTGTCCCCGAAGGGAGCAGCGCTTGGGGTGACGCGCGTTAGCGCGGCGCAAACCCCAATCAGTGTCCCATGATCATACCTTCCAGCGCCTCTTTCTCCATCGAAAGTTCGGTCAGACGAGACTTGACCACATCGCCAAGCGTGATCAGGCCGACCATCTTGTCATTCTCGATCACCGGCATGTGGCGAAACCGCCCATTGGTCATCGTCTCCAGAATGTCATCTGCCTTGTCTCCAAGTTCACAGGTCACAAGGGACTTGGTCATCATGTCATCCACCTTGTCCGTCATACAACTCACCCCACGTTTGCCAAGTTCGCGCACGATATCGCGTTCTGACAATATCCCCTCGGCGGTGTCCCCCGTCGCCGAAACCACCACCGATCCGATCCGGTTGTTTGATAACACGGATGCCGCATCGGCCACGCTTGTGCCCGGTTTGATGGTGAAAACACCATCTGTGGCTTTGGACTTCAGGATTTGTTGAACAAGCATAGGCAGACCTCTCATAACGGTTTCGGGAACCCCTACCGTCCCTCACCTGCGACATTCTGTCAAGGTAGAGCCCCAAAAGGCGTTAGGCTGCCCCCTCAAGCAACGCAACTTCACGCCGCAACCCCAGGGCGACGGCCTCGGCAAACCGGTTCAACCGCTCGACCCGTCGGTCATCCAGATGACGCACCAGATAGAAGGTGCGCGTCAACGAAATCTTGTCGGCCAAGACGCGGCGAATGTCAGGCAGGGTTGGCATGCAAAAGTCATGCACAATCGCCAGCCCCGCCCCTTGCCGCACCCAATTGACCTGCACCGCCACCGAATTCGATGCCAAAGTCACCCGATCCACGCCGGTTTGCCCGAGATAATCCACCTCTTTGTCAAAAATCATGTCGGGGATGTAGCCAATCACCCGATGCCCTTTTAGGTCTTTCAGGGTTTTGATTGGCGGATGGGTGTCCAGATATCCCTGCGTGGCCGCCAGATGTAGTTTATAATCGGCAATTTTTTGCGCCATCAGCCGCCCCGCAGTCGGGCGCGACAGGGTGATCGCCATATCGGCCTCGCGTTTGGACAGGTTAAACACCCGCGGCAGGGCCACGATCTGCACCTCAAGCCCCGGATTATCATCGCAAATCGCCGCGCATACCTGTGGCAACAGATAGTTGGCCGACCCATCTGGCGCGCCGATCCGCACCACGCCCGAAAGCTGCCCCGCTTGGCCGTGGACCTCTTCGGCCCCTTGCGCCAATGCGGTTTCGGCCCGCATCGCATGGGCCATTAATCGCTCGCCTTCACTGTTCAACACATAACCCTGAACCGATTTGGCAAACAACGCCGCCCCCAACCGCTCCTCAAGCCGCGCGATCCGCCGCCCGACAGTGGCGGGGTCCAGTTTTAGCGATTTTCCTGCCTTTGACAGGCTTTCGCCCCTCGCCACCGCCAAAAAAACCCGCATGTCATCCCAGTCAAATGCCATATCATACCTACATTTTTGCAATACACCTTTGGGAAACTGACCCTTTTCATGGCATTTATGCAAGGCTAAACTGACATCAACCCAAACCCACTGAAAACCCACCGAGAGGATTCGATTATGGACGTAGGACACTTTATCAACGGTAAGATGGTCAAAGGCACCTCTGGCCAACAGGGCGACATCATGAACCCCGCCACTGGCGAAGTTCAGTACAAGGTCGATCTGGCCTCGGCTGCCGAGATGGATGCGGCAATCGCTGCTGCTGCTGCTGCACAACCGGCATGGGGAGCCAAGAACGCCCAAGTGCGTGGCCGTGTAATGATGGCGATGGTCGGCCTGATCAACCGCGACATGGACAAACTGGCCGAAGCGCTGTCGCGTGAGCATGGTAAAACCATCCCTGATGCCAAAGGCGACGTTCAGCGCGGTCTGGAAGTTGTTGAATATTGCATGGGCGCGGCCGAG
>Ga0209345_10003029_pt1 | contig 17694 bp, 13 predicted proteins | sample Cruoilmetagenom7_FD_187294 | JGI IMG/M metagenome (GOLD analysis project Ga0209345, IMG submission 187294) | Oil polluted marine microbial communities from Coal Oil Point, Santa Barbara, California, USA - Sample 7 (SPAdes) (version 2) | ecosystem: Environmental > Aquatic > Marine > Oil seeps ...
GCCCTCGCAAATATACGGAGGTCGCGCGATTGCGAGGGCGTGGACAATATCAACAAAGCACATGCAATACATGGCAGGGCGCGCCAGGCCAGCATCATCTGTCTTCGAAACATGGCTGCCATCCTATATATAGATAGATATAGGAGGCTAACCCAAGGTAGACCGGCCCGTCCAGACGCCCCATCGACGCGGCCCCGTGCAAACAGGCTATGGACCGGAAAATGGAGCGGGTGAAGAGAATCGAACTCTCGTCGTTAGCTTGGGAAGCTACTGCTCTACCATTGAGCTACACCCGCGTCTGCCGCAGTCTTATCATAAGGTGATGCCATAACAAGAGCTCAGAATGGAAGCCGAGCGGCATTACACGTGAATTCCGGCTGTGTCTTCTGAGACGGACCATTAGGCTATACATCCTAATAAACTCAATGTGAATGTGCTCGCCGTCCGCTGCGTGCTAACCGAACGTCAAACATGACTACCATAGCAAGGGTCCAACTATTGTGAACATGGAAATCCGGGCACCGAAGGCCCGTCGAGCGCTAGAGAAATTTCAGGATCCGGATTGGACCGCCCAGGGCGAACGCCGTGCCACAGTCGGTTTGGACAGGCTTGATACGCTTTGGGTCAACACGGGAACGTTGTGCAATATCGAATGCGTGAACTGTTATATTGCATCCAGCCCCTCGAACGATCGACTTGTCTATATTTCAGCGGCCGAGGTCTCTGCTCTTCTAGATGAGATCGCCGAGCTGAAATTAGGCACGCGTGAAGTCGCATTCACCGGTGGTGAGCCGTTCATGAACCCGGACATGTTGGCAATGCTTGAGGATGCCCTCGATAGGGGGTTTGAGGTGTTGGTTCTCACCAACGCAATGCAGCCGATGCAGCGGCCTAATATTCGACGCGGGCTTGGAGAGTTGGCAGAAGCCTACGGCGAAAGACTGACCATCCGCGTCAGCCTGGATCATTACACCCAGTCGTTGCACGAAAGTGAGCGCGGCCCTAAAACGTGGCTCAAGACCTTGGATGGGGTTGATGTTCTGGCAGGCATGAACATTGCCTTGGCGATTGCCGGGCGGACATGCTGGGATGAGACCGATGAAGTTTCACGTGCCGGCTACGCGGATTTGATTGCCGCGCGCAACTGGTCGATTGATCCAGAGGACAAGTCCCGGTTGGTCCTTTTGCCTGAAATGGATGGCAAGCACGATGTGCCGGAAATCACCAATGGATGTTGGGATATTCTCTCTCTCGCCCCGGCCAGCATGATGTGCGCAACCAGTCGCATGGTCGTTAAGCGAAAAGGCAGCCAAGGCCCGGTTGTCGTGCCGTGTACGCTGCTGCCCTATGAGGTGGCTTTTGAAATGGGAGCATCTCTCAAAGCCTCGCTTGAAGCCAATGGTGGAATGTTTACCAAGGGCTCCGTTAAACTCTGTCATTCACATTGCGCCAAGTTTTGCGTTCTTGGCGGCGGCAGTTGCTCTTAGCATAGGCGCATTGGAAGCAACACATCCAAATAATCCGAGCCCCTCTAGAGTGCCCCGGCCAATCTCTCAGCAATCCAACCAATGAAGGCGCTCAGCTAACATTAGGGCCCAGCTAATGTTAGTGTGATCAGCTCTTTTGGGTTAGCGCGTCACGGATTTCTTTCAGATAGTTTTCTGAGGTTGATGGCTTAGCAGGTGCAGCTTCTTCCTTCTTGCGCAGTGAGTTGACGCCTCTTACGAGCAAGAAAACGGCAAATGCGACGATCAAGAAGCTGATGATATTATTTACAAATAACCCGATATTCATCGTCACGGCGTCTTTGGCACCAGCCGTTCCCTTGAGCAAGATCTGAATTTTAGAGAAGTCGATCCCACCCGTAGCCAATCCGATGGGCGGCATGATGATGTCTGAGACCAGCGATTTGACGATCGTGCCGAATGCGCCACCAATGATGATCCCAACGGCCATATCGATCATGTTGCCCTTGACGGCGAAATCTTTGAAGTCCTGAAGAATACCCATTTAGTTTGATTCCCGTTAATCGTGAGCCGCAGCTTGGGTTTAAATTGAGTGCATGAAATCGACATTGTTGATATGTGCATCCGATATTCGGAACACACCACTGGCTGAATCTGGATGCTACTGAAAAGATTCCGTCCGGTAGCCTGGATAGCGACTCAGTGCAAAATATACGATCACAGATTATGTTCGATTGTCTAGCTTAAGCACTGTGACTTTTCACTGTTTTCAGGTGAGCTTCGCAAGCATAGTATGGCCATTGGTATATGGAATTATCTCGGCAATCATTGTCCGGGAGAATGCCAACCGACTAGGAGTAGTCTAAGGCCGATGCAGAGCGCCGCATATGTTTGAAGGTTACGCAATTGTCGCCATGGCGTTGGCCTATCTGGGCGTTCTATTCCTGATTGCGTGGATCGGTGACCTTTGGATGCGCTCGTGGAAGAGCAGTGTCGGTCGCCCACTGATGTATGCGCTTTCCATCGCGGTTTATTGCACGACGTGGACATTCTTCGGCAGCGTTGGAAGTGCTGCTACATCCACAAGCTATAACTTCTTCGCAGTGTATGTCGGGCCGATTTTAATGTTCACTTTCGGCTGGCGGCTTATCGTTCGTGTCGTGCAGCTTTCAAAAGCTCAAAACATTACATCGGTGGCCGATTTTATCGCCGCTAGATATGGTAAAAGTCCAGCAGTTGCCGCCATTGTTACAATGGTTGCGGTGATTGGTTCCCTACCTTATATCGCCTTGCAGCTGAAAGCCGTCTCAATTTCCACTGAAACGCTGCTGGGTGGACGTTCGCTGCTTCCCTTTGAGCTACCTTTCATCGGAACCCCCGAGACCGCCTTCATCACGGCGATGTCGCTGGCGGCCTTTGCCATCCTGTTTGGCACCCGTCACATCGATGCGACAGAACACCAGGCTGGGCTTATTCTGGCCATTGCGACTGAATCGATCATCAAGCTATTGGCCTTTCTAACTGTCGGCGTGTTTGTCGTTTTCGTTGCCCTCGACGGCACCACAGGTTTCGTCAACGCGATGCGTAACAATAAAGAGCTGGCTGGCTTTTTCGATGTCTCCCTGAGCGGCAGTTCATTTTTGACCATCGGCCTCCTGAGTTTCGTTTGTATTCTTCTTTTGCCGCGCCAATTTCATGTCACCGTCGTCGAGAATCATTCCGAGGCCGAGATCCGCCGTGCCCGGTGGTTGATCCCGCTCTATCTCATTTTGATCAATCTGTTTGTAATGCCGATTGCTGCCGCAGGTTTACTATTGGTGCCAAATAGCCTGGCCGAGCCTGATATGTATGTCCTCGCAATCCCGATGGTGCAGAGCGTCGACTACGTTACTGCAATTGCCTATTTGGGGGGGCTATCGGCGGCTATGGCGATGGTCGTTGTTGAAATGGTTGCGCTGTCGATCATGGTTTGCAACGGCGTTGTCGTACCATTTTTGTTGCGCCAGCGTGCGGTCGACGTCAACTACGTCGAAAATCTTTCAGGGCTACTTCTCAATATCCGCCGTGCGGTCATCGTCGTGATTATGGCGTTGTGCTACCTCGTTTATTATACGCTTGGCAGCGTGCAGGGCCTTGCAGCCATCGGTTTAATCTCTTTCGCGGCGATTGCGCAACTTGGCCCGGCATTTTTTGGCGGCCTCATTTGGCGCCGTGCAACAACCCGCGGAGCGATCGCCGGCATTCTCTCTGGCACCGGCGTGTGGGGTTACACATTGGTTTTACCTTGGGTGGTGAAGGCTGGCTGGATGTCCCATTCGATCCTTGAATCGGGTCCCTTCGGTATCGCAGCCTTAAATCCACAGGAGTTGTTATTTATCCAGTTCGAGCCACTGACCCACGGTGTCTTCTGGAGCCTTTCCATCAATGTTCTGGCCTACATAACATGTTCATTGCTGAGGCAGCCTGAACCGATCGAACGGCTTCAAGCGGATGTTTTCGTTATCACCGATGTCCCCCGCACCGTCCGGGACCCAGCCGTCCGCTCCTGGCGCACAACAGTTACTAACGGTGATTTGCAGGCAACGGCTGCGCGCTATCTAGGACTCGAACGTGCCGAACGGTCTTTCTCCGGGTATGGCCTTAGCCGTGGTGGAGCGCTAATTCCCGGCTCTCAGGCTAGCGTCGACACGGTGCGCTTTACCGAACACCTCTTGAGTAGCGCCATTGGGGCTGCCTCCGCACGCCTCGTGCTTTCATTATTGTTGCGCCGTGGCGATGTTACGAGCCAGTCCGCCTTGAAATTGTTGGATGACGCCTCAGAGGCTCTCCAATACAATCGCGATCTGCTTCAGTCAGCGCTTGATCAGGTTCGCCATGGGCTTTGCGTCTTCGACAATGAAAACAAACTTGTCTGTTGGAATCGCCGATTCAGCGAATTACTCAACCTCCCTCGCGAATTGCGTAGAGTGGGCGCTCCACTCGATCAAATCCTCAGAGTCTGCGCCGAACGCGGTGACTTCGGGGATGGTCCGATCGATGAGTTGGTCGCAAACCGGCTGACCTGGCTATCCGTCACCCTGGAGACCTTTCAGGAGCGCTTCGCTAACGGCGAGCGGATTTTGGAAATCCGCACATCAAGAATGCCTCAAGGTGGTTTCGTGGCCACCTACTCCAATATCACATCTCAGGTTGCCTCGGCGAATGCCCTGGCCCGCGCCAATCAAACTCTCGAACAGCGCGTTCGTGAACGCACTGCCGAGCTGTTAGAAGTGAACGCAGCTCTGGCCATCGCAAAATCTCAGGCTGACGAGGCCAGTCTCGACAAGACCCGCTTCATCGCCGCTGCGAGCCACGATATCCTTCAGCCACTGAACGCCGCGCGCCTCTATTCGAGCGCACTATCCGACCGCAATATGGCACCAGAAGAAATCAGGATCGCCGATCGCATCGACGCATCACTTAGTGCCGTTGAGGAAATTCTTAAAACCCTGGTGGATATTTCGAGGATGGATGCAGGCCGGCTGGAACCTGAAATCAGCTCGGTTTCATGTTCAGCTGTATTTGACCGGCTGCGCGTCGAGTTCGAACCGGTCGCCAAGGCAAAGGGCTTATATTTCTCGATCCTGAATTCAAGCCGCTGGGTGCGCACAGATGAAAAACTGCTGCGAAGAATTCTTCAAAATCTAATTGGCAATGCAATCAAATATACCCCAATGGGAGGCGTTATCGTTGGCGTGCGCAGGCGCGGGGTGGAGATCGAAATCCAGGTCATTGACACTGGGCCCGGCATCCCACTCAATAAGCAAGATGAGATTTTCAAGGAGTTTAAGCGGCTCGATGAAACAGCAGGTTCCGCACGGGGTATCGGGCTGGGGTTGTCGATCGTTGAGCGCATCGGGCGGGTTCTGAACCATCCAATTAAGATCAGCTCACAAGTCGATCACGGCTCGCTGTTCTCCATCACCATGCCAGTAACATCACCAATCGCGGATATCTTAACCCCCGAAGATCTAAAGGTGCCGGGTGGTCCCTTAGTCGGCGTGCATGTGCTTTGTATAGAGAACGAGCCCATCGTACTCGAAGGCATGATGACGCTTCTCAAAGGCTGGGGCTGTAGTGTTATCGCGGCCGCCTCAGAGAGCGTCGCGCTGCAAGCCCTCGCCGACGGCGCAGTGTATCCCGACATCATTCTGGCTGATTATCATCTTGACACAGGCACAGGCGAAGAGGCCGTGCGCTCGGTGCGTTCCCAAATGAAACGGGAGATTCCTGCAGTGATTATCACTGCCGACCATACCCCAGAAATACAGCGCCAACTCAAACATGCAGGCTTTGTCGTATTGCGCAAGCCGGTGAAGGCAGGCGCGCTTCGAGCCTTGATCACCCAGTATTCGCGCCGCCAGATCGCCGCTGAGTAACCGGGCTCTCGGATCGCTAGGTTCTCAAGTCGTTCTTGCTCACTTAGCGATGGCCGCGAGTGATATAAACAGGGCAATAAACCAAGCACTTATCTGGCGGTGGCTGTCTGCCATTCAGATGTTCCAATTCGGTTGATGGCAATCACCGCTTGGGTCCGGCTATCGACACCAAGTTTCTGCAAGATCGCCGAGACGTGCGCCTTGATCGTCGCCTCAGACACCGTCAGCTGATAGGCAATTTGCTTGTTTAACAGTCCTTCACCCAGCATCATCAACACTCGCACCTGTTGCGGTGTCAATGATGAGAGCCGCGCAATAAGGTCCTCATCCTGGCTCATGCCGGTTTTGGTAAGATCGATCTCCGGCGGTGTCCAAACTTCACCATCCAGTACCGCCTGCACAGCCGTCCGAATATTTTCGATAGGCTGCGACTTGGGCACAAAGCCCGAAGCGCCAAAATCAATAGCCCGCCGGATCGCTGTTGGATCTTCCGTCGCCGAAATAATCATCACTGGAATTTCGGGGTGCTGCGCCCTGAGATAAAGCAACCCTGAGAACCCTTGAATGCCCGGCATATCGAGATCAAGTAGCACAAGGTCTATTTCGCTGTCGTCGGCAAGCAACGCCGTTAATTGCGGGAGCGAATCAGCTTGTCGGATGGAGGTCGCATTAAGAGAGTTTTGAAGTGCATGATTTAGAGCATCTCGAAAAAGTGGATGATCGTCTACAATCACGATCCGATGCGCGCGCATTAAATTCTCCTCGGTGAATGTTACCGGTTATGCGTCATCTTCTGCTACTCTCAGGTACACCAAAAGTAATTTTCCATGACCGGTTCATTCTGCGTCAAACCACCTTGAACTATACAATTAAGCAATGTGAAAGATAGCGTGGCAAGGTGGGATCGTGCAAATTCCTGAAGACAATGCAGGAAACTTGATGGAATCCGGCCGCTATTCTGTCCATATTGACAGAAAATATGTCCTAAAGTCTGGCTTGGAGTAGCCAGAGATTGAGCATTACGAAGCCCTGAAGAAGAAACAGAATGGTGCGGTCTGCACGGATGGCGGACGCATTAGCAGCTTGTTTTGAGGCTAGAGACAAATTTTTGCCCGACAAGGCTGATCTTAAGCCAGCAAAGGAGTGATAAAAATGTTGGAGCGTGAAGAGCGCAAACCCTATTGGCGACACACAAAATTGCAAATGCTGGCAAGTCTGGTGCCATTTATTCTTCTGATTGTCGTTCTGCCACTCTACGCTCAGGAACTTAACTCGAACAAATTTTTAGGTTTTCCCTTGGGCTACTTCCTTGCAGGCCACGGGCTGTGGTTGATGGCAATCTTCACCCTTGCAACCTTCGTTAACCGCCAAGATGCCATCGATCATTGGCATGGCGCCAATGAAGACATGTAGCTGGGTAATGCCACCGAGGGGGCGTTGATCGCCTTCTCCTCCAAGCCTGTGTATCAAACCATACTGAATAATCACGTAAGACGGAACCAACGGGCCCAACATGGCAAATACCTTTCGGACCAGATTGGTCAACCCGCGCCTGGGCACCTACTTCGGCATTTTCTCCAGTTTGCTGGTTGCTCTCTTTCTAGTCTTATTGATCCTTGAAACACTGGGCACATCCGACGTGTTTCTGCGGTTGGGCGTATTGTCCGTGCCCTTAGTGCTATTCGCAGTCATTGCCATCTCCTCCTTCACGCGTGAAAGCGGTGAGTATTTCGCGGCCGGTCGCCGAGTTCCCTCAGCCTACTCTGGTCTTGTCCTTGCCATTTCTGCGATTGGCGGCACCGGCATCTTAGCCTGGACCGGGTTATTTTTCCTTAATGGCTTTGATGCATGGTGCATCTTTCTGGGTATTAACACTGGGCTGGTGGTGATGGGCGTCGGAGTTGCCCCTTACATTCGAAAAACTGGTGCCTACACCGTACCGACATTCCTTGCCCGACGCTTTCAAAGCCGCCTTCTTCGGGTTACTGCTGCCAGTGTATTCGTTGTTCCCATGCTGCTCATCCTTACTGCCGAGCTAGGGATGGGGCTCTGGGCAGCCGGTCTGCTGGTCGATCTATCGCCGTTGGTTTTGGCGGCCATTCTAACGGTCGTCATCATCCTCACTGTGGGCTTTGGCGGCATGCGCGGCCTGGGCTGGGTCGGTACGGCGCAAGCTATCACTGTATTAATAGCAATAGTTGTCTTGGCGGCGATGATTGGCGTCGTGGCAACGAATTTCCCCTTATCGCAGTTTAGCTATGGCCCTGTGCTGCGTGCCGTTGGCCGGCTGGAAGTGGCTCAGCAGATTCCAATCCACAAGGTCTCAGCATTTACCTTCGGCCTTGCCGGCCAGGGTCTGGAAGAGGTTACCCGCCGTTTTGCCACGCCTTATGGGAGTGTCGGGCCTGCGAGTTTTGCCTTGGCAACCCTATCAATCGCGGCTGGCGTGGCCGCTAGTCCCTGGCTGTTGCCACGCAACGGCACCACGGTTGGTGTTTACGAAGCGCGCAAATCATTGGGCTGGGCGATCTTTTTTGTCGGTCTTGTTACTCTGACGCTGTCGGCACTTGCAGTCTTTATGCGCGATATTGTCATGCAGGAACTCGTTGGCCGCACCGCTGGTGATTTGCCATCCTGGTTCCTCACGCTGCGAGAGAAGGGGCTGATGGATGTCCACTCTCAAACCGGCGCCTTGTCAATGATGAACTTTAGTTTTAAGCGCGACGGTGTGCTGCTGGCTCTTCCGCTTGCATCTGGTTTCCCGGCGATTATTGGATATACTGTGCTGATTGCCGCCATTGCGGCCTCGCTCGCTGCCGCATCAGCTACAATCTACGCCATAGCAACTCTGCTTTCAGAAGACATCTTCAATGGTCTGCGGTGGGATCCCCCAGCTGACCCTTTCCGGCTTGGGGTCGCTCGGATCATGTCGGTGGTTGTGATGTTTTTAGGGATTGCCTTCGTTGCCGTTGTCAAAACGGATCCACTACAACTATTTTTGTGGGCCACAGGCATCACTAGTGCGGCAGCATTTCCGATCGTAATCCTATCAATCTGGTGGAAGCGACTGACAGCTGCCGGCGCAGTTGCTTCTATTTTGACGGGCTTTACTATCGCGGTTTTGGCCATCCTGGCCCGAGAACTGGTTTGGCTACCCTTGCCCTCAGCCTTGCTCGGTGTGACCGGTGTCTTGCCAGCATTTATTGTGGCCATCATCGTATCGAAACTGACGCCGATACCTAGCAAGGATGTTTTGGAGCAGGTGCGCGATGCTCGCGTTCCAGGCGGTGAAACCGTCTATGATCGTGAGTTGCGACTCCATCGCCTCCAGAAAAATGCCAGTAAATCTTAAACAATACGTTGGACGATCTGTTCGATAGAAAACGAACCCGACGAACCCAAGGTTTAAACCTCCATTTAAAGTCATTCGTTTCATTGCAGTTTCACTGGGGCAACGCATTGATCCCGCCGGATAACAGTGCGCCATCATTGCCTTCACAAGGAGTGCTCGTCGATATGCACTATCAAACTACACAGGCTGCGCGATTGGGCCCTTATCCTGCAATTCAGCCATACAATACCGGACGCCTGCGGGTTTCAGATCTTCACGAGATATATTTTGAAGAAAGCGGAAATCCAAACGGCATTCCAGCGCTTCTTGTGCATGGCGGACCGGGCGGCGGCTCCAATCCCATGATGCGGCGGCTCCACGACCCGGCTATCTATCGCATTATCCTGTTTGATCAGCGCGGCTGCGGGCGCTCCACGCCACATGCCGAACTCGAAGGTAACACCACCTGGGATCTTGTGGCCGACATGGAACGCCTGCGCGTCCACCTAAGCATCGATAGCTGGCAGCTTGTTGGTGGCTCGTGGGGCTCGACGCTCTCGCTAGCCTATGCCACGTCGCATCCCGAGCGTGTCACTGATCTTATTCTACGCGGTATTTTCCTAATGCGCCGTCAGGAGGTTGGCTGGTTCTATCAGGACGGATGCAACCGCCTGTTTCCAGACGCCTACGCACCGTTCAAACAACTCATTCCCGAAGCCGAGCGTGGCGATATGGTTGCAGCCTACTATAAGCGGCTCACCCATCCAGACCGCAACATCCAGATCGAGGCGGCCAAGACCTGGAGTGTCTGGGAAGGCTCAACCCTCACCATCACTCCCAGCCCGGCACGAGAGCAAGCTTTCGCCAGCGAAAAGTACGCCTTGGCCTTCGCCCGGATTGAATGCCACTATTTCCAAAACAATGGCTTCCTGGAAACGGACGATTATCTGTTACGTGCAACCAAGCATATACGTCATATTCCGACTGTCGTGGTCCAGGGACGTTATGACGTTGTAACTCCGCTCGGGAATGCTTGGGACTTGAAGCAAGCGTTCCCGGAGCTTGATCTCAGAATTGTACCCGATGCCGGCCACGCCATGAGTGAGCCCGGCATCTTGCACGAGGTGATTGCAGCAACCCGATCAGCGGTTCCCCAAGAACACTGATCCTGCCTCTGAGTGTCGCGACTTATAAATCGCAAACACCCAAGAAGCTTGCGCTGGCCTTCAGCCTTTTGAGCTGTAGACACTCTTTATAGTTCTTTTTTCGTCCCAGGCTCTTTTCGCTCCAGCCGATTAAGACGGTCCTGGAATTTTCGCAGCATGTTTTCAAAGTAATCAAGTGCCTTGTCGACTTCTTTCTCAGTTGGCAAATGAAAAGAATGCCGTTTCGGTTCACTCTCAGCCTCCGGACCTTCGCCAGGGACCGGCCCAGAGTGTTTTTCCGGAGGAGATGATTGTTCCGGCATATCGCGTCGATCCTTGCCCTCACGGAGTTGTCTGATTTCTGCCTCCAATTTTGCATTCCGCTTTTCAAGCGCCGCAATCTTAGATTCCAATTTGCGGGCATCATCGGCAACGATTTTGCAAACCCATTCAGACTTAGTGTATTGGCAAACAGAAATGGTGCCAGATTGCGTATTAAGACGAATAAACCCAGTGTCAGTTTTGTGCATAGAATAACGGCCTGATAACGCCTTTTGTGCCGCAGCCGGTATAGAGAACGCCGCAGCAGTAAGTATCAGTGTCGCGACAAGAGATATGCGGTGCATAGCAGCCTCCATTTACATGAGAGATCGAGCGGGTACTGTAAAGATATATAGAATTCAACCTATAGAGAAGACATGCGTCAAGATAGGCTTTAGGCCAATCAAAGATGCATCTCCCGAAATAGCGCCTGGGAAATAGAGCGCTGACCTTGGAAGCAGGGCGAAGGCACTTCAGCTGAGCCCTTATTGGCTGAAAAAGGTGAGCATCGAAACGTGGCAGGAATGCATCAATTGAAAATTGTTGGAATCAAGAAGAGGAAATAACTCAATAAAAAGAATGCCATCCGGACGAAAGGTGAGAGAACATAAAGAGTACAAAATGGTCGAATTTTCCAACCCAAGCTCTGCGGAGAAGGGGCAAGCGGTCACGTAAGCAAAGGCGCTTTGAACCAGCGCAAACATCAGTAAATATGGGGTTATGGCAAGGGCAATCAGAGTCAAAATATTGCCGTGTAATTTCATTTTAAGCATCACAAATAAAAAAGAAAAAAATAAAGAGAAAAAATAAAAAACAGAGAAGTTTCTGTTGATGTATTGGCAATAGTTAAAGAGTTGTTTTTAGTTTCTTTTCTCTGAGTTTAATAATACATTTACCTGGAATCGCGTTTCCTCGAGCTTAGTGGTCCACAGTAGTCGCGCGTGGGGTCATTGGATGTTTTTCATCAGTTGAATGAAGCAGATAATGCTTTGGCCTTTTTAAATGAGGCTTGCTGGTGATATCGGCATCGAACAAGGATTACGGGGCTCCGGGAGAGAACAATGTCGAAGTACTACGAACTATACGAAACAGGGCCCCAAAAGGCCTCAGGCGCGGCCGCCATAAAGAGCATGCAGTCTGACCGCTCGATCGATAACTTGCTTGACACTATCATCGGTAGAATTGCTTCCGCCGAACAACGCCAGACGGATGCTCTCGATCAGATGCAGGAACGGATTGCCCGGTTAAGTGAAGGTGCAAAGTCCGCCCGTCACCAGGTGCCGGATGAGTTCCGTGATGCCTTCAGTCAGGTCGAACGCTCCATCTTGCGTCTTGCAGATCAGATCGCTTACACGGAAACAGCGTCACTGACGTCCGGAGATGACGCAGCTATCGAAAATGAGGACTTTGAACGGCTGCTTGATGGCAAAATAGTCTCCGAGCGCGCGGGCCTAGCGCCACAGGCGCAAGCCGCTGCTCAATTAACCGACAATCCAAAGGCATCTTCAGTATCGCCGCTGCGATCCGCCCTGTCTGGGAATGAGGCAAGCGAGAATTCCGTGCATCCGATGGCGAACGCTGATCCTTACGATTTTGCCGATCAAGCGACAGCAGGAAATCCTGATGAACCTTGGGATAGCGGCTCCGCCGAGGAGTTAACACGTCTCTACGAAACCGGTGCGGCAGGCCTGCCATATGAAGCCTCAAATGGCGATGCGTTGTACTCTCAAGAGTCAACCGTCGAATACATGGCGTCCACCAGTCTACAGGCAATGGCGGCAATCGCGACTTTCGATGGCGCACGGACAGCCCAGCAAACCGAGGCCTCATCAACTCCACATCCCGTGATTGAGTCCCGGATTGAGAAAGCTTGGCTGGAAGATCGGTTCGCGGAAGTTGCCATCCGCGTTGAGCACATTTTGACTAAAAACCGGTCCGAAGAATCAATTCCCGATATAAGCGAGCGCTTTGAAGTATTGGAAGAACGCTTTGGTGAGGCTGTCATCGATCTTGCGACCCGTTCTGACGTTGCGAGTCTTGGTGACGTTGAAGCCTGCATAGCAGCAATGGCTGAGCAACTTGAGCGGACTCAGGTTGAATTGTCTCGCATATCGGATATCGAGGCGCAGATTCAGGTGCTGGCCAGTCGCGTCAGTGATGAGCGGCTGAAGGCTCTCGTTGATCCACTACCGGCTGTCGAAGCCCCGGTCATCGATGCCGAACAGATCGCCGATGTCATTGCTGCACGGCTTGCCCTGCAGCATGCAGAAGATCACGTGCCATCTGAAACTGGTATCGACAAAAGAGAGATTGAAGAACTGAAGAACCTAGTGCGCACGCTTGTTTCCGAGCAGCGCAACGAGGGCGAGCATACATCTACCATACTCGACACCATGCAACAGGCAATGATCCGTCTTCTCGACCGGATGGATGCAGTAGAGGACGCCAATTCTCCCGTGCCTGGCAGGCAGAATATTACTACCGCAAGCCAGCCTCAAGAAAGTACCCCGCCGACTGAGAGGGCACCGCTGCAGACGCAAGAACGAGCCTCGGAACGGATAGTAGAAGAACCTGTTAAGCGGTCAACTAACGAGGAAGCTGCACACAGAGAAGACTTGTCCTCAGGTGTTAGCCCAAGTGTTGGATCACCAAGTTTTGAAGATTATAAACCCCGGCGCGCTACTCCCGAGGGCGAGGATGCCGACCAAAACGAACCTGCCGCTCTCGCGAGTCACGCTTCAGCACCGCCCGAACGCCAACAGTTCATGGCAGCCGCCCGCCGGACCGCTCAGCAAGCCAACATCCGCGCGAAAATGGAAGAAGGACAAGACGGCGTTGTAGATGATGATGAGTTCGATGCCGGCGAGCATCATCAGGATAAAGACGTCACGTCCGTGAAGTCCTCATCTACCAAGGTTCGCATTCTCGCTGCGGCATTGGCAATCATTGCCGTTGGCCTTGGCGCAACCAAACTATTTATGATTTCTCCAGGTACTGTTACTTCTAAAACCCAAAAGCAAGAGATGCTAGGTCACAACGCTACAAATCCGCCCGCGCCCGCCAACACGCATGCGCCGGCCTCTCCCGCGTCAAGCAAAAAATCCGGACGAGGTGCCGCCAACCAAGGCATCATCCAGCCTGTCGGTGTCGCCGTCGATCCATCGCGATCCATCGTCACGACTGCGGATTTGATTCGCCAGCAACGCCACCGGCAGTATGCTAGGTGGTCCAGTGGTATTGGTGCCTCGCAGCCGATTGCGACCTCTGTCCCAGCCTCATTGATTCCAACATCGCCTACTCCTAGTGCTGATCCCGTCACCATGGGGGCAAATGCCAAACGTAGTATTGCTCTACCAAATGCGCTTGTTGGGCCGTTGTCATTAAGGTTGGCAGCCGCTAACGGCGAGCCATCGGCGGAATTCGAAGTCGGTGCACGATTTGCTGAAGGCAAGGGCATCCAGCAGGATTTCAAAGAGGCGGTTAAGTGGTATCGGAGAGCTGCAACACGTAGCTTTGCCCTCGCTCAATACCGTCTTGCAACTCTCTATGAGCGTGGCTTGGGCGTCGCCAAGGATTTGGCACGGGCAAAAATTTGGTATCAGCGCGCCGCGGGACAAGGCAACGTCAAGGCGATGCACAACCTCGCAGTTCTTTCCGCTGGTTCCAGCAACGGCCGCCCGGATTATGGCACAGCCGCCCGCTGGTTCGAGCAGGCTGCAAACCGCGGTTTGAAGGACAGTCAGTTTAATCTCGCAATTTTGCATGAGAGTGGGCTTGGCGTGCATCGCGATATCAATAAAGCCTATCAATGGTTCGGCATCGCCGCTCGCGGTGGTGACAAAAAAGCCTCAGGTCGCCAAGGCCAGATTGCACGGCAGATGAAAGCCGAGGATATCTCTCGCGCTGATAAGTCAGTGGCGGTCTGGAGGAGGAAATCAACCAGCCGCCTCGCCAACGATCCGCACTACGCGGGTGAATATTGGAAAAAACGCACCAAGACCCGAGGCTGAAAATCGTTCAATCGGTTTCGGATTTTGTCTCGCGTCGCAGCTCGCATGAAAACTAAAAAAGGCCGGGGCTTTCCTGCTCTTTTTTGCCAGTTGGCGAGTAGCTGCGAATTCCAGTGATCTAAATCTCTCTCAAGCCGAAGGCCGAGCGTCAGCAGCATCAGTTCGCCGGTGCCCTAATCTTAGGCGCCGATACCCTGGTTGCCTGCCGGGGCGGCGGGGGAACGATCCGATCACGCGCGACAAGTACCTTTCGGCAAGCGCGCGGCAGGTCATTCATCATCAAATAGCGATGCGGCTTTCGGCGAATTGGTTTTTTCCTCGGTTTCGGGCTCGGCTTAAGGCGTGCAACAAGCCGTTTGTGCCAACGGTCGAGTTCTGCTCCACATCCGTCCCCGCGACGTGGCTTGGTCTGAGGCCGACAACCAGTGCTACCCGTTGGGCACCTCAAGCGAATGTGGAAGTGGTAGTTATGTCCGCCAACTGGACGGACCTTTGCCAGCCACGCCCGGTCTAGTCCGGCCGTCCGGCATAGCTCCCGTTTAATTGATGGATGCACAAGCACACGCTGCACGGCGCGGTATGAGGCTGCCCGCTTAATTAGTCGCCCGTGGGCGTCTGTCCAAACCTTGCGATTAACCGACAGATGGTTGGACGTGAGCATAAACGTTGCTGAAAGCCGCTCGCGTTTACGTCGCGTCATTCGTGTATTTGGCATCGGTGTCAGCCAGATATCCGCATCAAGGCCGATTTGGTGGCTTGCATGGCTCGGCCACATTGGTCCGCCGCGCGGCATAGAAATATCACCCACCAGCAACCCGGGCCAGCCGTCATGCATCTTTGCTTCTGTCGCCAGACGTTTAATTGTGGCTACCGTCTGCGGGTGCCCCCAGTGGCGATTGCGCGACAATCGCATCGCCTGCCAGCTCGGGCCATCGGTCTCAAGCTGTTTGGCACCAGCCAAACATCCGCGCGTGTAAAACCCTAACGAGGCCGGCTTCAAATCAGCGCCGACACGAACTGCCTTAAATAGCTGTTTGGCTGAAGGCGCAGGCAGCTTGCGAATGCGATCTTTCATCGGCCGTGGTTTAGGTAAGGGCACCGGCGGCGTCGGCGCGAGAGTCGAAACTTCAGCACTGGCTGCGCCAACGCACAATATGCTTGAAATCACAATTGCGACGCCTCGACAAAGCATCGCCATCTCCCTTGACGCTCTTTCATAGTTTCGTTTGGATCGCAGCATTTGATCAAATCCAGCCAACGCAGACAATTCAACTGGAGATAAGCCTATCTGCCGTCTGGAGTTCAAGGGCATTCTTCAAAATACAGTTGTTGTTATTTGTTGCTATCATCAAGGACTTCATAGTCCCGTCGAGGGTAGTCACTGCAGAAGTTTTTGTTTGTAGCAAAGGAGATGAGGCGGTTTTGGTCGATTTTCTTCAGTCTAAGGCGGCATTTCCAAACGGGCAGTCCACCCACGTGCTGTTAGCTCCAGGCGCGATGGGTGCGATGGATCACTCTTTTTTGAACCGACTGAGTGAATGCCTTGTCGCGCGGCACATCAGCGTCAGCCGTTTTGAGTTCGCCTATATGGCTGCCCGCAGAACAGGCGGCTCCCGCCGGCCACCACCACGGGCTGAAGCCCTGCTGGATGAATATCGAGAAGCGGTTAAGGTGCTGAAGGATCAGCTAAGCCCGGATGAGCAGGTAATAATCGGTGGCAAATCGCTTGGTGGCCGCGTGGCCAGCATGGTGGCCGATGGGCTCTATATTTCAGGCATGATCAATGGTCTGGTGTGCGTGGGTTATCCGTTCCATCCTGCCCGCAAGCCAGATAAGCTGCGCACGGCACACCTTGCGGCAATCGCCTGCCCGGCATTGATCATCCAGGGCGACCGCGATCCGCTTGGAACGCGCAAAGAGGTCGGGGAGTATACACTTGATCCGCGCATCAATATCTGCTGGATGCCTGATGGCGACCACGATCTTCTCCCCCGCAAACGATCGGGCCAGACCCAGCATGGCAACATCGAAGCCGCCGCCGATGCCATCGCCGACTTCGCCGGCATTATCAGTGCTGCAAAAACCGGCAATCCTGAAGGGCGCACAACCGCCATGCTCGATGATCCAGACTTCGCCTCAACTCCAGAGCCTCCATACTACGTCGTGATATTCTCAGCCAAACGCACCGAAGGAGATTGCGGCTACGCCGCTATGGCAGATCGAATGATGGAGTTAGCAATCTCCCATCCTGGTTGCCTTGGCGCGGAGAGCGCACGCAATGCGAACGGTTTCGGCGTAACCAATTCCTATTGGCGCGATGAGGCGAGCATCCTTGCGTGGAAAGCCAATGCTGAGCATGTTGGTGCGCAGGTGTTGGGGCAAGAACGTTGGTATAGTCACTATGAGATGCGGATCGCAAAGGTCGAGAGGGCCTATTCAGGACCGTTGGGAAGGCCCAGCCTCAGACGATGATTCCAGACGCTCGAGGTGTTTATCAAAATGGAACGTACTTTAGAGCATGCGACTTCAGAACATGCGACTTCCATTCGGCACTGATCGCTCAGGCTGGATCAGCACAATGGCACCGCCCTCGTCTGGAAACCCCAACGTCAGTACTTCGGACATAAACTTGCCAATTTGGCGTGGCGGAAAATTCACCACCGCCGCGACCTGCCGTCCGACCAAGCCTTCAGGACTATAATGATCAGTGATCTGGGCTGAGGTCTTCTTCACGCCAAGCTCTGGCCCAAAGTCGATCCACAGTTTAATGGCAGGCTTTCGCGCTTCGGGGTAGGGCTGAGCGACAACCACTGTGCCAACGCGAATGTCGATTTTTGCAAAATCATCAAAGGTAATCTGCGGCGTAAGCTCTGAAACAAGCTCTGAAACAAGCTCTGGCGAGCCCGGCCCTGTTGAAGTTGGCGCTTCAGACATTTAGTCGTTCTCCATTCTCGTGTTCCGGTCCATCAGGGCTGGGATCAGCCTGTGTCGAACGCCGACTTC
>Ga0209345_10003030_pt1 | contig 17688 bp, 17 predicted proteins | sample Cruoilmetagenom7_FD_187294 | JGI IMG/M metagenome (GOLD analysis project Ga0209345, IMG submission 187294) | Oil polluted marine microbial communities from Coal Oil Point, Santa Barbara, California, USA - Sample 7 (SPAdes) (version 2) | ecosystem: Environmental > Aquatic > Marine > Oil seeps ...
CGCCGGTTTGGCGGGTGCCCGACACTCACTCGGCTGCGATGAGCGCCACCTGCTGGTGGTTGGAGAGCGCCGAAAGATCGATCTTGACCATATCGCTTCGGTCGATATTGCCCTCGGTCTTGCTGCGGCGAAGGGTGCATCGCGGCAGCCTGGCGACGGCGCCCGAAAGAAGGCGGTGCGTCTCGACGTCCAGAAGCACCTTGCCGTCGGCATGGCTGCGCAGCTCGACATAGCCTGGCAGATCGAGATCCTCTCCCAGGGTGAGGCCCGGTGCATCCGACGGCAGACGCATCGGTGGAACGATCCGGATCGTTGCGGCCATCCCGTCGATGCCGTCCATGACATCGTCGGCTGCCGCCGAGTGCAGGAAGCGCAAGACGATTCCCGCGATTGTCCGAAGCTCACCCTCTGGATTGAGAGGGGCCGCCGCTTGCCCGATCTGTCCGAAGTGCTCCTCGCCGAAGATCTCGTTCGCGCGCAGGAAAACCCGGGCGCAGGCGGTGATGTCGACGAAGCGTCTCCGGACATCATCCGGGCGGATGATCTCGCCGCCGAGGTCGAGGCCGCGCGGACCGATAAGAGCGATGCGTTCGCCGCGCCAGCGGCCCGCGATGCCCAGAGGCCCTGCATCTCCAATATCTCCGCCGCCGCGGCGCCGGTGATGACAGATCATGGCCATGACGGCGCGCGCGGCATCACCCTCCATGACGCCGGCCATGTCGGGAACGTCTCCGAGCGCCTCGGGGCAGAGGAACTCGCCGCGATCGACGTTCACCCAGATCAGGGCATCTCCTGGGCCTGCGTCCTTCGCGTCGGGAACGGCGTCGGGCGGTTTCGGAAGATCCGCAAAGCGCGGCATCTGGATCGGCGCGCGGCGCCATGCGGTCTTCGAGGAGAAGAGACCCATTCGCTCGTAGTATTCGAGAATCTCCTTGTGGGACTCGGGATCGTCGGCGGGTAGGCGCACATCCCAACCCGAGGGGTGCTGATCGCAGGGGCGAACATCCACGAGATCGCCCCACCTGTCGCTCGCCTGGCCGGTCAGGTCGACATTGGAGAACCGGGCTCCGAAGACGCGCTCGATCACCGGGCGCAGGGCCGGGGAGAGGTCGCGGGCCGCCTTTGAGGGCAAGAGGGTCTCGCCCAGCCGCGCCGTGTCCTGTCCGGCGGCGCCGTAGAGATTGTCCTCGGTATCGGGGAGATCCGCACCGAGAAGATCGCCCGGTTCGGCATAGTCGCCGATCATCATGGGGGCGTGCCCGGCCCATGCGCCGGCCGGGGCCCAGGGCAGGTCCCTGGCGTGGTTGCCGCGCGGACCGGCGCAGAGAAATGCCAAGGCTGCCGGAGGCCCGGGGGACCAGATCTGCTCGAGCGCCTTGGTGAAGGAGCCAAGGTCGAACGAGGTGACGCAGGTGCCTGCCGAAGGGCAAGTGAGCTTGTGGTATTGACCCATGGGGTGATGTTCCTTTGCTGCAAGATAACGGGCGCTCCGCCGCAAGGCGGCGGAACGGGTCAAGTTGATCGGGCGATGGGGGTCGGCCGCTTACATCAGCGTCAGGGAAAGCCCCGCGCGATGGATGATGGCGGCTAAGACGGCGTCCGTGCTCCCCTCGGCAGATTGGCGCATGAGGCGCCCCTGCCGGGTGTAGGCTTCGAGGATGGGGGTCATGGTCACGCGGTAGAGGCGCAGACGTTCGGGAATGATCTCCGGCGCGTCATCGGCCCGGGGGTGTTCGGCCGCGGCGGCCCTCCCGGCGATCCTGGTCATGACGGTGGTATCGCTGACCTCGAGCAGGATGGCTGCGTCGAGCTTGCGCCCGCGGGCGGCAAGGATGTCGTCGAGCATGACTGATTGGGCGAGCGTGCGCGGGAAGCCATCGAGGATGAAGCCGCCGATGCAATCCTGGCGATCGATGCGCTCCTCGAACATTTCGCGGACGAGGCCGTCCTCCATGTAGTGGCCCCGGGCGAGCGTCTCGGAGATGCGCTGGCCAAGCGGGCTGCCGCTGGCGGCGATATCGCGCAGCATGTCGCCGGTGGAGAGGTGAGGGATATGCAGATGGCTCGATAGCATCCCTCCCTGCGTGCCCTTACCCGAACCGGGCGGGCCGAGCAACGTGATGATCATGGTTTTCTCCAGGTGGTCTCGGGGGACGTCCGGGGCTGGGCTGGTCAAAGCCCCGGACGTGCTCCGGATATTGGATCGCTGCCTGCCGCCGGGAAACGGCGCCCCTCCTGGCCGCCGGATCATCTGGGCCCCGCCGCGCCGCATCGGACGCGCGATCAAACCCTTCTCCTCTCTTCTCCCCCATAGACGGCGTGCCCTTCATGGGACGCTCGAGCCGCGCACTCGCGCGCTCCATTCACTGCCCGGGTGTGCCGGGACTGGGCCCAAGGCGTCGCTGATCGCCTTGGGCCCGAGCCGGGCGCGAACGCCCGGCCGGTGGGCTATTCTGCCCGCCACCGAGATCCGCCAAGCATGATCCGATGCGGAGCAATGACCCCGACACATCCGGGTCATCCGTTCGGCCAGAACAATCGTGCATCGCTGGATGAACGAAGCGCATGAAGTAGGGGTTGGTTGGATGGCGGGGGCGCGGGGGCGAAGCCCCCGCGGCTGGCCCGCGGCCCCGCGGAGATCCCCGGTTTCCGTTCGTTGTGAGGATGCCTTAGGATTGGCTGCATGGATCGCCTCTTTCCCAGAGGACGCGTCTGCATACCGCAAATAATGACGCCCCAAACACAAGAATTGGAGGCTGATGTGTCAGCGGGATAATCCCGGAATCATTCACTTGATAATGATCACCCAAAAAGGGACGCCATCAACATTCATCGTCAGGGATCGTCAGGGGTCTGGTCCTGAGGCAGGCTGTTTCCGCGGAAGGGCGAACGGCTCCATATCTATCGGTGATGGCACGAAACCTGGGGATCTCGATTATGGCCGCCCTTTCTGACAAGCCCTGGCGGCTTTTCTGGCGCGACAGGCGCGGCTCCACAGTGAGCGAATACGCCAGTGCCTCGGCAATGTTGGTTCTGGGGTGCGTGGCCGGCCTACAGGGGATGAAGGTCTTTATGGAAGGCGCGGTCAGCAGCCGTGTGGCCGAGGCAGTTCTGACGGACGGGTATGAATACCCTCTCGACGGCCTCGATTTTACCGCGCGTTCGATCAATCCGAGTGGCAATGGCCAAGACCATGGCGGCGCCTACCGGCTTCTGGATTCCGGTCGCACGATCGAGCTTTTGGGAAATGCCTGGAAAGCCACGGCCTTCGATTACGTGATCGGACCCGACACTCTCCTGAGCTTCAATTTCCGAACTGACGTCGCTGGCGAAATTCATGCCATCGGGTTCCAGAAAAGCACCGAGGACTTCTCCGCAACCACGTTCAAGATCCATGGACCCGAGGCCTATGGGATCGAGACCTATGCGGGAACCTATACCGTGGGCGAGGGCCTGAAGCATTATGAGATTCCAGTCGGCAAACACTTCAGCGGCAGCGTCAACAAGATCATCTTCGTGATGGACGACGATGCCTTGGTGGGGGCGAATTCGCTCTTCAGCAACGTCCAGGTGAGATACTGAATCCTCCCCGACCGGCGAGGCTGATCGGGGGGGGTGTTCATCAGGGCTTATCGATACGCAGAACATCGATGATCTCTGCGGGAAGGCTACGCGAGATCGATCTCAGCATCGCCTTGGTGTTCTCGGCAACATGGGCGTCGATGTGGGACCTGCCATGGGCGACGCCATCGCGAACCTCCCTCGTCGCGGCCCTGAAGGCCGCCTCGACACGGGCGAGACCCGCCTCGAGTTCTTCCCGCCAGGCCTTGCCCGTGCGTCCGGACGCTACCAGAGCCTCCAGGCTCTCGATGGATTGCCTGAGGGCAGCGACTTCGGGTCCCGATGAGACCGCGGAGTCGATCTCGGCCATGTCAGCGGCCAGCTGATGCTGCGGGCGCTCGACCCGGCCGAGATCGGTGCCGGCGACGCTGCGCAAGGAGCAGGGAACGGGAAGGCCATCGGGATGGCCCCGGAGCGCGGTCATAAGGTCTTCGGCGACGATCTCGATCTCGACGAGCGGCATAGACCGCGTTCGAAGCCAGATGCTCCCCAGCTCGCTCTCCTGCCAGGCCGCGCTGAATCGCAGGGCAAAGCAGCTTCCCTCGGTCGGGGGCAGGCTGGAATGGATATTGCCCAGCCAGCCGCTGCGCTGGGTGACCGACAATGCCGTCTGGTCCGCGGCGTAGAGCGGCCGAGCCGCGGCGATGTGGGGATTGAAGGCCCAGTTCCAAAGCGATGCCAGCCTGTCGATGTGACCGCGCGCGCCGTTATCCTCGCTGCGCCAGCCCAGGGCGGAGCTGATACCGCGCGGTTCGGGAAAGGCGACGGTGGGGCCGTGTTCGCCCTGGCCCATCCAGCCCAGGAGCGCTGGGTAGTCCTGCGCCATTCGCTCCACCTCTGCGGCGATCAGGACGCCAAGCGCCGCCTTTGCGTCGGCGGACAGTGGGTCGAGGGCCGCATCGACCATGGGATGTTCGGAACAGACCGCGCCCCAGTCCACGGGATCGGAAGCCGGCAGCGACGGAATGGTGGATCGCAGCGCGGCCGCGACCTTGTCGGCATGGAGCGCGGCGTGGGCGGCCTCTGTTACGATTTCGCTGCGGATGATGCTCATCTCCTCGAGGTGGCGCTGCAAGGAAAAGCTGGCCGAGGTCAGGTCTCGCTCTGCATATCCCAGCTCCGCGGTCGCGCCCCGAAGGCCTGCATTACTCCTCTTGAGCTCCGGTGTGAGATGTTCTCGGAAGGCAGCGATCGCCTTCCCGATGCGCTTGTCGGCACTCCCCTCATAGCCGTCTTTCGAACGCTGGGCCTTGGATGTCATTCGGCCCCGGGCGGGAAGGTCATATCCCCCCAGCCGCGTGGTCGTCATGGGATGGCCTTCCCCCCTGTTGGACAGAAGGACCGCCTGGGTCAGGGATTTTTCCGAAATCCGGGCGGAGAAGATGACTTCTCCGGGAACGAAGTCTCCAGAGGCGTCGGTCCGGGCGCGCAGGATGCTGATCTTGCTATGTGCGAGAGACGGGACATCCTGCCCGAAAAGGTGGGTGGGGGTCTCGGTGAAGACCCGCTCGATCAGGATGTAGCCGGTCTGGGCTTCAAGGGCCGAGACCTCCGCCGGTGCCGCGAAATCGAGTCTGGCCTGCTGGCGGAGGACCATCTCGCGGAATGCGCGCTTCTGCTCGGGGGAGAGGGACGCCTTGTGGCGCTCGAGTAGGTCTGCCAGGACGCTCATGGAGGTGCTCGCTTTCGGCTGTAGGGGTCAGGATCATCTTCTTGTCAAAGATGGGACTGAACCCGGCAGGCCGATAGATGCAGGCTACCTCATGTCGACAACGTCGAGGCGGTGCTTTGCCCGCGTCCCGGCGACATGCTTGAGACAGGCCTCTTCGCGCAGGTATTCGTGTTCGGGGATCAATCCCTCGAGAATGGGGCGCGAGGGATGTTCCAGCGGGAACGAGCCGTCGTCGAGCAGGAGAACCTGGTCGTATTCGAGCCCCTTCGATCCATGTGCCGTAATTCCGAAGACCTTGCCCTTGAATCCCCGCTCCTTCAGCTCAGCCTCGACCAGCCGGCGAAAGCGCGACAGGTCGTGTTCGCCGACCTTCCACTTGCGGGCGACAAGGGCGACGCTGGACATCTCGAGATTCACCAGCTTGGCCAATCGGCCGGCGGCATAGCGGAGATCGCGCGCCGCGGAAATGCGAGCCTGGGCAACCTCTCCCCGGCCATTGCCGGGATAGGGTATCGCCGGTGCCTCGGGATGCCCCGCTGCGGCCATGACTTGATTGCCCCACTCCACGATGTCGCTGCCCGAGCGCCGGTTGCGGAGCAAGGTGAGCATCGCGGGGTTGTCGAGGTGATCTTCGACGCGGGCGAAATAGTCGAGATCGGCCCCGGCGAAGCCGTTGATCGCCTGCCAGTCATCGCCGACGCCCTGGATGTTGCACATCCCGTTGATCTCGCGAATGGCTTTCACCAGTCGCATATAGGGCAAAGAGACATCCTGGAACTCATCGATGAAAATCCAGTCTGTGTCATGCGCCTCGGAGGGTCTCGGTGTTCCCAGTTCGAGCTCGCGTTCGAGGGTCCAGCTGGCAGCCTGGAGGACGCCAGTGGCATCGAGCAGGCGCGCTTCTTTCAGCTTGAGTTCGAACTTGATCACAGCCTTCATGGCGGTTCCGCCGATCGGCCCCGCGATATCCCAGGCGTTCTCGAAGCGGTTCTGGAGGCCGAAACCGCGAGCCCTGAGGAAGTTGACGGCCGAGAGCAGGGCGTCTCTGCCGACGCTTTCCACGTAATCCTTGCGCCGTCCGTAATGGGTCCGCATGCGGCTCGCGCAAAAGAAGTAGAACTGTTCCCTGATGACCTCGTCGAGGCTGTCCTGCATCATCTGGGCAATGGCCAGCCCATCCTCGCTTTTCTCGTCGAACACCGGTCGGCGCGCGCCGCCGAAATGGGCCCGGACAATGCGCTGTCCCAGGGCGTGGAACGTGCGGACACGGATGCCGCCGGGCACCCCGAAATCTGCCAGCCTGGCTTCCAGTGAGCGCGCCGCGGCATTGTTGAAGGCCAGCATCATGATCGTCTCGGGACGCACGCTGCGGTCCTGCGTGAGAAAGGCTGCCTTGATGGCGAGCGCAGTCGTCTTTCCCGATCCGGCGCGTGCTCTGAGAAGGGCATCCCCTGCATCGGCAACGACAAAATCGACAAGATCGTCCTCGACGGCCTGGGCGGATATGCCCAGCAGGGTTGAGGCGCGGGAGCGCGCGATTTCACGAAGGCCTTCTTGGGTGTCGAGCATGGGAGAGGGGGTCCTGGATCGGGTCTGCGGTGAACGGCTTGCCAAGGATATTGGCTCTTTCGTTCGAGATCGAAGGCGAGGCAGTTATCGCCGGGCAAGTCTTTGAAAAAGGTTCAAGAGAGCCACTCCGGGAATGTTGCGAAGGGGGTTTGGGAAGAGGTCGCCATCGTATTCGGTCTTCGTGCCGTCTGTAAATTGGTCTGCGGAACCATTGCTTTCGGGGGATTAAAAACCCGGCCGGGCGGAGCCCATGCCGGGTTTTTGGAGGAAAAGTGATGCCCGTCATGACAGCGCTTCGAGCGCCGTAGCCCTCGCGACCCTCGAGGGCCGGTCATAAGGCGTGCCTTGATCTTGGTTGCTCTTCCTTTCGAAGAGGAAGTAGGAAATACAGAAGCTTCGTGAAAAGCCCATATCCCCGTTTCGGCCTGATTTACTTCATGCGCTGGAGCGTGAGCGGAGTCCGGTCTACCTGCGCTTCTTCCAGCCCCGCGGCGAGACCCAACCGGCCTTCTTCAGCCTTTTGCGGAGCGCGGCTTCGGAAACCCCGAACTCGATCGCGAGGTGTGTGAGTGGCTGGTCATTGGCAAGGGAGACCAGCTCATCGGGAGCGGTCTGCTTGAGAGAGCGCGACAGGGGGATAAGATCGGCCGTCGCGGCCGACCCCAGGGCCTGCTGGCGTCGCTTGGTGCGTTCCGGGGCCATGTGCTCGTCCTGGCCCCAGCGGGAATAGCGGTGCACGATCGAGCGCTCGAGGTCGACCTCGAAGTCCTCCACGTCGATGATCACTTTCGGGATCGACGCCCCGAGCTGTGCGCGTGCAGCGCGCAGGGAAGACATCGTCAGGCTCAAGGGGTGCGGGGTCGAGACGGGCGTGTGGGGTGCATAGGCTCCGTGATACTCGCTGATCGATCCAGCCGGGATCGCGTGCCATCCGGGAATGCTGCCACTGGCGACGAGGCGGTCGAGATCGCCAGCAGATCGTTCGACGGGACCGAAGGCTTCGGCCAGGCATTGGGAGAGTTCGCGAAGCCCGTGGAAATGACGGTTCGCGGTGGCGCGAGGATTGAAGATCTCGAGAAACCCGCCGGCCTCGGTGCGCAGGCGCAGCTGGACCGGTTGTGTGAGCTGGCTATGGCTCCATGTTTTGAGCTCGAAGTCGCCACATCCGGTGAGCCGCACCAACTGGCGAGACAGGGTGCTCGACAGCAGGGCGAGGCGGGCGCAGCCGGCCTTGCCAAGAGCCGTCCTGATGTCGCGAACGGCAGGCCCGTGCAGGGCAATGATGGCGGCCTCGCCTCCGATCTCGATGCTTGCGGCAGCTTCCGCCTGGTCGTCAGAGGATTGCAGGGCAGGAGCCAGGGCGCGTGCTGTCTCGAGCAGCAGGCGTTGCAGGTATTTCGCCTTCGGAAGGCGCGTGCTGTAGCGGCTGTTGGAGGGCTCGTAGGCATCGAGCTGGGCGCGGCTGTTGCAGGTGGTCTCGGTCATGGGTCGATCTCCTTCTTTCAGGGAGGAGATCGACCTGCTGCCGCCCTGCTCGGACAACTTTCATGATGGGGTTCACCTCCATCATTGCACTGGTCTGCCGCCGGAGAACAGAATCACGTCCCCGCTGTGGGACGCCCTGCCTCGAGGAATCGCACAGGAGGAGGGCTGGGTGGGGCAGTGCAGATCAGGTCATGACGATGGCGCCGAGTTGGTGCTTGAGGTCTTGCAAGGCACCGGACCTCAGGACCCGTCGCTGGGCGCGGTCCTGGCTCTTGTTCTGCGGCGGGGTCGGCTCGGCACGCCAGAGGCCGTTGGAGCCGGCGATGATCGTGAAGTCTGTGCGTGCCGTGCCGAATGCCGCGCGAACGCGCAACTCCTGGGCATTGGGGTGGGGGCGGCGCGCGTCGTAGCCTGCCCTGCGCAATGCGCTGGCGATCCGGCGCACTTCGCGTTCGGCTTCGCCGAAGATGCGGACAGCTTGCTCGAGGCGTATGCTGCGGTCTTTTCTCCGGCTTGGCTGAAGCTCGAAATCGGCCGGCAGAGGGCGGACGGTCTCGATGCGATAGACGCGATCATCCGGCCAGGTCCAGGGGTGAAAGTCGCATCCCAGCCGGGCCCGGGCGCGAAGATAGGTGCGCTTGCGCTTGGCAAGGCCCACGATCTCCGCGATGTCGTTCATCTGAAGGATGAGCTCGTGGCTGCGTCGCCCCTGGCCCCGCTCCTCGATCTCGATCATCTCCGCGAGCGTCGTGAGTTGACGCTCGAGGTCCTGGGCGGTGTTCGGGCGGTCCGGGAAAACGATCTCGCCACGCGCCTTGGCCGCGCGGGTTGCTTTCACCTCGCTCGCGGTCTGGAGCAGGGAAATGCGGGAAACTTGGCGTTGCGGAAGGTCAATGCAGGGCGGGATGCCCCAGGAGCGTCGTAGGGAATGGGCGATCAGGAAGTGCTTTCCGATCATGCAGCGGAGCTCGCCTTCCGCCGTCTCGATAGACCCCAGGTCGGGATCTTGGAGGGGTGGAGAGAAGGCAACCGATATGCGATCGCCATCGGTGAGCGCATCGAGCGTCAACTGATCGGTCATGTCCAGGGCACCTCTTCGATCATCGAGGAGGATCTTGGCCACTCCGGGCAAGGACGAAATTCAAGACCCAGTCCGCCGTCCTCGGACAGGGGACAGGGGGCAGGGGCAGGGGACAGGATCACCGCGGCGAAGTATCCAGCAGCGTCATTGCCTGATGGGCGGACAGGTTCGCAAGGCGCCTGGCAAGGGTTTCGTCCAGGCGGTAGGTGAGGGTGGGGCTGCGTCTTCCGTCATCGAAAAACCCGAAGCTGCGCGCGGCTGCGGCGATGCCCGACACGTCGGGGCCATTGCCGAGCAAGGGCGCGAGAAGCTCGTTGAGCCTGGTATCTATGGCTTCGAGAAACTCGGGATGCCGGTAGATTTCCGCGGGGGTCCCGCCACCCTTCCGCCGGCGAAGACGCAGCGATAGGAAGCTGTAGGCTCCCAGCAGGAGGGAGGCCTGGAGCCGGCGGGGGCGGCCATCCTCGAATTCGGGGATACTCCAGGGGCCCGGGAGGAGGATCGTTCTGTGGTTCATGTCGATCTCGCGGCGGATGACGGAGGGGGATGCCAGTCGATCTCCTCCGTTTTCCGCTGCGGGTGAGCGCCTCGGCGATCGAATTACCACACGGCCCAGATGAACCGTTTGCCGTCCCGCGACTCGGGGTAGACGATGTCGTCCCAATCGGCTCCGCTGCGGCCCGCGTGCAGAGCGCGGCGGGATGCGGCGCGGATGTGCTTTTTCGACAGGGTGCGGAAGATGCCCCGGGCGGTTGCGGATTCGCAGTGATATCCGTGTGTTTTGCCGTCGCGGCGACGTGCATCCCAGATCTCTTTCTCATAGGCGCGGTCGCGCGCCCGATCTTCGGGATCGAGGGGGCGTTCTCCCAGCCAACCCTTGTGGCCAGAGCGCTCGTAGTAGGCGTCGAAGCAGCCATGCTCGGCGTCGAGGCGTGTGTTGCGGTATGTTTTTCCCATGACGGGTCTCCTTGCAGGTGATTTCCTACAAGGCGTCGAGGGTGCGTCCTTTAGCGGGGTGAAAGTGCATTGCTTGTCCTTGGTTGAGCCCAGGCGAGGGGAAGATAGGCCGCATTGCGCACGGACGAAATTCTGCGTGCACCTATGCGTCGATTGCGTAGGTCGGCTGGGCTTCGATTCTCCTGATCGCCAATGAAGCTATTTTCCTGTTCGATCCGACCGTGGGCAGGGCTTTTCGCATGACCCTTCCCTTGAGCTTTGTCGTCACCCCCGGCCTCGTTCTGGACTTACTTTCCTCTCTGCTGGGACCGATCGAGACTGCAAACCCTCCCGCCGCGATGGCCAACGGAATCGAGGCGTTTTGCTCGCCTTGACGGGGTTCGAGGCCGGTGTCATGGATCGACCCATTCGGTGGCAGCGCCGCTCTCACAGAGCCTGCGACGCCGACCTGACGCGGGATGGCGGTGCCATCCCGAGGGCTCTCCTTTGCCGCTCCAGGATTCCAGGGCCGCGGCCGCGGTCTCCCGGTCCTGGTAGCACCAGCGGTCCTCGTAGCCGATCCTGTCTCCGACGCGACCGGTGATGATCGCGTAGGTGAAGAGCAAGGGCATGAGGCAGGCGTAGCGATCTTGTCCGATCAGTCGCGGCTCCTCGTAGCCGCACTCGCGCATGAGAAACGTGAAATGCTCGGCGGTGGCCATTGCATGAACTGGAGGGGAGCTGTCGCGCGGCATGGGGTCATGCTGCGCGGTGCAGCCGACCGATGCAAGGCCTCGGCGTGCAGCTACCGAACCAGGAGAAGGAAGCCCGGGAACCGGCTTGCCATGAGCGAGAGCCAGGCTAATGCATCGGGATCGAGCGTTCCATCACGTGCAGGATAGGGTCGCCCCACGAGGTCCAGAATCTCGATCCTGCCGTCGAGTCCGATCCGTCCAAGAGCCATGGCTTCATGGGGCGGGACCTGATCGGGAGAAAGGGCAAAGCTCGCGGCGAGGTAGGCACTGGGCAGTCTTTGCGGATGAATACCGGCCTGCCAGTCGATCCTGGAGAAGGGATCTGACTGGTAGGCAACAGTCGACCAGCCGCCCTCAAGCTTGCCATTGGCGACGAAATGGCAAAGCACGTTCAGCGTGCCGCCTTCGGCCTCTATCGCATAGATCCCGTTCTGCCGGGTGCCGAGGCCAAAGGCCTCCTGGCAAGATGAAGGATAGGTGATCGAAGAGGAAGTCGTGTCAGCCAGGGCGGGCGTTGCGGCAATCGCCGCAACGAGCAGGGATCTGGCAATGTTTCGATCCAGTCGCATCTTTCACCTCCAGTGCCTGGGGGCGGAATACCCTACAGGTGGAATCAACCCCGACTCGGCAGGAACATGTAGACCAGCACCACCAGGCCGCTCAGGGCGCAGGCGAGCAGGAAGGTTAGGGGGACGAAGACTTCGGCCGGGCCCGCAGAGCCGTGCATGAAGGGAGCTGTTTCGGGCTGCCCCCGGGCAAGGTCGACAAATCCCGAGATCAGCACCGAAGCATAGAAGCCGATAAGGGAGCCGATATAGGCGATATACCACCAGACTGATCCTCCGGCATCGCGCAGGCGCCTTACGGTCAGGCTGATGCTGGCCAGGGTCATCCAGAGAAAGGGGATGATCAGAAGGGCGGCAAGCGGCGGGAAGATGATCGAGAGCGCGCCGGAGATCATGATACTCGCCAGCGGGATAATGGTGGAGCTCGCAATCATGAACCACCAGAACTCGGGTCTCGTGGCCCGCCCACGGAAATCCGCGGCGTTGAGAGATACCGTCTTGATCGCCTCGATGAGCCCCACCTGACTCTCCCATGATTTGTGTTTGGCATGAACAGGGAATTAGGCCCCGGTGATGGCTTCTTCGAGCCATCGGACGCATGCGAAAACGGGCCGGTTTTTCTAATTCAGGCTCAGGGCAGTCGGAAGGGCGGGGTGGCGGATATGTCGGACAAGGATGCGAGGATCTCCTGCCATTTCAGGCCGGCCCCTGTCGCTCCGGATGGACTGACCGGGAATTTCCGCGCGTGTCGCATCGCGCCCACCTCATCGAGAGAACCAATTCTGGAGATTTCGATGAGCAAAACCGCACAGAAACTTTCTCGCCGGGAGCGAGAGGAGCAGCAACAGATGCGTCGCTGGATGATATTCGGCGGCGCCGCCATCGGCCTCATGGGTGCGGCTGGCGTCGGCGTCTCGATGCTGCCGCCGTCCTTCCCGGTGCTGAAGGGGGAGGGCGATATCGACACGCGCCTCGAGCGAGGCGGCCTGCGCGAGCACGTCCTTCACATGAACCCCGGCGCCGGGCGCACGGACATTGTCGTGGTCGGGACGACCGATTGCTCCTTCTGCCGCAGCTTCGTCGAGGATGGTCGTGAAACCCTGGTCGAGGTGGCCAAGGAGAACGGTCTTGGCGTGGTCTACGCGCCCACAGGCTCCAGCGCGGCCTCGCTGGGATCGACCCGTCTTCTGAGTAGCTTTGCGCGGCATGGCACGAAAGAGTCCGCAGAGATCCTGCGCCTGGTCTACGCCGCGGCAAAGGAGCTCCCCGGCAAGGATCTATCCGAGGTGGCCATGGAATATGGTCGCTTGGCGGGGCTGGAAGCGGCTGATGTCGAGGCGAGCCTCGCCGAAAGTCCTCTCGAGATCACCCGGCGCATCCAGGCTCTGGCGCGTGAATTCCCGATCACGGCGACGCCGATGTTCTTTGTCGCCTCGGCGGCAGACCCCGACCGGATCAACATGTTCAGCGGATGGGCTGGTGCAGGCGGCATGCGGCGTCAGATCGAAGCGGCGCGCTTGGTATGACGCCGCAATCGATATTCTGGAAGAGATTTCCCTTCGGTGCCTTGGCGGGTGCGGGATCGGCGGCCCTTCTGCTCACGGCGCTTGGATTTCAGTATCTGGGCGGCCTTGCCCCTTGCGCCTTGTGCATCTGGCAGCGCTGGCCCCACCTGGTCGCCGCCGTCGCGGGTCTGCTTTGCCTGAGACTAAACCACGTCTGGGTGCTTGCCCTGGGGGCTGCGTCGGCCGCCGCCTCGGCGGGCATCGGCCTGTTTCACGCGGGCGTGGAGGCGAAGCTGTGGCAGGGACTGACATCGTGCTCCGGCAACATCGACGTCAGTCGAATGTCGGCCAAGGATGCGCTTGAGGCAATCATGAGCGCCCAGGTCGTCAAATGCGACGAAATTGCCTGGTCGTGGCTGGGCCTTTCGATGGCATCATGGAATGCCTTGCTGTCGACGGGCCTGGCGGCGGTCTGGATCTGGTCCATGATCCGCAGCTTCCGATAGACATTCCTGGCGCCGGAGGCGCGCAAATGGGGGCGGCCCGGCTCTGTCCGGACCGCCCCTATTCTTATTCCACCTCCGCGGCGGCGCGCTCCCGAGCCTTCTCGATCTCGAGATCCACGTCGTCATGCCGCAGAAGCTTGGTGCTGATTTTCTTGCCGCCCTGGCGCAACCGCATGGTGAAGATCGCCAGGATGCGCTCGGCCGTGCGGCCGACCGGGTCGGCAGAGCTGCCGCAGAGGTCGTGAAACGCCTGGTAGAAGGCGTGATCGTGCTCGTGCGTTCCTGTGTCGGGGCCGGTATGCAGCATCTCGTGCAGCAATGTCTGCGCGATCTGGTAGGCTCCGGGGTAGCCCCGGCGAAGAAGGCGGGCATGCTCCGCATCGACCCAGATATTCGCAGTGCCATCGGTCCAGGCCAGGGCGGTCTGCGACCGGCCGAGGTGGATTCGCCGCGGCGCGAAGGCGAGATCCTCGTATCCCGCGGAGTTCAGGGCCGAAGTCATGGCCTGCATCGACGCAGTCAGGCTGTCGAGCAGCAGCTTCTCGTCAGCGTTCAGATCCGCCGAAGTGAGCGCGATGAGATCGTCATCGATGAAGGCGCTGAGATCCTCCCGCGTGGAAGGGGTGATGTCGCCGCGCAGCGCCTCTGCCAGGCGCACGAGATTCATGCGCGCGGCGCTGTAGGCCGAGCTGCGGGCGGAGATGGCGTCGCAAGCAGCGGCGACGCGCTTCATGAAGCTATCCAGGTCGGAAACGCCAAACCTCTCGAGCGTGGCCTCGTCGATGCAGAACGCCAGGCCGCGCAGCTGCGCCGTCTCGGCCAGCTGGTCGCCACGCGCCGCGGCGACGAGACGCCCGGCGAATTTCGCCGGGATCTGTGCGAGCTTCTTGATCTGCCAGGTGCGGCCGTTCACATCCGTCAGGCCCCGGATGTTGGCGGCATCTTCGATCTCCGCCTCGCCGGCGAGAAAATCATGCACCAGCATGTCCCGCTCGGCATCGGTCAGCTTGGTCTTTTTCTTCGCGGCCGTTCCGGACTGCTTCTTGATATGAGCCTGGATGCGCCGGAAGACCGGACAGCTCGATTGCACGTCGTTGCGGGCGAAGTTCACCTCGAGCTGGCGCTTGGTGACGATCGTGCCGCCCATGCCGAACCGGCCTGCATGAAAGTGATTCACCAGGACGCCGAGGTTGTAGACGGCAAGCTGGGCCCGGTCGGAGGAGAGGCTGTAGAAGGCATCCTCATCCTCGAAGTCCCATTTCGCCTGCTCGGGGATGCGGGAGATCTGTTCGTCGTTGAGAAAGACCGGGATCTGCGCCCAAGCGACGAACTTGCGCAGCTCGCCCTTGATCCGCTCAAGGTCGGACGGGGCGATGGGGTCATAAAGCTCGGCCGTGATGCGGGTGCCGGGCAGCACCTCGTCATGCTCGGTCAGAAGGTAGTCGAGCCCGGTTTTCTTGACATCGACATCCATTTCGAACTGACGAGATCTCCAGATATTCCGACCGAAAGCCATTAATTGGCCCCGGCCCATCCGGAAGCGGCCATAGACTGCGTCGCCTTGCTCGTGCGGCGTGCCGAAAGTCTCGAAGAACTCCTCGATCTCCTTTCGGCTCTGGATGCCACGACCATTGTCCTCGACGGTGAAGCTGTGGCTGTCGAGAGTAATGTGGCACTCGCTCGCACCGGCGTCGATGGCATTCATCACCCCCTCGAGGAGCGCTTTCTGCAAGGTCCCCGCCTGGCGGAGGATCACATCGAAAAGAAGGTTCGGGTGCATCCCGAAGGTGCGTTTTTCGGCGGTCATGTCATCTCCTTGCCATCATCGAAATGCCGGAACAAGCAGCCCGGCCTCATGGCGGGGCGGGGCTGCTTGTGTCTCGGCAGGTATCAGGGAAGCCGAAGGGATCTTCGGTGCGAAAGTCTCGTTGCTCTCGGGTAGCTGATGTAATCGAGCCCCGCGTGTCCCGATCGGCCATCTACGGCGGCCTCGGTGAAGGGAAAAATCCCGCCGCGATCTCCGGCCCGAACGCTTGCCGCGAGGCCGATCAAGTCGTCGGACGCGGCGTTCGAGGGCTGAGGCATGGCAGCAGTCAGGATTTTGCGGTTAGTAGGACTCATGATGTCCTCCACGACTTGCGTGGGCATGACGGCGTGCATGTTGATTTCCTTTTCTGGCGTGTCGGGTCCGGGGCCCCGCAAGGCGCCCGGCTCCGTGGATGTGCGGAGGGCACCGCCAGGAGGAAGATGGGTCCGACATCGATCCAAACCCGTGAAAAATAGCAAAGGTCGACGACGCGCAATTTGACGTATCGAGGGATAAATCGCACTTTTGATCCAAACGGAGGTGAGAAGATGTCATGGATGCGCGAGCACGACGAGCCGCCTCGATACGGTCTGGTCCTGGTGCCGACACCGGCAGCGATGGTCCAGGATCTTGGTCCGTTCCGTTCGGGACGCCTCCTGGAGGCGGATATTCTTCCGCGGTCGGCTCTGGTCTGTGCCTCCGATAAGGGGCGTCCGGTTGTGGGGGATGACGGGATGGTGAAGTTCACCTTCGAGGGAAACGCCAACGGCGCCGTCAACCTGACCACGTTTCACGAAAGGTGCCTGTCGGCGGCCGGCAGGCTGGCCCAGCGCCAGCCGAGCATTGCCTATGGACGCGCCCATCCCAAGGAGCTCCGTCCGTTCGCGGAGATGGATTTGCTGCGATATGTCTTCACTCGCATGATCGACGCCGCCGCGCTCGAGGAATGGAGCGCCGAGAAGGTTTCCGACTACCTGCCGCCGGAGGACCTCGAGACTCCGACCGCAGATCCGGCAGTGACGACCGCCCTGTGCCGACTGCCGATGCGCAGCCTGTCCCAGGGGCGGATGGGCATCTTCGCCTGGCTCCTCTTCGATGGCACCATCCTCACGAAAGGCGAGGCGGACGCTCAACCCGTGACGGCTTGGCGCTCCGGTGATCGGGGCTTGGCGGAGGTGCTCGATGAGGCTGGCGTGGACTTGGCAAAACGGATGATGCTCGCCCCGGGGTGAGGCGAGCATCAGAGGCTTCAGGTCGTCGAGGCCTGGATCATGGGGTGCAGGCCGCGCCCCAGTTGGGTTTTGCCACCGCGTTGTCGGCGTCGAAGTTGGACGGCTCGGCTGGGATGTTCTGGGCGCACCATCCCGACAGATTTCCGGTGAACCAGGTATTCTGGTAGAAGGCCGACTGCATCTCGGTGACCTGGTCGGTGGTCCAGGTCTCAATCTGACTCGGAGGGCGCGAGTTCGAGCCGTAGAAGACGCCCAACATGTCGGTCACGGTCGAGGGGATCTCGGAGGGAACCGATTGCAGGAGATTGTCCTGTGCGAAGGTATAGCGCAGGCTGCTCAGTCCGATGCTCGCGTCGCCGAAGTCTTCCATCACGACGATATCGTTATGCTCGGCCGTAAAGCGATTGATCGGGCCGACGAGCTGGATGCGATACTGCGTGGTATAGGGGTCGTTCGGGTAGCTGTGGCTCACGTAGCCACCCCCGCCGCTGATCGACTGTGAGGTGCCATCGCCCCAGTGGATCGTGGTGGGGCCGCGACGATCGATGTAGAGCCGCGTATTGTTGCCGCTCGGCTGCGAGAGAAAGGACAGGGAGCCCGCGATCTGGGCCTCGAGCGGCTGGCCGTTGCGCAGGTCGTTGCCGTTGGCGTCGATCCCGCCGCAGGTCCCCCAGATGGGTTTTTTGGCGACATTGCCCGCACCGAACTGGTTTGGCTGGGAGCTGAATTGCGTCACACACCAGTCGTCGAGCGGCCAGGTCATCGCACCTGCGCTGGCGAACATGTATTGCATGGTCGTCGGCGCCGCGGCCCGAACATCCCACTGGGATATGTCGCGGTTGAACCTGCTGTTTTGGTAGAAGGTGAAGTTGAAGTCCTTCACGCTGCCCACATTCCAGGTCTCGACGCCTGCGGGATTGCCACTATTGCGGAAGGTCTCATAGAGGCTCGTG
>Ga0209345_10003031_pt1 | contig 17685 bp, 15 predicted proteins | sample Cruoilmetagenom7_FD_187294 | JGI IMG/M metagenome (GOLD analysis project Ga0209345, IMG submission 187294) | Oil polluted marine microbial communities from Coal Oil Point, Santa Barbara, California, USA - Sample 7 (SPAdes) (version 2) | ecosystem: Environmental > Aquatic > Marine > Oil seeps ...
TATTTCCAGCGATCGGCATTACCCCCTTTATCGCCCGGGATATTCAACGCAGGACGCTGGAAATTCCGTCTGAGCAGCTGGTCAAGGCACAAACCCTGGGGGCCAATACCAGCCAGATCATCTGCCGTGTGCTGCTCCCACAGCTGATGCCCCGACTGATCGATGCGGTACGCCTGTCACTGGGTGCCGGTTGGCTTTTCCTGATTGCGGCCGAAGCGATTGCCGCGACCGATGGTCTGGGCTATCGCATCTTTCTGGTACGCCGCTATATGGCGATGGATGTGATCCTGCCCTATGTGGCCTGGATTACGCTGCTGGCCTTCCTGATAGATTTGACCCTTGCATGGCTCAGTCGTCGCCTGTTCCCGTGGCAAGGCAAGGGAGCAATGTGATGATTGAAGCACGCAACCTGTGGAAGCGATATGGCAACAAGGTGGTACTGGAGCGGATCAACCTGAGTGTCGAAGAGGGTGAGTTTGTCACCCTGGTCGGGGCTTCGGGCTGTGGCAAAAGTACCTTTCTGAAAATGCTGCTTGGCACTGAGACGCTTACCAGCGGCGAGCTGACGCTGGATGGCAAGCCGATACCGGCTGAACCCGGCCCCGACCGTGGCATCGTGTTTCAGCAGTACTCGGTGTTCCCGCACATGACCGTGCTGGAAAACGTGATGGCCACCCGCGGTTTTGAACGCCGCAGCCTGACAGGCTTTCTGTTCGGTGGCGCACGGCGACAGGCGCGTGACGATGCACTGGCAATGCTGAAGGAGGTGGGTCTGGAGCATGCCCAGGCGCTCTATCCGGCGGAACTGTCCGGTGGCATGCGCCAGCGTCTGGCCATCGCTCAGGCACTGCTGGGCAAGCCGCGTATTCTGCTGTTGGACGAGCCGTTTGGTGCACTGGATCCGGGCATTCGGGCCGACATGCATGAGCTGGTACTGCGCCTTTGGCGCGAGTACAGGCTGACCGTGTTCATGGTGACCCATGATCTGAAAGAGGGGTTTTATCTGGGTACGCGTCTGTGGGTGTTCGACAAGACCCGGCATGACCCGCAGGCACCGGATGCCTATGGCGCCACCATCACCTACGACCTGCCGGTCGGGCAGATGGATAAAGGCACGTTGAATGAGATCGACCGCGATCTGACCCTCACTGCAAAGGAAACGGAAAAGTATTTATGAAAGCCATTGAATACACCACCGAGATCCCGGCGGGTGGCCACTGGTCACTGCGCCTGCGCAAGGGCACGCTGATGCGCCTGACCGATATTGAAGGCGGAGCCAATGTCGGCATGCTGTTCTACAACCCGGAGAACCTGCTGGAACGCTACAACGCCCCCGATACACTGAAGTGCCAGCACACCTTCAAGCTGACGCACGGCAACTGCCTGTACTCCGATATGGGGCGTATTTTTGCCTCCATTGTTGATGACAGCCTGGGCTGGCATGAAACGGTGTGCGGCAACAGCCATGCCGAACAGGTCAGTGCCCGCTGGGGCCGGCGCGATTACCAGCAGGATCGCAATGACTGGCACCAGAACGGCCATGACGCCTTTCTGGTCGAGCTGGCCAAATATGGGCTGGAACGGGCTGACATGGCCTCTAATATCAACTGGTTCAGCAAGGTGGCCACCGACGCACACGGGCAGATGATGCTTGCCGAGAATCACAGCACCCCGGGCAGTCACGTCACGCTGCGCTTTGAGATGGATACACTGGTGCTGCTGCACACCTGCCCGCATCCACTGAATACCGCCGCCGAATATCCGAAAAAACCGATTCGGGTTGAGCTGGGAGAGGCCGATCCGGTCTGGGACGACGATTACTGTCTCAACTTCCGCCCGGAGAATCGCCGCGGTTTCCAGAACAACGCCCTGTACCACCTTGGCAAATGAGGAGACAACCATGCTGACCAAAAGTACACGCCAGCCGGAACAGGCGGTTGCCCGTACCACCATCGAGGCCGGGGATTACTACATTGGCTGCGTCAAGGCTGGCCAGACGCTGAGAATTCTCGATCTGGAGGGTAATCAGGCCGCTGACACGCTGTTCTACAAGGCGGCTGACCCGTCCGAGCGTTACAGCGCCATGGATACCATTCGCGAGCAGGGTAATGTCTACCTGACGACAGGCTCGGTACTGCGCTCCAACGAGAATCGCCCGATGCTGGAGATCGTGGCGGATACCTGTGGCCGCCACGACACCCTGGGCGGTGCCTGTGCCACCGAGAGCAACACCGTCCGTTACGATCTGGAAAAGCGCTGCATGCACGCCTGTCGCGACAGCTGGATGCTGGCCATTGCCGAACACCCGGAATATGGCATCGGCAAACGCGATATCAGCCACAACATCAACTTCTTCATGAATGTGCCGGTGACCGAAGAGGGAGGCCTGACCTTTGCCGATGGCATCTCGGCGCCAGGCAAATATGTGGAACTGACCGCATTGATGGACGTGGTGGTGCTGATCTCCAACTGTCCGCAGCTGAACAACCCCTGTAATGGCTATAACCCGACACCGGTCGAACTGCTGGTGTGGGATAACTGATTCACGCTTCAGCGGACGACCGCTGTCGTAAGGAACACCACGGGACGGCCCGTGCCAGGATTTTGCCATGTTCAAAAAAGTTCTCATTGCCAACCGTGGTGCCATCGCGACCCGCATTATCCGTACCCTCAAGCATCTGGGCATTGGTTCGGTAGCCGTCTATGCCGACTGTGATGCCGAGAGCCTGCATGTGCGCCATGCTGATGAAGCCTGGTGTCTGGGCGATGGCGGAGCAGCCGATACCTATCTGAACATGGATCGCCTGCTTGAGGTTGCAGCCGAAAGCGGTGCCGAGGCGATCCATCCCGGATACGGTTTTCTGAGTGAAAATGCCGCGTTTGTCGCCCGCTGTGAAGCGGCGGGACTTGCTTTTATCGGCCCGACGGGTGAGCAGATGCAGGCCTTTGGTCTCAAACACCGCGCGCGCGCGCTGGCTCAGGCCGCCAATGTGCCGTTGCTGCCCGGCTCCGATCTGCTGACTGATCTTGATACCGCCCTGACTGAAGCGGGCCGCATCGGCTATCCCGTGATGCTGAAAACCACAGCCGGTGGCGGTGGCATCGGCATGCAGCTGTGCCACAGTGAAGCGGAACTGTCGGGGGCGTTTGAATCGGTCAAGCGCCTCGGCGCCAACAATTTCGCCGACGATGGCGTGTTTCTGGAAAAATTCATCGCCCGCGCCCGCCATATTGAGGTGCAGGTGGTGGGGGATGGCAACGGAGCTGCGCTGGCACTGGGTGAGCGCGACTGCTCCAGCCAGCGTCGCAACCAGAAAGTGGTCGAGGAATGCCCGGCGCCCAACCTGCCGGAGGCACAGCGACAGGCACTGCATCGCACCGCCGAGCAGTTGCTCGCCAGTGTGGGCTATCGCAATGCCGGCACCGTTGAATTCATTTACGATGCCGATACCTCGGCCTTCTATTTCCTGGAAGTGAATACTCGCCTACAGGTTGAGCATGGCGTGACCGAAAAGGTGTATGGCATCGATCTGGTTGAGTGGATGCTGCAGATCGCGGCCGGACAGTCGCCTGATCTGGAAGCCGAACGTCAACGGCTGAAACCGTCCGGGCATGCGATTCAGGTACGACTTTACGCGGAAGATCCCTGGCGCGATTTCCAGCCCTGTGCGGGGCTGCTCAGTCATGTTGAGTTTCCGCAGGGCGAGGGCGTACGGATTGATCACTGGATTGAGTCCGGCATTGAAGTGCCGCCGTTTTTTGATCCCATGCTGGCCAAGGTGATTGTACATGCCGAGGATCGTGATGCAGCGCTGGCCAGGCTCCAGCAGACCCTGGATGCTACCGAGCTGTACGGCAGCGAGACCAACCTGGAGTACCTGCGGGCACTGAGTCGTGATGAGCAGCTGCTCAGGGGTGAGGTGACGACCCGCTATCTGAACAGCTTTGCCTTCAAGCCTGCCCGCATGGACGTGATTCAGGGCGGGACCCAGACCACGCTACAGGATTTCCCTGGTCGTCAGGGGCACTGGGATGTGGGGGTCCCGCCATCCGGTCCGTTTGACAACCAATCGTTCCGTTTGGGCAACCGTTTACTTGGTAACCCCACCGATGCCGCGGCACTGGAAGTCACCCTGCAGGGCCCCACGCTCAGATTCGCCTCGGCGACCCAGATCGTGATTACCGGTGCCACCATCGAGGCCAGGCTGGACGACCAGCCAGTTGCGCTCTGGCAGGTGGTCGATGTCAGTGCCGGCCAAACCCTGCAGCTGGGGCGTATCCGCGATACCGGTGCCCGTTCCTACCTGTCGGTACGTGGCGGGTTCCAGTGCCCGGCGTATCTGGGTTCCCGATCGACCTTCACCCTGGGGCAATTTGGCGGTCACAATGGCCGTGCACTGCGCGCCGGGGATGTACTCAGACTGGATGCTGAAGCACGGCCAGCAGGCCCGCGGGAGTTGTCCGAAAGCCTGCGCCCCGACGTGACCAATCAGTGGCAACTGCGGGTGATCTATGGCCCGCACGGCGCACCTGATTTCTTCACCGATGAGGATATCCGCACCTTCTTCGATACCGACTGGGAGATCCATTACAACTCCAGCCGAACCGGCGTACGTCTGATTGGTCCCAAGCCGCAATGGGCCCGCCGCGATGGCGGTGAGGCGGGTCTGCACCCGTCCAACATCCACGACAACGCCTATGCCTTTGGCAGTGTTGATTTCACCGGCGACATGCCGGTCATTCTGGGGCCAGACGGCCCATCGCTGGGTGGTTTTGTCTGTCCCGCCACCGTTATCACGGCCGATTTGTGGAAGCTGGGCCAACTGCGTGCCGGTGATCGGGTGCGTTTTGTCCCGGTCAGTCTGGAGCAGGCGGTTGCGCTGGAGGCGGCGCAAACCGCATCGGTCGATACGCTTGAAGAGGTCGCCTGTGACTGGCAGCCGGTAACGCCGCAAAGCCCGATACTTGCACGTCTGGATGCCGATACCTTTGGCGATGAGATTGTGTGTCGTGCTGCGGGCGATCACTTCCTGCTGGTGGAGTATGGCGAGCTGGAGCTGGACATTCGTCTGCGTTTTCGTGCCCATGCGCTGATGCAGTGGCTGCAGCAACACCCCGTTGCCGGGCTGCGAGAGCTGACGCCGGGCATTCGCTCGCTGCAGATCCATTTCGACTCACAGCAGCTGAGTCATGCCGAATTGCTGGCGCATATCGAACGCGGCGAACGGGCACTGGCCCAGCAGCTGGCTGAGTTGAGCGTGCCGTCACGCATCGTCCATATCCCGCTCTCTTGGGATGACGTGGCCTGCCGGCTGGCGATCGAGAAATATGACCAGTCGGTTCGCAAGAACGCACCCTGGTGCCCCAGCAACCTGGAGTTCATTCGGCGCATCAACGGGCTGGACAGCATCGACGAGGTGAAACGCGTTCTGTTCGATGCCTCCTATCTTGTGATGGGGCTGGGCGATGTCTATCTGGGGGCGCCGGTTGCGACCCCGATCGATCCGCGCCACCGCCTTGTGACCACCAAATACAACCCTGCACGTACCTGGACGGCGGAAAACTCGGTGGGTATCGGTGGGTCCTACCTCTGCGTCTACGGCATGGAAGGTCCGGGTGGGTATCAGTTTGTCGGCCGTACGCTGCAGATGTGGAACCGCTACCGCCGTACCGCCGAGTTTGAGCAGCCCTGGCTGCTGCGCTTCTTTGACCAGATCCGCTTCTATGAGGTCAGCCATGAGGAGCTGCAGCAGATTCGGCGTGACTTCCCGCAGGGGCGTTACCCGCTGAAGATCGAGCAGAGCCGTTTCTCGCTGGCCGAATATGAACAGTTCATGACGGATCACGCCGATGAAATTGAGCAGTTCAAGCAACAGCGTAACCGCGCTTTTGAGCAGGAACTGGAGCGTTGGCATGCCGATGGTCAGTTCAACTTTGATTCAGAGGAGGTGGCAGCGGAGGTCGCGGAACATGACTGGCCCGAAGATGCCACCGTGGTCGACAGCCCGGTGTCCGGCAGTGTCTGGCAGACCGAGGTGCAGCCGGGGGACACGGTGAAGGCGGGGCAGGTGTTGATGATACTGGAGTCGATGAAGATGGAAATCCCGATCCACGCCCCGGCAGATGGCGTTGTCAGCCAGCTGTTAATGGCCGCCGGCAGTCGGGTGAGTGCCGGGCAGGCACTGGTGGTGTTGGAAGATGAAGCAGCATTGGCTGCAATGGGGGTACAGGCATGAAAACCAATATGACCATTCGGTCGCTGCAGGCGGCCTATGCTGAAGGCAGTATCACACCGGCGCAGGTGATGGAGAGTATCCGCCAGCGTGCAACCGAGTACGAGGCTCGCAATATCTGGGTACATCTGCTCAGTGCCGAAGAGCAAGAGCCTTGGTTGGAGGCTCTGGCCAACAAAGATCCGGCCATCTGTCCACTCTGGGGTATCCCTTTTGTCATCAAGGACAACATCGATCTGGCCGGTATTCCGACCACGGCGGGGTGCCCCGAGTTTGCCTATACTCCCGAAACATCGGCACAGGTCGTGCAACAGTTGATCGATGCCGGTGCCATCCCGGTCGGGAAGGCCAACCTTGACCAGTTTGCCACTGGCTTGAATGGTACCCGTTCACCCTATGGCCCCTGTCATAACGCCTTTGATCCGGACTACATATCGGGTGGTTCCAGCTCCGGCTCGGCGGTGGCGGTGGCGTTAGGTCTGGCCAGCTTCAGTCTCGGCACTGATACGGCAGGCTCCGGACGCGTTCCGGCCTGCTTCAATAATCTGGTGGGTCTCAAGCCGACCAAGGGGCTGCTGTCATCGACCGGGTTGGTACCGGCCTGCCGCTCGCTCGACTGCATCAGCATTTTTACGCTGGATACCGATGATGCCAACACGGTGCTTGCCTGTGCCGAGGGGTTCGATGCCCGTGACGGCTTCAGCCGGCATAACGGTTTTGCCAACAGCACTCGCCAGTATGGCCTCAGCACTGGCCGTTTGCGGATCGGTATACTGCCGCAAAAGCAGCTGAAATTTTTTGGCGATACCCGCTATGAGCAGGCGTATGCGGCAACGCTGGCCGCACTGGAGGATGCCGGCATCGAGCTGGTGACCATCGATTACACACCCTTTGATGAAGCCGCTCGGCTGCTGTACGCAGGCCCCTGGGTTGCCGAACGTTACATCGCCTGCGAGCCGCTGCTCAAATCAAGGCCCGAAGCAATTCACCCGGTTGTACGTGCCATTGTCGAGCCGGGCAATGAGCCGCGAGCCACGGAGCTGTTTCGCGCTCAGTATCGTCTGCAGGCGCTTCGTCTGGCCTGCCTTGAGCAGATGCAGGGTCTGGACTGCCTGCTGACGCCAACTGCCGGGTGTCTGTTTCGCATTGACGAAATGCTGGCTGAGCCGATTCTGTACAACTCTCAGCTGGGGTATTACACCAATTTCATGAACCTGCTGGATATGACCTCGGTAGCCATCCCTACGGCGTTTACGACTCAGGGACTACCGTTCGGGGTGACCCTGGTGGGCGATCATTTCAGTGATCGTCGTTTGCTGTCGATTGCCAATCGGATGACGCGGATTTTGCCACTGCCCCTTGGCGCACTGGGGGACGAGCCGTTGCCAACCGATGCTCCGGCCTGCGTATCGGGTGACTATACCGATCTGGTTGTGTGCGGCGCCCATCTTGAAGGGTTGCCCCTGAACTGGCAGCTTACCGAGCGAGGGGCCAGGTTAAAGCATCGTACCGAAAGCGCCGCGGCTTACCGCCTGTTTGCGCTTGCCGGAGGCCCTCCGCAGAGGCCCGGCATGGTGCGTGATGAATTCAATGGGCGCGCCATTGAGGTTGAAGTCTGGTCGGTACCGACGGCAGAGCTGGGCAGCTTTGTGGCCGCAATTCCGGCGCCGCTGGGCATTGGCAAAGTGGAACTGGCCGATGGCCGCTGGGTCACCGGTTTCATCTGTGAATACTCCGGCCTGTCCGGGGCTGAAGAGATCACCGAATACGGCAGCTGGAGACGCTGGCTTAAAGACAGGCAGTAGTGGTCACTGCAGCCATCTGCGGTAGACTCGGGTTTACCGCAGACAACAACCGGGGCTGCCATGCTGAAACGCCTGAACTTCAGACATCTGTATCATTTCTGGATCGTCGCCCGCGAGGGCAGTATGGCCGCCGCCAGCAGGGTGCTGGAACTCACGCCCCAGACCCTCAGCAGTCAGGTGGCCGCTCTGGAAGAGGAGGTCGGAGGGTTGCTGTTTCGGCGAGAAGGGCGAGGCCTGCGCCTGACCGATCTGGGGCTGCGGATCCAGTCCCATGCCGATGAGATATTTGCCGCGGCCGAGGCGCTGGAGCAGGCACTGCAAGTGCCCCATGAATCACGACCGCTGCGTCTTGCCGTGGGGATTTCCGCCTCCATCCATAAATTGATCGCGTGGCGACTGCTGGAACCGGCGCTGGGGTTGCAGCGCGAGCTGAATCTGGCCTGTGAAACCGGTCGTACCGAGTATCTTCTGGCTGATCTGCGTCGACGGGATCTTGATGTGATTCTTACTGATAACCCCCCAGTACTGACACCGGACTCGGGTTTCAGTCTGCATGATCTGGGGCGTTCCCCCATGATGCTGTTTGCGGCGCCAGAGCTGGCAAGCAGGCTGCGGCATGGCTTTCCGCAAAGCCTGCAGGGGCAGCCTTTCCTGGTCAATGCGGTTGACGCACCCTACGTCAGTGAGCTGATGCAGTGGTTCAATGATCAAAACATACGGGTTTCAGTTCGGGCTCAGGTCGATGACAGTGCTCTGATCAAGGTCTTTGGTCATCACGGAATGGGGGTGTTTGCAGCCCCGGCCGTGATCGAGGATGAGGTATGCCGACAGTATGAAGTGGAGTCGCTGGCTGAAATCAGTAGCGTGCAGGATCGTCTGTTTGCCATCACACGCGGCAGTCGAATTTTTCATCCTGCGGTTGAAGCGATCTGTGCCGGTGGTGTAAAAGTTCATCAGATAAAATCTGATGAAAGAGATGAATAAATCTGCTTTTTTCTTGCTTAAAGCTTGGCCAATATGAATGCGTAAGCAATCAGAAGAGGGCCACGGCCATGAAAGCAATTCACAAATACCGTCTGGATGCGTCCGATTCATTGACCACACTGCGCCTGCGTGAAGGTTTCCGCATTGTACGCTTCGAGTATCTGGTGGCTGAAAAAGGCTTGTTCCTCTGGGCAGAGGAGCCACTGAGAGCCGATATTCCATACGTTGATGCGAGTTTCAAGGTTGCCATGACCGGCAGGCCGGTCGCGATGCATTATGAATACATGGATACGGCGCTGGACCCCTTTGGGCCTGAAGCCTATCACCTGTTCCGGGTGGAAGAGAGCGCTGCCCCTCAGTCACCCCATACGCCGCCGCATCTGCGCAACGTAGCGGCCTGACCCGGCTGCCCATCGACTCCCCCCCTGGGCCGGATGGCAGTAGCTATCCGGCCTTTTTTCGTTCAGTATGTTTCAGACATGCTCAACCGGTCAGGAGTCACAAATGGAGTATAAAGACAACGATGCTCGGTTAATGGATTTCCTTAACCGCCTGATCAAGTGGTCTGTTCGGCTGTTGGCCATCCTGATGGTTTTCGTGATCATCATGGGCGTGGTTGATGTGGGCTGGACGTTGTATGAGAAGCTGCTGGCCACCCCAAAATACATCCTCACCATTTCCGACATGCTGGCCACTTTTGGTGCCTTTATGGCGGTACTGATCGCCATCGAAATTTTCATTAATATCACGATCTATCTGCGTGACAATGTTATCCATGTCAAAATCGTCATTGCGACCGCACTGATGGCCATTGCCCGAAAGGTGATTATTCTGGATCTTGAAACCACGCCGGCGGAATACCTGTGGGGCATGGCCCTGATCGTCGTTGCCATGAGTGTGGCGTACTGGGTTGTGCAGCGTTATGGTAGCGAGGAAGGTGGCTACTGAGTCACTCCGCTGTGGCCTGTTGAAGGAATGGATGTGGAAAAGACCATACTTGTTACCGGTTGCTCAACCGGTATTGGCCGCCACTGTGCGTTGCGGCTGAAAGAAACGGGCTGGCGGGTGCTGGCGACGGTGCGCAAGCCTGAAGACGTACCGTCTCTTCGGGCACAGGGGCTGGAAAGCTTTGTGCTGGATCTGGACGCATCCGAATCCGTACAGGCCGGTTTTGAGCAGGCCATGTCACTCACCGGCGGCCGTCTGGATGCACTGTTCAATAACGGGGCCTACGGTCAGCCTGGTGCGGTTGAAGACCTGAGCCGTGACGTGTTGAGGGCCCAGTTTGAAACCAACCTGTTTGGCTGGGTCGAACTGACAAACCTTGTCATTCCCGTCATGCGTCGGCAGCAAAGCGGCCGCATCGTGATGAACTCCTCTGTACTGGGGCTGGTGGCGATGAAGTATCGCGGTGCCTATAACGCCTCCAAATTTGCCCTTGAAGGGATCACTGATACCTACCGTCAGGAGCTTCACGGCAGTGGTCTGCATGTGTCCTTGATTGAGCCCGGCCCGATCACCAGTGCCTTTCGTCAAAACGCGCTGATAGCCTTCACGCGTAACATTGATGCCACACACAGCGTGCACGCTGAAACCTACAGTGGTGTGCTGGGCCGGCTGGAAGCGGGTGAAGAAGAGGGCTCAGCCTTTACTCTTCCGCCGGAAGCCGTGTTCAAGGCGCTGCAGTCCGCACTGACCGCCCGGTGCCCCAAGGCACGGTACTACGTGACCTTTCCGACCCATCTGTTGGGGTACCTTCGGCGTGTGTTACCGGCCCGTTGGCTGGATGCCGTGCTGCGCCGTGCAGCCGAGAAGGAAAATGACACCTGAGCTGTGCGCAGATTTCTCAACCAGCGCTAATATCAGGTATGTGAATATCGATTCAGGGAATGTGTGGGGGCAGACAAGATGGCTTTGCACCGGGTGTGGTCCGTAAAACGGATTAAACAAGTTGTGTTTGTTTGTGTGGTGGGTCTGCTTACCGCCTGCGAGCCTCAGGCGAACAGGGTAGAAACCGAAGCCGAAGAGGTGGTGAGGCCCGCACGGATCGAAACGCTGCAATCGGCTTCAGCGGCCGGTTTGGTCTTCAATGGCACGGTGCGAGCGGCTCAAAGAGCTGAACTGGCCTTCAAGGTGGCCGGGCGAGTCGACAAAGTCCTGGTCGATGAAGGCGCTGCTGTCAGGGCGGGGCAAGAACTGGCACGTCTTGATGATCGAGAGTTCAGAACGGCATTGGCATCCGCTCAGGCCGAGTTTGCTACGGCTGATGCCGATTACCGTCGTGGACAGGCGATTTATGAGCGCAGCCAGGCAATCTCGCGGCGCGACCTCGAAAAGCTCGAAACTCAGCGCAATCTCGCAGCAAACCGCCTTCGCAACGCTCAGCTGGCACTTGACGAAACTCTGCTCAAGGCGCCTTTCGATGGTGTTGTCGGGCGTAAACTGGTTGAGGATTTCGGTCGTGTAGGGGCAAACCAGACAGTTCTTGTTGTTCAGAACCTGCAGGATCTGGAGGTCGTGATCCAGGTGCCGGATCGTGTGGTGTTACAGTCATCCGGGAGTCCTGATGTCTATGCCGAGATTCCGGGGCTGAATCAAACCTTCCCGCTCTCACTCAAGTTTTTTTCAACGGAAGCCGATCCGGTTACTCAGACCTATCAGGTGGTCCTTGGGCTTGATGGCAAGGGTGATGCGCGCATTTTGCCGGGTATGTCCGCGCGGGTGTTTTCAGACAGCAGCGGTATGGATGCGGGGGTAAGTGTCCCGCTCAGTGCCATTGTGCCCAACAATCAGGGGCAGCAGTTTGTCTGGAAGCTTGATGCCGATGACAGGGCACAGCGTGCCGCCGTCCAGGCTGGTCAACTGTCCGGTGACAGGGCTGTTGTTACGTCGGGTCTGCAGCCGGGGGATCGCATTATTACCGCTGGTGTGGGCAGTGTGCACGAAGGTATGAAGGTTCGTCCGCTTCAGGATAACGGAGCGACACGCTGATGGATATCGCGGGCTATTCAGTTGCCAGACGTACCAGCCTGTGGGTGGTCATTCTGCTCATTCTTGTTGGCGGCTATCTGAGTTACGACAAGCTGCCCCGCTTTGAAGATCCCGAATTTATCATTCGGCAGGCCATTCTGATTACGACCTACCCCGGCGCCAGTGCTCAGGAAGTGGCAGAAGAGGTAACTGATCGCATTGAAGCGGCTGTGCAGGCGCTTCAGGAGGTCAAAAAAATCAAATCGGTATCCCGGCAGGGCTACTCGGAGGTCAGCGTCGAAATCAAGCTGGAGTTTGCCCGTACACAGGCCGAATTGCAGCAGGTCTGGGACAAGCTCAGGCGTAAGGTGAATGACGCACAACGCACGCTGCCCCCCGGTGCAGGGCCGATTATTGTCAATGATGACTACGCGGATGTGTATGCCCAGTTTTATGCCGTTACAGCTGAAGGCTACACGGAGCGTGAGCTGTTCAACTATGTTGACCAGTTGGCAAAAGAGCTGGCGCTGGTACCCGGTGTGGCGCGCACCGCATTGCTGGGGGCGCGACAGGAACAGATTTTTATCGAGATTTCCCGTGAACGCATGGCTCACTTTGGTCTGGGCGTTCAGCAGGTGTATCAGGTGTTGCAGCAGCAAAACCTGATCACGGTTGCCGGTGAAATCCCCGCTGACGGGTTGAGAGTCCCGGTTATTCCGGGTCGCAGTGTCAGCAGTTTTGAAGACCTGAAAAACCTTCAGATAGGGCTGGGGGCCGGTAGTACCGTATTGCGCCTTTCCGATATCGCCCAAGTCTCAAGAGGCTATGCCGAGCCACCTGCAATGCTGATGACGTTTGATGGTCAGCGCGCCATCGGCTTTGGCATTTCCAATGTGCAGGGTGGCAACGTGGTTGCCATGGGGGATGCGGTCAGCCAGCGCCTGAGTGAACTTGAAAACATGCGGCCAGTGGGAATGGAGCTGCACCCGATTTCGTTGCAGTCTGAATCGGTACGCATGGCGGTTTCGGCATTCGCCGGTAACCTTCTGGCCGCAGTCGTCATTGTGTTTGTTGTGCTGTTGCTGTTCATGGGGCTCAGAGTGGGTCTGATTATCGGTTTTGTACTGCTGCTTACGGTGGCGGGAACACTGATTATCATGCTGTTCGACAACATTGCCATGCAGCGAATTTCACTGGGTGCTCTGATCATTGCGCTGGGTATGCTGGTGGATAACGCCATTGTGGTCAGTGATGGTGTGCTGGTTCGGTTGCAACGGGGTGAAGACCGCGACCAGGCCGTGTCAGCAGTGGTTCGCAGTACCATCTGGCCGTTATTGGGTGGAACACTGGTCGGGATACTGGCCTTCAGTGCCATTGGCCTGTCGCCCAGTGATATGGGTGAATATGCCGGGTCGCTGTTCTGGGTGATTCTCTACTCCATGTTCTTGAGCTGGCTGTTTGCCATTACGGTGACGCCAATGCTCTGTCACCAGTTTCTTCGTCCTGCCACTGTCGGCTCAGGTCGCGCCAGAGGGCGACTGTCTCTGGGCTATGAGAAACTCCTGCATTGGGTTTTGGCACATCGAAGCCTTACCGTTATTATGCTGGTAGTGGCACTTGCAGGTGCTGTCTGGGCTTCGCGCCTGATACCTCCAGGCTTTATGCCCGACTCCGAGCGTCCCCAGTTTGTGGTTGATTTGTACCTGCCACAGGGCACCGACATCCGTCGTACGGCGGAGATACTGGCCCAGGCCGAAACGGTTGTGGCCGCACGGGAGGGTGTTCTGCACACCACCGGTTTTATCGGTGGAGGAGGACTTCGGTTTATGTTGACCTACTCGCCGGAGCCACGTAACCCGGCGTTTGCCCAGTTGCTCATCAATGTGGATGACTACGGCCGCATTGCCGGGTTGGTTGAACAGCTGCAACAGGAGTTGTCTGTACTGCTGCCGGATACATCGGTCAAGGTCTGGAAATTCATGTTGGGGCGTGGTGGCGGCAAGAAAATTGAAGCGGCCTTTACCGGCCCTGATCCCGAAGTCCTTCGCCAACTGGCGGAAGAAGCCAAGGCAAGAATGCTGACAGAGCCCGCACTGATAGCGATACAGGATGACTGGCGGAAGCAGGTTCCGGTTGCGCAGCCACGCTGGCGTCAGGAGCAGTTGCAGCGCCTGGGCTTGACGGGTTCTGATGTGAATGCGGCACTGGCACAGACGCTCAGTGGTCGTCAGGTGGGTGTGTATCGTGAAAGAGATGAGCTGATTCCGTTGATTGTCAGAGCACCGGTGACGGAGCGTGAACAGGCAGGCGTGATTCAGAATACGGAAGTCTTCAGCCCTGCTGCCGGCCAGACCGTTACTCTGGGCCAGCTGCTTGAGTCGGTTGACCTGGTCTGGCAGGACGCCACCATACGCAGATTAAATCGTGAGCCCACCTTGATGGTTCAGGCCGACCCCGCGCCGGGGCAGGTGACAAGCGATGTGTTCAATCTCATTCGCCCTGCCATTGAGTCCATACCACTGCCCCCGGGTTACAAGCTGAAGTGGTATGGTGAATATGAATCATCGCGTGAGGCCAATGCGGGCCTGGCAGCTTCTGCACCCTATGGTTTTGCTGCCATGGTGCTGGCGGTCGTGTTCATGTTCAATGCGTTCAAACAGCCTCTGGTCATCTGGATGACGGCTCCTCTTGCACTGATCGGTGTGGTGTTTGGCCTCATACTGTTCCGAACGCCTTTCGAGTTCATGGCAATCCTGGGCTTCCTGAGCCTGATTGGCATGATGGTGAAAAACGCCATCGTGCTGGTGGACGAAGCCGATACGCGAAGAGCTGAGGGGCAGGGGCCCTATGGGGCCATCATTGAGGCCTGTCTTGGGCGTGCGCGTCCGGTTGTGCTGGGTGCGTTGACAACAGTTCTGGGGGTGGCTCCCCTGTTGATTGACCCGTTCTTCAAAAGCATGGCTGTGACGGTAATGTTCGGCTTGTTATTCGCGACGGCCTTGACGCTGGTGGTGTTGCCGCTGTTTTATGCCATGCTGTTTCGCATCAATACAGTGGAGGTAGAGAATCCTGATTCTGGCGGCTAGTGCCGCCCAAGGATTCCCAAAGCGTCCTGTCGTGACTACACTCTGACCCCCTGATCATAACTACGGACATTGCGTGTCATGCTGTATCGCATTTCATCCGCCTATTATCGTACCCAAACGGCCAGGCATCTGCTCTGGATGGTGGGTCTGGTTGCAGCGGTGTTGGCCAGTATCTATTACCTGTTTCAGGCCACGGCAGTTGCAGATTTCATACTGCCGGTACTGGGTATAGCGGCCTGCTCGGCCTATTTCATCAAGCTGTTTCAGCATGTACGGCAGGGGCGCGCGGCCTATCCGGAAATCGAGCTGGATAATCAGGCGAAAACCCTCACCCTGGTTCAGGGTGATAACCGAATTCAGGTCGATATCAGTCATATTCTCGACCTGCGCCTCAAATACCGCAGTTACCACCTGGAGCAGATCCAGATGACGACTCAGGAGGGCGAGGTACTGCGGCTGGAAGGCTATGATGAGCTGGAAGATCTGGGGGCCGAGCTTGAACTGCTGACACCCAGCCATAACGTCAAACGGTCAAAGATCCGTATCCGGTAATTGAGATTGTGAGCTCAGCGGTAAATGGCCCGTTTTCACAAGTATCACGGTTTCCTGCTCAACCCATGGGAAATGCTCGCTCAAGTGCGGGCTGCGTAGCCAGGTGCCGGCGGGATATACGCCGTGCTCGTCATGAAACTCACCGGACAGCACGAGAATTTCTTCTCCGCCAAAATGACGATGCGGCTGAAAACGCTCGCTGGCGGGCCAGCGTACCAACGCCGTATGTTCGGTTTTAAAGCTGTGCAGCGGCATCACTTCAAGTCCACCCTGTCCCGGTAGCCATGGAGCTGTTCGAGTGTCGATCCGCAGCTCGGTCCGATCCTTCTGATCAAACTGATTAAGCTTCACAAACAGGGTACATCCTTCCTTGCTGAAGGGCGCGTGTTGGCTACCGGGTGGATTTCGGATGTAACTGCCGGCCGGGTAGTCCCCACTCTCGTCTGAAAACACACCCTCCAGTACCAGAATTTCTTCACCCAGCGGATGCGGGTGGCTTGCAAACGCGGAGCCGGGCAGATACTGCACAATACTGGTGGTGTGGCCGGACTCTTTGGCTTCCCGTTCCAGGGGCTTGCGCAACACCCCCGCTGCAGGGCTGGTGATCCAATCCATGTTGGCTGTTTCAATCACAACGCGCTGACTGAAGTCCATGTTGAGCATTGTCGGTATCATCATTGTTCCTGCAGGAAAGTTTTCTGGTTGATCATAAGCCTGTGCATTGTAGTACGTTGGCTGTCGCATAACAGTTTGACCTTTAACCGGCCCGGGCGGAGGGCATCGACTTTACAGTGGCCGGGGAGTGGTGTAGTTTGCTTTATTAATTAGGTTATTCGCATGTAAAAGAACTATATTCTTAAATTGCATAAAAAGGTGATATCCATGAAAGCAGGCAAACTTACCGCATTGATACTGGGAGCCAGTCTGATGGCCCCGCTGGCAGCTCAGGCCGATGGCCATCAGGTCGAAAAGGCGCTGATTCTGGTCAACAGTGGATCATTGCAGACTCAGGGCATGGCGATGGTACTGGGCAACGCCATGCAGGAGCAGGGGACTCAGGTTGATGTACTGCTGTGTGACAAGGCAGGGGACCTGGCCCTCAGCGAAACCGCCAATGAACCGCTCAAGCCACGTGATGTGACCCCTGAACAGCTGCTGATGAAGCTGCAGAAAGGTGGCGCCAACGTGAACGTGTGTGCGCTGTATCTGCCCAACAGCAGTCATGACAAGGCAGCGCTGCGTGAAGGTGTTGGCGTGGCTACACCTCCTGCCATCGCCAAACAGATGACGTCTGCAGAGACACGTGTATTCAGCTTCTAAGGAGAACGGCTTTATGAAAAAACTGCTGACACCGCTGCTGCTCAGCGCAGCACTGGCGCTGCCGCTGGGCACTGCGCACGCCAATGATGACATCGGCATTACGCCTGAAGCGACCTATGAGCTGGTGCAGGAAAAACGTGATGAGGTACTGTTCATCGATGTGCGTGATCCGGTTGAGATCATGTTCATCGGTTTCACGGACGAGGTGGATCTGAACATTCCCTACCTGATGGTGGACCGCAGCCAGTGGGATGCACAGAAAAATCGTTTCCGCCTGTATCAGAACCCCGACTTTACTGCTCAGGTGGAGCAGGCGTTGATGGAGCGCGGCCTGGACAGGAACGCTACCGTGATCACCATGTGCCGCTCCGGCAGTGAACGCGGCCTGCCCAGTGCAGAGTTTTTGCGCGAGAACGGCTTTCCCAATGCGACCTATGTGATTAACGGTTTTCAGGGTGACAGCATCAAGGCTGGAGACAAGGCCGGGTTCCGCATCCAGAACGGCTGGCAGAACTCCGGTTTGCCCTGGGGCAGCAAGCCAAACCCCGACAAAATCTACCGTATCGACCGCTGATACTCCCGTGGCAGGGCCTGCAGGCCCCGCCCATGCGCCTGTCGGCTTTTCGGCAGGCGTGCTATTCTCGCCGCCTCGTTTTTTCACCCGAGGTGCATGTTGTTTCTGTCAGGCTACCTGTTGATCGGGATGGCACTTGCCGCTGTCCTGAATGCATTCTT
>Ga0209345_10003032_pt1 | contig 17683 bp, 17 predicted proteins | sample Cruoilmetagenom7_FD_187294 | JGI IMG/M metagenome (GOLD analysis project Ga0209345, IMG submission 187294) | Oil polluted marine microbial communities from Coal Oil Point, Santa Barbara, California, USA - Sample 7 (SPAdes) (version 2) | ecosystem: Environmental > Aquatic > Marine > Oil seeps ...
TCCGCGGGGCCTTACCTGCCTAACTCTCACACACCCACTACTCTGACCCAGAGTGTTTTGATTCTTATTCGGTAACACTCCGAGATTAGGGCTACCCATTGGTTGCGGCAGCATCAAGACGAAACACGGGGCACGAAGCGGTTTTCCCCGCAACTCACCGCTACACGCAGTTAATGATCAAAGAGCTTGCACTATCTCTCATTATCCGAAACCGAATCCCGGTGTCCGTGACATCAACTTGGCAAGTCTAACCCTCTTTCGGTCTCGACACCTCGAATTGCGCCAACTGCTCGCTGCTTGCCTCAGCCTGATGCTTAGCCTTCCACTCATCATAAGGCATGCCGTAAATGATCTCGCGTGATTGCGCCCGATCAAGCTCAACACCCTCGGCCTTTGCTGCCTCCATGTACCAGTTCGATAGGCAGTTTCGACAGAAACCGGCCAAATTCATGAGATCAATATTCTGCGCATCCGGCCGCTCACGCAAATGGGCAACAAGCCGCCGAAACGCCGCCGCCTCAAGTTGCTGTTGCATGCCCGGATCAAGTGTCTTGTTGTCATTAGACATCGGCCTATAGCTCCCATTTTAAGTGGCAAATCCAAGTATTGCCCAATTGGCGGCATTAAAAGTGGCTGCATCTCTCGTGCCCAGCCCACCTATATCAAGCCAACGATACCGCGTCTGCGGGACCAATCGTGCGGAAGGCAGAGACATTGGCTGGATCGGAAAAAATGGACCGCATTGCCGCCACGATACGTTGCGCCCATTCCGCCTGCCCATCGATATCACCAATAAGATCCTGCCTAATTTCGACGATGGCATGCGCCAACCCGCGCTGCGTGCCGTGCCGCCACATCGTATCGCCTGGCAGCCGGCCCGTATAAGGCTTATTGTTACCCACAATCAAATCGCTTGAAGCATAAAAGTGATCTAGCAGCGGTTGCGCAAGACGCTCATCAGCATCCCACAAAATGCCAACATGCCAGGGCCGCGCCGTCTCTTTCCAACTCTCCGTGAAAGAATGAATGGACAGTAAAACTGGCGGATAACCAGCCGCCAGGCAACGATCAATCACCTGTGAAATCGCATTGTGGTAAGGGCGATAGTAGAGCGATATTCGTTTTTTTCTCTCTTCGAGTTCAAGCTGCCGATTCCCCGGAATGATTGCACCATCCGACAGCCGCATGATCATCGTCGGATCATCTTCGCCTCGGTTCGGATCGATCAGCAACCGCGAATATCGCGTCAACACTGCCGGAGCGCTCAGCTCATCAGCAACCTGGCGCGTCACAGCCGCAGCCCCTATGTCATACGCAATATGCCGCCGCAATTGATCCTCAGACAGGCCCAACCGGCCATACCCTTCAGGCAACGCGTTGTTGGCATGATCGCAAAGCACAATTATACCGCTCAAAGCCTGACCGCCGACAACACAATAGCCATCATGCGTCTCGGTCTCGATTCCGTGACCAGAATCAACATTAAAACCTTTATAAGATGTCATGTTTTGCATACCCACGATCTCACATTCACACACCCTTTAACGCGCGCAGAGCACTAAACCAAGCCATCGCTCCAAGTAATCGTTGAGTCCAGGAGAACAGGTCATGTCAGAAGGTCTGCAGAGCGCCAACCAACGCCAACTTCTGATCGCGCTTTTCGAACGCGCCATTGAGGCGGCCCAGCCTCATATCTGTTTACCTCCATATCTGCCCGCCGCCCCCAAAGATGGCCGCCTCCTCATCGTCGGAGCCGGAAAAGCCGCAGCCGCCATGGCTCAGGCAGCCGAGCAACACTACTCAGACCTTGATCAGCTCGATTCTATCGAAGGCTTTGTTACCACCCGCCATGGCTACTCCAAGCCAACCAAAAAAATTAAAATCTTGGAGGCAGGCCACCCTATCCCCGATGCAGCCAGCCAAGCCGCGTCTCTTCAAACTCTCGCCTATATTGCCAGTGCAAAACCCACCGACAGCGTACTCGTTCTCCTCTCTGGCGGTGCTTCAGCCCTTTGGTCAGCTCCCGTCGACGGCATCACCTTGATCGACAAGCAAAACCTCACCCGCCAGCTCCTCAAGGCTGGTGCCCGCATCGACGAGATAAATTGCGTCCGCAAACACCTCTCGCGCATCAAAGGCGGACGCTTGGCTATTGCTGCTGCCACCTCTGGCGCAACCATACTTACCTGCGCCATATCCGATGTCCCCCACGACGACCCAGCAATTATTGGCTCGGGACCGACTGTCGGGGATCCTTCAACACTCAGTGATGCCCGAGAAGTTTTGAAGCGATTCTCAATTGATCCTCCTTCAGCAATTCGTGCCGCACTTGAAAACCCTGAACACGAAACCATAAAACCGGATGACCCCCGCCTTCAGGAAGCCGGCTACCGGCTCATCGCCACCCCAAGTGCTTCCCTCTACTCCGCCGCCGAACTGGCCCGCGAGCACAATTTTGAAATCGAAATCTTGGGTGATTCCATTGAAGGCGAAGCTTCAGACATCGCCCGCCAACACGCAGCCCTGGCCAAGACCGCGAAAGCCCAGGGCCGCCGCGTTGCAATTCTCTCCGGTGGCGAGTTAACGGTTACCATTCGCGGCGATGGCCGCGGTGGCCCCAACCAGGAATATGCCCTCGCTCTGAGCCAGGCCTTGGATAGTGAAGCCGGCATTGTAGCCATCGCAGGCGACACCGATGGCACGGACGGCGGCACCGGCTTACCCGACGACCCCGCCGGCGCCCTGGTGACGGCAGACACACTCCAGCGCGCAACTGCTATATCACTCAATCCAGCCACGATGCTGGCTAATAATGATTCGACCACCTTCTTCGAACGCCTTGACGATCTTGTCCGGACCGGGCCAACCCAAACCAACGTCAACGACTTCCGCGCCATTCTTGTTGGCGCCCAAAATTGCTGAATATGAAGCAGTACTCAAGCCGCGAATATGCTACGCTCAACACCAATGCACATGAAAAAACTGTCACATCTCAATGCTATCATCTCAAAACTGGGGGCTGTGATCGCAGTTGCGATCTCTCTCGCCACTCCGGCCCTGGCCGAACTAAAACTCTGCAACGCAACCCCCAGCCGGATCGGCATTGCGATCGGCTATCAGGACGTCAAAGGTTGGGCAACGGAAGGGTGGTGGAATATTGCAGCTCAGACTTGCGAAAATATTCTCAAGACACCAGTCCCAAGCCGTTATATCTACATCTACGCAATCGACTATGAACGTGGCGGTGAGTGGACAGGATCTCATTCCATGTGCATTGCCAGTAAATCGTTTTCAATCAGAGACGTAAAAGACTGCAAGAAGCGCGGCTTCAAAAAGACCGGCTTCTATGAAGTCGACACTGGAAAATCGACCAACTGGACAATCCGCCTTACGGATCCCGAAGAAGGGGCAACGAAGAAAAAATGATACGAAACAGGCGCGTAAAAATCCTCGCGACTCTAGGCCCGGCATCCTCCAATCCTAAGGTCTTGGGCCGACTATTCGAGGCCGGTGTCGATGTATTCCGCATCAACATGAGCCACACCTCGCACGAGGCCGCCCTCAAACTTTACACCACCATTCGCGATGCAGAATCGCATTTTCGCCGCCCAATAGGAATTCTGGCAGATCTCCAGGGCCCCAAGTTTCGCGTCGGTGCATTTGAAACTGACAAGGTCTCGGTTCCGCAAGACGCGCTCTTCCACTTCGACCGTAACGAGGCGCCAGGCACGTCAGAGCGCGTTTTCCTCCCCCATCCGCAGATTTTTTCGGCCATCGAGCCCGGCCACATCTTGCTTCTTGACGATGGCAAACTCCGCATGCGGGTGGAAGAAGTCACGCCAGATCGTATCAGCGCAACCGTCATAACTGGCGGCCATCTGGCAAGCCGAAAAGGTATCGCAACGCCCGATACGATCCTGCCCGTCACAGCCTTGACGGAAAAAGACAGAGCCGATCTCGACTGCGTCCTCCGCCTTGGTGTCGACTGGATTGCCCTCTCCTTCGTGCAGCGCGCAAGTGACATTATTGAAACTAGAAAACTTCTCGGCAGCACCAATACTGCATTGATGTCAAAAATTGAAAAACCTTCAGCAATCAATGATTTGAATGCAATCGTTGATGCTTCCGACGGCCTTATGGTGGCCCGTGGCGACTTAGGCGTCGAAATGCCCGCCGAGCGCGTGCCGGGCTTACAAAAAGAGATCACGCGCAAGGCTCGCGCCGCAGGTAAGCCTGTCGTTGTCGCGACCCAGATGCTTGAAAGCATGATCAACTCGCCCGTCCCAACCCGCGCCGAAGTCTCTGACGTGGCGACAGCGGTCTTTGACGGCGCTGACGCTATTATGCTCTCGGCCGAGTCAGCAGTTGGCGACTACCCAGTCGAAACTGTGATGATGATGGATCGCATCGTCAGAGAGGCCGAGAACGACCCAGGCTACTCCGACCTTGTTCATGCGACCAGCACGCCCCGCCTGGCCACCGGCGCCGATGCCATTGCCGCAGCCGCCCACACTATCGCGGAAACTGTCAAACTCGCGGTAATTATCAGCTACACAGCCACCGGCTCAACCGCCCTGCGTGTTGCCCGGGAACGCCCAGGCCTACCGGTTATCGGCCTCACGCCGGTGTTGACCACAGGCCGTCGGTTGGCCCTAGTCTGGGGCATACATCCCTACCTCACCAGCGATCCCGACAACCTGGCCGACATGGTGCGAAAAGCCTGCCGCATAGCCTTCGATGAAGGGTTGGCCAAAGCTGGCGACGGCGTTCTGATCACCGCCGGCGTACCGCTTGGCAGTCCTGGCACCACCAATATGGTTCGCCTTGCATTCTTGGATAAAGACGGCGCACCAAAAGCCGAAAGCATCTAGAGAGCATGATCAACTCTACCGGTTCCAGCCCAGATGATCAGGCTCTAAATCCCGCGCCCGCGCACTTTACGAGTTAGCTCGTCTAAAATCGTCTTCAAGCCCGGCATCATCGGATTGATATCCATAAGTCGCTCGTAAACCTTGAGTGCGCCGGCATCATCGCCGCTCTCCCGCAGTATTGTCCCAAGCCCGTCAAGCGCTTTGAAATGCTTCGGATCGAGCGCCAAAACCCGCCGCAAATCCCCTGCTGCACCTCGAAAATCGCGCCGCCTATAATGCACATAAGCCCTTCGGTTCCAGGCTTCGGCATAATCCGGCGCCAACCTAATCACCGCATTGAGAAGCTTAAGCGACAACTTCGTCTTTTTAGCATTGTGCGCCCGCAGTGCGCGCCGCATGAGAATGTCGATAGTCTCACTGCCGGAAGTTAACCAGACGCGCTCAACAACAGCACTGATCCGCTTGGCGGAACGCTTGTCTTCAGCCACCGAGAGCAGCGCATAAAGGTTTTCCTTAAGCCTTCTGCGAGCAATAGCATTTTTGGGAACGCCTTCCTTCAGCACCAATTGCAGCGGCGACAACGCATTAAACTTAGCAATTCGCTTCGATGTCCGATCATCTTTGCTGTGCTGCCCATCTTTTCGTTGCCCGTCTCTGCGCTGATTGCCTTCGGCTTGATCGCTTCCCGCACCTGCGCCCGGCGTCCCTGAGTGTTGAGATTGCTTGCCTGGCACTTTGGCACCCGGGAGCTCTTGTTTCCCTGCTTTCCCTGCCGGTTGTTCTTGCCGGTCCGCGCTCTGCGCATATCCTACAGGCGCTTGAACGGCAAAAAGCCCGCCGATTGAGAACGTCGCGGCGAGCACCAAAATACAGAAAAGACGATAAGGGGCATCAATGCGTGACATGGGAGTGATCATACGTTGGGTCCGTCTGCGGGTCAAAAACAGCCCGCAATCTACACCGCAACATAGACTACAAAGCGACTGAGCCGCCTCGCACGAACCATGCAAGCACAATTCTCACCCTTGGCGGGCTTTAAAGCGCTTATGAGTTTTGTTGATGACGTAAACGCGGCCACGGCGGCGGACCACCTGATTGTCGCGATGGCGCAACTTCAGCGCCTTAAGGGAGTTCTTGACCTTCATATCGATAACCTTTTCGAACGGCGCATGTCACAGAATGCTCGCCGCGTCTATAAGTGCGCCACTGGGCTGCCCTACTGGCCGAAACTGCCGGAAAAAAAGCATTTATGGGTCTTCCGGCACATCTGGTCAACAGGCGAATTAGCCAAATATCGTTTGAGAGACCAATCTGAACAGTTGATAGACAGGGCAATAAGTATGAAGACCACAAAATATCCTTATAAAATTAGGATTTTAAGTGGGTAGTGGACGCGGGCGGCAGGACAAATATTCGCATGGTCGACAAGCATTACGCCCACCTTGAGCAGTCTGTAGCAGTCTGTAGCAGTCTGCTGTTTGACGCGAGAATGGTTGATGTCGGAAGCGAGCTGCAACAACTTATTCAAAAAAGAGCAAAATTTCGACAACCGAATTTCTCGCAACAAATAAGAGATTTTCTTATTTTCCAGAAAAACCCCCATCTTTACTGGGTTTTTCTGGTGGGCGGTACTGGGATTGAACCAGTGACCCCTACCATGTCAAGGTAGTGCTCTACCGCTGAGCTAACCGCCCCACTGCGCAACTGCGCTGCCGAGATGGCGTTGTATAAAGAGAACATTGCTACCTTGCAAGAGCTAGCAGCACTCCCCAGTCATTCGTTCAAAAGCTGATCAACTTGAGCAACCAGATCTTTGAGATGGAATGGCTTTGAAAGCACCCGCGCCTCTTTAGGAGCCGATAATTCCGTATTAAGCGTCACAGCGGCAAACCCTGTGATGAACATGATCTTCAATGATGGGTCTAACTCGCTGGCGCGACGCGCCAGCTCAATCCCATCCATCTCAGGCATTACGATATCGGTCAAGAGCAGCGTAAACGGCTCTTCGAGCAGACGCTCGTAAGCCTCTTTACCGTTGGCAAAGGACGCCACTTCATAGCCAGCCCTTTCCAAGGCGCGCTCTAGAAAGCCACGCATAGACTCTTCATCTTCGGCTAGCAGTATTCGGCTCATAGTCAGACGCGAGGGTTGCGCGGTCATTATTTCTTCCAACTGGTAACGAGAACTAATCGAGTTTCGGCTGTGTGTTTCAAATCTGACGCTATTTTGGTAAATGCCTTATGAACGCCGACGAAATTGTGGCACATAAATTCAAAAAACTGCAACCTGGCCACCAGCCATTAGAACTGCCGAATAGACATTGCGCTTGTCCCTTGGCACATTGCCCCTCGCCGATTGGCTCAACAGCCCGACGTTTCGAGGGGCTGCTCGAAAGCCTGCGAACCAATAAATTGAAGCTGCAAGATGCCACAGATCGAACGAGCATCCATCATTACTGAACTAACCCCGCCCTTCTTGGTCCATCACCCCGAGGAATGGACGCAGCCGTTCGTATTTTGTTCACCACATTCAGGCCGCACCTACCCGCAGGCAATGCTTAACGCCTCCCGGCTCGCCCCCCAAACCCTTCGAAAATCAGAAGATTGTTTCGTCGACGAACTCTTTGCAGACATCCCGATGCTTGGAGCGCCCTTGCTTGCCGCAAAATTTCCGCGCGCCTACGTTGATGTAAACCGCGAGCCTTACGAACTGGACCCCGAACTATTCGCGGAACCCCTGCCCGAGTTTGCCAACACCCACTCCATGCGGGTTATTGGCGGGCTTGGCACTATCGCGCGCATCGTTTCAGATCAAGTAGAGATCTACGATCAGCCGTTGTCCCTGGCTGCGGCCTTTGAACGGATCGACCGCCTCTATAAACCCTTCCATGCAAAGCTAGCCGACCTCCTAAACCAAGCACGCAATCTCTTTGGTTACGCAATCTTGGTCGATTGCCACTCCATGCCTTCCGCATCATTGAGCCAACCGGCAGCTTCTCGTCCGGATTTCATCCTTGGTGACCGCTTTGGCACCTCGTGCGACCCTCGCTTAATTCGCGACCTCCGCGATATCATGCGTGCCACAGGCTACCACACCCAGCTCAATCGCCCTTATGCCGGCGGCTTCATCACTTCGCACTATGGCCAACCCACTCATGCTATTCACGCCATTCAAATTGAGATCAATCGTGGTCTCTATCTTATTGAGAAAACCTACCAACGCTCGCCCAGCTTCGATGATCTGCGCGAAGACATATCCGCTATCTGCCACAAGCTGATGATTGACACCCATGAGCGCATACAGGCCCGCATTGCCGCCGAATAGGCCGCAATGCATCATTGCCATTCAATGCTAGAGATGCATCCAGACAAAAAAAGAGGCCGTTCGTTACCGAACGGCCCAAGTCTAGGGAGGAAACGCCCAAGGAGGGCGGCGGGTCGACGAAAACTCGTCGATACCGCACTGCAATAAATAACGTTGCATCGCACCCTCGACAACTGCAAAATACGCATATCTGGACCTATTCATATGGGAAGCTCAGCATCTGGCATGTGCTTGAGCACCACCTCATCGGCTGCTAATTTGCCGCAATAATATCCATCCGGCTCTGACCGCCAGGCAAAATGATTCAGCCGTATCCCTGAGCCTTACCCCTGAGAATGACCATTGAAATAATAAGAAAAGTCAGGCACTCAAAAAAGTTGGCACTCAACTAGAGCGCGCCTCGCCGCTCGCGGTAATTCTATCGAATTGGAACGTACTTGTGAGAGGATGTATGATTGGTGCGGAACCTCAAAAAAAGAGGCCGTTCAGAGCGAACGGCCCAAGTCTAGGGAGGAAACGCCCAATATGGGCCATGAAGCGCGACTAGCGCAGCTTCACAATCAATATATGGGGAGTGATTCGCCAATTTCCACAAGAATGTAGAGCAGCATTTGTCAATACCTTATGTCAGCGTGACAAATTTACAGCGATTCAATGCCACACACTCGCGTGTCGAACGACCTCAGAAGGACTTTCGCAAAGTGACAGTACCCAATATTCAGCTCATTGCGGCAGCCCACGAGATGGCGGACGCATCGGCTCGCGTAATCATGCCCTATTTTCGCAGCAGGCTGCCCATCGAAAACAAAGCAACAGGTGATCGCTTCGACCCCGTGACAGCCGCCGACAAGGTATCCGAGGAGATTATCCGTTCTGAAATAAAAGCCCGCTTCCCTGATCATGACATTCTCGGCGAGGAATTCGCGACTCACACGTCAAACTCAAAAGCGCCCGCTCGCTACCGATGGGTTATCGATCCGATCGACGGCACCCGTGCCTTCATTCTGGGCCTACCTACCTGGGGCACTCTTATCGGAATCGAGGATGAGGGCCAGCCTATCATCGGCCTAATGAACCAGCCCTTTACACATGAGCGTTACTGGTCGGATGGGTCAGGCGCGTTTTATCGTGACCCTGATGGCACAACCAAGCCTCTCAAAACCCGAAATAGCAGCCTCGCCACGGCACAACTCTCCACCACCGCGCCAGAACTTTTTAGTGCCGGCGCAGAGCAAAAAGCGTTTGCGAAGGTCAAATCAAGTGTCCGCGCCCATCGCTACGGTGGCGACTGCTATGCCTATTGCCTGTTAGCCGCAGGCCACATCGATATTGTCATTGAAGCCGGCCTCAACTCCTACGACATCGTGGCCTTAATCCCGATAATCGAGCAAGCTGGCGGCATCATCACAAATTGGGATGGTGGACCCGCTGCCCAGGGCGGTCGCATTCTGGCATGCGGCGATCCCATCGTTCACGCCCAAGCCCTTGAAGTGATCACAGCAGCAATCAACTGATACCCCCTTAGCTTAAGCAACTTCCGGCAGATCAACACCAAGGTAAGCATCAAACGCCGCCCAAAACCGCGCACGGATGTCATCGTTTTCTTGTAGAATCTCATGCCGTGACTGCGCCAAAAGCACACCCGTACCCGATTTTAAACGAGCCACAAAATCCTCAATCGCACGCGGCAAAACTATGGTGTCCCTGCCTGGCGCGAACGTTAATGTTGGCACCATAATCCGCTCTGAAAAGCCGGGTTGATTGATCATTCGGATTGACCTTAGTGTAGCGTTCAACCACGAAACCGTCGGCGACCCGAGCAACAGTTCAGGTGATGCTTGATCCAGCATTTTATTACGCTCAAAGCGCTCGCGATCCGAGGTCAATGAGTTGCCGTCGAATTTCGTATCCGCATCAATATCACTGCCCCCTCCTTGCACATATGTCCGGCCTAGACCAAGCCCACAAAACACTGCCGCATAGAGGCTAACCAGCGATTCCGGGAATCCAAGAATATCCGGATGCAATCGGATCATCGGTGCGATAAGCACGACCCTGTCAAACCAACTACTCTGCGTGGTTATGTTGCGCAGAACAATATGCCCACCCAACGAATGCCCAAGAGCGGTGTAAGGTGGCGGGCAATCCGGCAACACGATCTGGCGCATGAAACAAGCTAGGTCACGGTCGTATTCCGAATAGTCCTCAATATGTCCCTTACGAGGATCATTGATCGGACGATACGAACCGCCCTGCCCGCGCCAGTCAAAAATCGCCACGGCAAACCCTCGCCGTCGGAGATCTCCAATCGTCTCAAAGTATTTTTCGATATATTCAGATCGGCCAGGAAAACAACAAACAGTACCACGACGTGGCCCTCGGGTTGCGGCCCAGCGCGCAAAGCGCAGCGGCGCCCCATCGTAGCCTTCGAACGTTCCAACGACGCCCCCGTTCGGCACAGGATTGCGCGCCAACGACACCAGCTTCATGCTATGCGCTCTCCACCTTAAAGCCCTCACCCATTTCAAGGACTAAGGCTCAGTGGGTCAACAACCCGCCACAGATGCTCACCAGCATCCATTCCGATTGAACCAAGCCTGCTCTACCAACCGTCTTAGACTTCGCCGTTCGCAAATGCCAAGATCAACGAGCGCGCTATCGCCTGCTTGCCGGGCACCCACAAATTTTCCGGGTGCTCACCTTCAAGCATCAAGCCGATCTCATCCCGCGAAAACCATCGTGCCGCAACGATCTCTACCGGGTCGATATTGATCTCCGTGCTTTCAGCAATGCCAAAACATCCCATCATCAGCGAAGCTGGGAACGGCCACGGCTGCGTTGAATGGTACTTAACTTCACCAATCGTAAGCCCGGCTTCCTCATGCACTTCCCGGCGCACCGCATGCTCGATATCTTCGCCAGGCTCGAGAAACCCAGCCAACGTCGACCACATATTTTCAACGAACCGCGACTCATGCCCCAGCAAACAGCGATCATTCGGCGGATCAACCACCAACATGATCACCACAGGATCGGTTCGCGGAAATTGCTGCTGCCCACAGGCCCAACACTGGCGCCGCCAACCACCATCCTTGATCATGGTTGTGCCCCCGCACTGGCCACAGCAGCGCGACGTTTCATGCCAATGGTTTAGCGACTTAGCCATTCCCACCAATGATAGATCTTCACTCGGCAGCGCTCCCTGCATCGCCAGCGACCTGAGATCTACGATTGGCCGCATGACCTGCGCGGCAGTGGGTGAGTTCCGGGCCCGGTGCTCGCTGACAGAAATCGCAAACCGCGCACCTCCATCAGACCGCTGAACTCCCAGGAAATAGGCGTCAGCGACTGGAAGTCCAAGGCTTTGCACTTCGTCGCGGCTGAACCAGCGGATAACACCACCCTGCCGATTTTCACTCGCGATTCCCTCATCACTTGGCACAATAACGGGTTTACCGCCTGCCAATACGAGAAAACGCGCTTCAGGTGCATTCATCAGACCTTCGAGATAGGCTTCATCGCCGCGCTTTTGACTCTGACGGTCAAGTACGTCGGCCGCACCGATATTAGGTTTAAACATAGGTTCCTCCAGCTGCCGCGAACAGAGCACAGCGAACGATCCCGTGCAACCAAGTCACATATACCAGCATCAAATCCAGGCTCCTACCACACTCAGACTATAAGCCCACATACCTGCACACTAAACCCTTCAGCCAGAATATCTCTGCATTTTTGCGCCCTCTGGACCCTCGCCATAATGCCCCTTGCCCTCAAGCCATTGAAGCGTCATATTCCGCCCCGGGAGGTTGGCGCGGACGTATCCCTCGCCAACCGGGTCAGATCTGGAAGGAAGCAGCCCTAACGAGTCCGATACGGGTCGTTGTTCAGCCTCCCACTCGCAAGCACTCCGATGATTTTAGGGCCTTTAAAGGCTAAGCCTGCCCAAACTTGAAAGTCGCCCAGGCCCAAAGCTTACCCAAGTCTATAATTTCAAAGGGCTATACTTGCATAAGCCTTCGCCACTTGCATAAGCCCTCGCCCGGCCAATCCGAGCACCCTAATTTGCGACCCAGGCGGTAGCGGCAGTAGTATCGAACACACCATGGCCAGCACGCCGACCGACAAATCAACCACCACGCCAGCCGACCGAGCCTCGGTCGACGAGCCTTACGTTGTGCTTGCCCGTAAATACAGGCCCCAAAGCTTCAAGGACCTGATCGGCCAGGACGCCATGGTCACGACCTTGCGAAACGCGTTCACGTCAGACCGCATCGCCCAGGGCTACATGCTGACCGGCGTCCGCGGTGTCGGCAAAACCACAACTGCCCGCATCCTTGCCCGGGCACTAAATTATTCAAAACCTGGCTTACCCGATCAGCCTACCGTTGAACTAGATGAAATGGGCGAGCACTGCCTGGAAATCATCCAATCCCGGCACCCTGATGTGCTGGAAATGGATGCCGCTTCCAATACCGGGATCGACAGCATCCGCGAAATCATCGAAAGCGCGCGCTATAAACCATTGTCCGCGCGCTACAAAGTCTTCATCATCGACGAAGTTCACATGCTCTCGAAAGGCGCTTTCAACGCGCTGCTAAAAACCCTGGAAGAGCCACCAGAACACGTCAAATTCATCTTCGCTACCACGGAGATACGCAAAGTCCCAGTCACCGTCCTATCGCGTTGCCAACGCTTCGACCTGCGCCGCGTCGACGTACCGGTACTGATGGAACACTTCAAAAAAATTGCAATTAACGAAAACGCCACCACCGAGGATGACGCCCTTCGCCTGATTTCCCGCGCCGCCGAAGGCTCTGTTCGCGACGGCCTCTCGATCCTCGATCAAGCCATTGCAATGGGCTCTGGCAGCGTCACCACGGAGGCCGTCCGCGCCATGCTCGGCCTCGCGGATCGAGGCCGCATATACGACCTGCTGGAGTTGCTGATGCGCGGCGACACACCAGCAGCGCTCAAGGCTTTCCACGACCTGCACAGCGATGGCGCTGACGCTATCCAAATCTTGACGGAACTATCCGAAGCCGTCCATGCTACTACCCGCGCCAAAGCCACCGGCAGCATCGATGAAGCTGTGCCGGGAGAAGATAAGCGCCGCACAACCGAGCTTGCCGGCAGTCTTTCAATTCCGCTGCTTTCGCGAGTCTGGCAAATGCTGCTGAAAGGCATCGAGGAAGCCAATCGCGCGCCCAATCCACTGACCGCCACCGAGATGGTGCTGATCCGGATCCTCCACACGGCCGATCTCCCGACGCCTGATCAGGTCATCCGCGCTCTTGGCAGCGCCAACGCCACTGCCACAAAAACCTCTCAAAATACTCCCGCTTCCAGCTCGGACAATGCTGGTGGCGCCCCTCAAATTTCCGCCAGCGCACCGGTGTCACCCGGCACGCCAACAGCGATGGCCAATACTCAACCAGCGCTAAAATCACAATCCGCTGCATCACAAATCCCCGAGGCCGCCGAACAACACTACGCGCCCCCGGCAGTTCAACCGGCAAGCCCCCCTCTAGGCCCACTGAACTTTGAAGCTGTTATTGAGCTGGCCCGCGAAAATCGCGACGCAATGCTGAAACTTCATCTCGAAGACAATGTCAGCCTCGTCTCATTCGAACCGGGCCGCATAGAAATCTACCCTCTGAAGGAGGCCCCCAAAGGCTTGGCCGGAGAACTCGGCGAGAAACTCTCCAAATGGACTGGCAATCGATGGATTGTGACCATCTCAAACCAGCGCGGAGACATTTCAATCGGCGACGTCCGTCGCGCAAAGGCCGCAGCCAAAATCGCTGAATTGAAAACAGACCCCGCAATCGCCGCCATTTTAAACGTCTTCCCCGACGCCGAAATCACCGACGTCAAACCATTGCCAATTGCCGGGCCCCCAGTTGACGAAGACTGACGACAACACCATTTCCCAGTCGTGAGCAAGTCCCGGTTCTAGGGGCGTACACTGCAAAAAAGCAACACATGAGGATTGCATGAAAGATATGATGGGCATGATGAAGCAGGTCCAGGAAATGCAGGCCAAGATGCAGCAAATGCAGCAGGATCTGGCCGACCTGGAAATCACAGGCCAGTCTGGCGGTGGCATGGTCTCCGTCACGCTCAACGGAAAAGGCGACATGCGCGGCATTAAAATCGACCCAGCCATGCTAAAGCCGGAAGAAGCGGAGATTGTCGAAGATCTCATCGTTGCAGCAGTCCAGGATGCCAAGTCCAAGGTCGATGAGGCGTCTCAGGAAAAGATGCAAAGCATCGCAGGCGGCCTGCCATTGCCGCCCGGCATGAAGCTTTGGTGAACGTCTAAGGTAAAGATCTAAAACGTGCAGTCATGCGGCTGTGGCAACAACAGCCACGCGTCAGGCAACCGGGCTCATCAAGCGTAACCGAATCCCACGGCTGCGCCATAAGTCACGCCAGCCAACATGGCACCCAAGAAACCGATCATCACGTAGGCTGCAAACACCTGCCGCTTAACCAGCGCGAACACCGCAGTCATCGCCGGGATCGAGCTCACCCCGCCCGCCACAACAAACGACATCGCCGCACCAGCACTCATCCCTTGCTCCATAAGCCCCGCAACCAGTGGCGGTGCGGCATAGGAATTGAGATAGGCAGGCGCTCCAATGAACGCGCTGAGCACAATCGGCCCAAGCCCCTCTCCGCCCAATATCCCAGCAATTGTTTTCGCCGGAATGTAAGCCAGCATTACGCTCTCCAGCAGATAGGCCAGTGACAGCCATTTGATCAGGAAATATCCGTTTTCCAGTAGCTCGCGCGTAAACGTTGCCCGCCGCTCATCAATCTCCCAAAACTTCCAATGCAAAGACCCGGAAAACGGTGCGGCTCTTCCACAACACCCGGTTTCCACACGCGGCCGCAGCGGATCAGCAAACCAGCCGCCCCGTGTTAGCGCCAGCATCACAAAACCACCTAGAAGCCCCATACCCACAGCCCCGATCGTCTTGGCAATGGCAAAATTCCACCCCAGCGCGCTCGCGGTAATCAAGAAAGCCGGCGGGTCCATCAGTGGTGATGATAGCCAAAACGCCATCACCGGTGCCAACGGCGTACCCAACGCCAAAAGCCCTGCAATAAATGGAATGACCTCGCACGAGCAGAACGGCGACAAACCACCAAGCGCCGCCGCGAGGAAAATCATCCGCACTTGTCGTCCCTCAAACGCACGGGCAACCAGCCCCTCAGCGCTACTGGCCTTCAGGTAAGCCACTGCCAGAATGGCAAACCCGATATAAGGCGCTGTACTGGCCAGCGCGCGAGCGGCAAACCTCAGAGACTTGCCAAGTTGTGAAGGATCAAATGCCATCAGGATCGCTAAAACAACACCGACGGCCAGCCAGGCACCATCGATTTTCCGCCACTCAAGTTTTCTGATGCCTTCAATCAGTACAGTCATGCGCTTTCTCCCTCACTTTGCCTCTCAGCAGGCCGCTCTGCTGGCCTCCCCCAAGTTCAGTCCCCACGCTGCACTCATTTTGGGCATCTTCCCCGATCCCCACACAGCATTCCTTCAAAAGGTAGTGCGCCAGCGCTTCGATCCGGCCGAAAGCCGCCCGATTTTGAATTATCCGCCCGATTTTTTCCTGCGACACCAATCCCGCAGCCGCCAGAAACCTCAGGTGATGCGTCAGCGTCGATGAGGGAACATCAAGGTGCGACCTGATTTCCCCAACGCTCAACCCCGCAGGCCCCGCACGCACCAGCGCCAGTAAAACTTCAAGCCGAGGCTCTGAACCAACAGCGGAAAACCCTTGCGCCGCCTCTTCGAGACTGGGTTCATGAAGGTTTAGATGTTCATCAGCTTGGCTCATAATACGATATTACTACTATTATGGTAATATAGTCAATGCATCAGCCTGCGGATAGCTTGCGCTGTATCAGCCTGATTGGCCTGAATGTCGTTTTTTGGCTTTATAATGTCGCTTTGTAGATATAGACTGAAAACTTCCGCACCTGAGGCCTTCAAGCTCTGGCGCCATCGCGAACTTCGAAAAGTTGCTGAAGCCAGAATGTATTGAGGACCGGCCAATAGACCAACTGTCCTCCAGATAAGGTTGGATCAATGGTTTCCGGCACAGTCATAACCTCGCACGCAGTAGCGAATTCCGCGCGATTCTGAGCTGCGAATGAACTGAGAGAACATTTATGAGCATATCATTTGACAATCGCGGCAACGCGGAATTGACGTTGCGCGAACAAAATTACGGCAACGATCCGCTCGCTGACCGAGAAACCGATCTCTATCGCGACGAATATGTCATGAGTTTCGTCGAGAAATGGGACGAGCTGATCGACTGGGATGCGCGGGCACAATCGGAGGGTCAATTTTTCATCGACATCCTCCGTGCACGCGGCAAAGAAACAGTGCTCGATGTAGCCTCCGGCACGGGCTTCCACTCAGTCCGCCTCACTGAAGAAGGGTTCAACGTCACCAGCGCCGATGGCTCCGCCGCCATGCTTGCCAAAGCATTTGAAAATGGACAGAAGCGCGGCTTGATCCTAAAGACGGTGCAGGCAGACTGGCGTTGGCTGAACCGCGATATCCAAGGTAAGTACGACGCCATCATCTGCCTCGGCAACTCATTTACCCACCTGCATGAGGAGCAGGACCGGCGGCGCGCGCTGGCCGAATTCTACGCAGCCCTCCGACACGACGGCATCCTCATCCTTGATCAACGCAACTATGACGATATTCTCGACAGCGGATTTTCAAGCAAGCACAAATACTATTACTGCGGCGACCAGGTGACCGCTGAACCCGAGCACGTCGACGATGGCTTGGCCCGCTTCAAATATAGCTTTCCCGATGGCTCCGATTTCACCCTGAACATGTTCCCGCTACGCAAAAACTACATGCAACGCCTGATGCGCGAAGCCGGCTTCGAGCGTGTCCGTACTTACGGCGACTTCCAAGAGACCTACCAGGAAAGCGAACCTGATTTCTTTGTCCACGTCGCCGAAAAATCCGTAATACACGCAAGTTCTCCCGGCAGCTCATCATCTAGCAGCGCGACGCGCAACATCCAGGCGGAAGCCGAAGACTATTATGACAGCGAAGACGCCGACACTTTCTACTCTGTTATCTGGGGTGGTGAAGACATCCACGTTGGCTGCTATGAAAAAACATCAGACATCAAAACTGCCAGCATCGAAACCGTCGATCGCATGGCCAGCCTACTTTCAAATCTCGACGACAAAACCCGAATGCTCGACATTGGTGCCGGTTACGGCGGCTCAGCCCGTCGTTTGGCAGAGAACTACGGCTGCCACGTTACCTGCCTCAATATTTCTGAAATCCAAAACGATACCAACCGTTACAAAACGCAGCGTGCCAAGCTGCAAGATAAGGTCACGGTTCTCTACGGCAGCTTCGATGCAATTCCTCAACCCGATGCCTCCTTCGACGTCGTCTGGTCGCAAGATGCGATCCTTCACGCGCCGGACAGAAACAA
>Ga0209345_10003033_pt1 | contig 17682 bp, 15 predicted proteins | sample Cruoilmetagenom7_FD_187294 | JGI IMG/M metagenome (GOLD analysis project Ga0209345, IMG submission 187294) | Oil polluted marine microbial communities from Coal Oil Point, Santa Barbara, California, USA - Sample 7 (SPAdes) (version 2) | ecosystem: Environmental > Aquatic > Marine > Oil seeps ...
GGAATAGGTGCACTGACAATTATTATAGGTGTTATTTATTTATTAGTTGCAAATGGTGAAAATAGAAATTATGGACATGTAACAAGGACTACTGCAAGAACTGCATTTATTCCTATGTATCTGTTCACAATTGCAATGTTAATTTTTGCAGGATTTATAAATTATAGAATTTATCTTTTAGATACAAGTTCGATTAATTTAATGAAAGTAGGATTCTTTGGAGTAGTTGCTTTGAATTTTATTATTTTTGGTCATTTCTTTATGGATACATTTAGAGAAGAATCAAATGGCAGAAGAGTAGCTCATTTTATTTTATTACTTGAAATGATTGGTATTTCAGGGTACTTAACATATTGGTTCTATGAATGGGGAATTTCTACTTCAGAATATTCTGGATATGGAACATTTTACTTTATTGGACTAGTTGCGCTCGCAATTGTTCTCTATATTGTTCACTCTATAATATGTGCAGTTAAGAAGAAACGAAATAGAGAATTAGATGAGTTAGAAGCTGAAATTGATGGCATCAGAGAATCAACTCCTCAAAAAAGAGATGAAGAACCAAAATCTAGAAGAAAATCAAGAAGAAAAAAATCACAAAAAAATGTTGTTCAGAGAAAAGAAAAAGAAGACAATCGCACAATGATTGTTTCCAACCAACAAACTATTGTTTCTGCTGAGCAAGATATGGATCCAACTAATATGATCTATGAAGATGTATCAGTTGACCCAGAGTTTACAAAAACTAGCCCTACACCTAATCAACCAAATTCGATTGAATACTACATCGAAAAACCAAAAATGTTTAAACCTTTAGATCCTTCATTTGACCAGTTAGTTGCATATGTTAGAAAATTACCACAAGTAGTAACTAAACTAGATGATGGAAGAATAACTTTTTATGTTGATAGAAAACCGTTTTTAGTACTAATGAACTTTGGTAATTACTATAGAATAGCTTTCAAATACGACTTAGAAAGAGGGATAAGATTAATCATTAAATACCCTACCATTTCTAAAAATAAATCAACTAGAGATGAACTGTGGTTTAAAGCAAACAATTATGGAGATATTCCTAAAGAAGTAGTTTACCAAATAGTAAAAGCTTCTTATGATAATATTAATGCGTGATGACTTGATGAAGCAACTTTAAAAAAGTTGCTTTTTTTTTATGAATTTTTAACAAATCAATTGAATGAAAGGGCTTTCCGTGTTATTATATATTCGAGGTGATTAATTATGAGAATACAAGAGGTCGAAGCGCTTAAACAGGCGATAATCGACAAGAAACAAAGTTTGTCTAAAAAAGAATTATCAAAATTATGCGAAGAATTCGACGTAAAATACATTTACGAATCTACTTCATTCGAAAATGGCGATTTTTCTTATGAAGATGTCTTGTTCTTGTTGGAAGATCATTCACGTCAGTTCCCTGACAAAAACGAACAAGTTAGAAAAGCAATTATTAACAACTATCACGCTATCAAAACTGTTCATAAATTAGTAGAAGAAAACATACAATTTGATGAGCCTACAATTAAGGATTTACATCAAATGTTGGTCGACGGTATTATTAACGGTGGAGCATACCGTACAAGAGACCTATTTATTCTAGGAGCTAAACACGTTCCACCTACTTATTTAAAAATTTATAGTAAGATGGATAAGTATTTTGTTGACCTTAATGAACCTGAATTAAAAGGATTAGAAAAAGCTGCTTTTTCATTGTTGCAAATACTTAAAATCTATCCATTTATGGATGCTAATGGTAGGCTGGCAAGATTAATACTCAACTATCAATTAGAACTAGAAGGATTTTTACCAATCTCAATCACCAAGAATTTACGTGAAGAATATTATAAAACCATCGATGAATACAAAATCAATCGTCAGATTGGACCATTCACAGAATTTATAGCGAAACTCGAAGAAAAGAGAATTAAAGAATTTTTAGAGAGAGAGTAATTATCTCTCTTTTTAATGGAGGCCCTTATGATTTATGTTAATTATCCTGACCCTAAAACAGAAAGATTAACTTTCTATTTGGCAACTGAGGAATATTTAGCCAAAAACTATCCGGAAAACGAATACTTTTTTATGTGGCAAGTTGAGCCAACAGTAATATTCGGACGAAATCAATTAATTGAAAATGAAGTAAACTTAGATTATGTAAAAAGAAATAATATAAGCTTTTATCGTAGAAAATCAGGTGGAGGATGTGTATACTCTGATTCATCTAATATTATGATGAGCTTTATAACACCTTCTTTTAGTAAAGATTTTGTCTTTAATAAGTATTTAGAAAAAATGGTTGATGCTTTGAAGAGGTTAGGATTAAACGCCTATTTTTCAGGCAGAAATGATATTTTAATTGATGAGATGAAAGTATCAGGAAATGCATTTTATCGTGTTAACAATCGTTCTGTTGTTCATGGGACAATGTTATACAATACAGACTTATCTGTAATGGTCAAAGCCATCACTCCTGATAATGAGAAACTTATTTCAAAAGGTATCGATTCAGTTAGATCTAGAGTAACTAATGTTTTAGATCACCTTGATATTTCGTTAGACAATTTTAAAAATCACTTTAAAGTAAGTATTTCCGATAGTGATATTACACTTACAGAAACTGATATTCTAGAAATTAGAAAGATCGAAAAAATGTACTTAAAACCAGAATTTATATTCGGTAAAAATCCGAATTACACAATTAAGAAAAAAGGTAAAACTGAAGCTGGAATCATTGAAATAACATTAGAATTAAAAAACAATATAGTAAAATCAATAGACATGTTAGGAGATTATTTTTTAATTGAAGACATCACTGAGTTCTTAGAACTTTTTATTAATAAAGAATTTACACTAGAGGCTTTTAGTAAAATTCTCGAAAAAAATGATATTCATGATTATGTTTATAATCTAGATAAAAAACAATTCTTAAATATATTATTTTAAAATAATATAAAAAATCTGTTATAATAATTTTGAGGTAAGAAAATGCAAGAAACTAAAAAAACTTGTTTACATGGGGAACATGTAAAACTTAATGCAAAAATGGAAGTATTTGCTGGCTATGATATGCCAATTGTATATCAAACGATAACCCAAGAACATAACGCTGTCAGAGAAGATGTCGGGATGTTTGATGTTAGCCATATGGGTGAATTTATTGTTAAGGGTATAGAAGCAACTATATTTGTTGATAATATCTTTACTAACCAAATTACTAACAAAGAAAGCGGATCCGTAACATATGGAATGATGTGTTATAAAAACGGAACTATAGTTGATGATTTGCTTGTATACAAAGTAAATCAAGAAGAATACTTATTAGTAGTAAACGCAAGCAATATCGCAAAGGATTATGCTTGGGTTGTTCAAAACACAGACAACTTTGACGTAACTGTAAAAAATGTATCCGAAGACTATGAAGAAATTGCATTGCAAGGTCCGAATTCAGAAATTAAGATGCTTGAGATACTAAATATTGATTTAAGTAATCTAGGGTTTTTTCATTTTGGTAATTTTGAATTTAAAAATCATAGCTTATTGATATCGAGAACAGGTTACACTGGTGAAGATGGTTTTGAAATCTACGCTGATAGTAAAGCGATTTTAGAATTGTGGCAAATATTCATTGAAGGATTTATTACACCTTGTGGTTTAGGTTCGAGAGATACGTTAAGATTTGAAGCTGCACTTCCTTTATATGGCCATGAAATATCAGATGAGATTACACCATTGGAAGCTGGACTTAAATTTTTTACAAAAATTGATACTGAATCTAACTTTATAGGTAAAACCGCTCTACTAAGTCAAAAAGAGTCAGGTTTAACAAGAAGAGTAGTTGGAATAGAATTAGAAAAACGTTCAATCCCTAGGGCTGGATATGAAGTGTATGTTGGTGAAGAATGCATAGGCTATATTACTACAGGTTATTTATCTGTAACACTTGGTAAACCAATAGCTCTAGCAATGGTTGATAGACCACATACAAAAAGAGAAACAAAAGTTGAAGTCAAAATCAGAAATAAAAGAATTCCTGGTTTTGTTAGAGATAAAAAATTCTTAAAGAAAAAGTATAAAACAAAGGGAGCTTAATATGAGTAAAGTGATTGAAGGTCTTTTGTATTCAAGAGATCATGAATGGGTTAAAAAATTAAATGAAGAAGAAGTTTTGATAGGAATTACAGCTTTCGCAGCTAACCAACTAGGTAGTGTAGTTTTTGTTGATCTCCCAGAAGCTGGTGATGAAATTGTTGCCAATGAAGATTTTGGCGCTGTTGAATCTGTAAAAGCTGCTTCTGATTTAGTATCACCTGTTTCAGGTGAAGTACTAGAGATGAACGAAGAGTTAGAAGGGGAACCTGAACTTGTTAATGAAGATGCATTTAGTTCTTGGTTCATTAAAGTAAAATTATCAAATTCTGAAGAGTTAGATGATTTGCTAACTGCTGAAGAATATAAAGCAACATTATAGAGGGGTAAATATGTTTAAGTATTTCCCGCATACAAAAGCGGATGTAGACCAAATGCTTAAAACCCTAAACATTTCATCAATTGATGAATTGTTTAGTCAGATATCAAAAAAAGTATTGCTGAAAAATGAGTATGATTTAAAATCAGAGATGAGTGAAATGGAAGTAAGAGATTATTTCAAGAGCTTAGAAAAGAATAACCAAGAATTAGTTATTTTTTCAGGCTTAGGTGTATATGATCATTACCAACCATCGGTGATAAATGCATTGACTAGTCGTCAAGAGTTTTTAACATCATACACACCATATCAACCTGAAATTTCTCAAGGAACTCTTCAATATATTTTTGAATATCAATCAATGATACAAGCTTTAACTGGTCTAGACGTATCAAATGCTTCAATGTACGATGGTTCAACTTCAGCCGCTGAGGCTTGTTTTATGGCGTGTAACGCTTCAAGAAGAAAGAAAATACTTATTTCTGAAACGTTAAATCCTAATACAATTGAAGTAATAAAAACGTATTTAAAATTTAAAGAATATGATTTTGAAATGGTAGCCAATAAAGATGGTGTTTTTGATGTTGAAGACTTCAAAAACAAGATGAGTAAAGAATATGCTGGAGTAATTGTCCAAAATCCTAACTTCTTTGGTTTTATAGAAGATTATGAAGGTGTAGCCGATTTTGCTCATGAATTTAAAGGCCTATTAATACAAAATAGTGACATTAGTACTTTATCACTACTAAAATCACCAGCTGAGAACAAAGCTGATATCGCCTGTGGTGATTGTCAAAGCTTAGGTCTTCCTGTTGCTTTTGGTGGTCCATACTTAGGATATCTTGCAACCATTAAGAAGTTGGTTAGAAAGCTACCTGGTAGAATCTGTGGGTATACCACTGACACATCTGGAAAACGTTCTTTTGTATTAACTCTACAAGCTAGAGAACAACATATTAGAAGAAGTAAAGCTAATTCGAATATCTGTTCTAACCAGTCATTGCTTGCATTATATGTAACGATATATATGTCGTTAATGGGTAAAAAAGGCTTGGTTGAAGTGAATAATCAATCTTATCAAAATTCTCACTATTTATATGAAAGACTTATAAAAACAGGGAAATTCTTTGACAATTTCAACCAACCATTTATCAAAGAATTTACTTTAGAAACTAGTATTTCTCACGATTTGATAAGCGAAGCATTACTTAAGAGTAATATCTTTGGCGGCTTTTCATTAAACCAAATCTCAGATAGGTATGAAAACTTAATTAATTTCTGTGTCACTGAGAAAAGGACTAAAACAGAAATTGATAAATTAATTAATGTATTGGAGGGATTATCATGAGCTATGATAAATTGATATTTGAACTCTCTAAACCAGGAAGACAAGCTTTTTCTTTAAAAAAACCTAGCTTCCCTGAATATGATGTATTAGATTTAGGAAAACACTTAAGAAAATTAGAATTAAATCTACCTGAGGTAAGTGAATTAGATTGTGTTAGACATTTTACTAACATCTCTAAGAAAAATTTTGGGGTAGAAACAGGATTTTATCCATTAGGATCTTGTACTATGAAATATAATCCTAAAATTAACGAAGAGATTGTAAGTAATACGAATTTTAAAAATCTTCATCCTTATCAACCTGTAAGCACAGTTCAAGGAGCTCTAGAGGTCTATTATGAACTACAGAAAGCACTAAGTGAAATTTCAGGATTAGCTGAATTCTCATTAAATCCTTATGCTGGGGCACATGGAGAATTAATCGGTTTAATGGTAATGAAAAAATATCATCAATCAAAGGGTAATTTCAAACGAAAAAAAGTAATCATTCCTGATTCAGCTCATGGAACTAATCCAGCTTCTACAGTAGTATGTGGAATGGAAGTAGTTGAGATAGGATCTAATGAAAGAGGTATGGTTGATTTAGAATCACTTAAATCGGTACTTAATGATGAAATTGCAGGGATGATGTTGACAAACCCTAATACATTAGGTATATTTGAAGAAGATATCTGTGAAATTACAAAGCTAGTACATGATGCTGGTGGACTTATGTATTATGATGGAGCTAATCTAAATGCTCTACTAGGTAAAGTAAGACCAGGAGATATGGGCTTTGATATTATGCATATCAACTTACATAAAACATTTTCAACTCCACATGGTGGAGGGGGACCTGGAGATGGTCCTGTAGGTGTTAAAAGCTTCTTATCTGAATTTTTACCTAACCCAAGGATAAGAAAATTAGATGATTATTTTTATATCGCAAACGAAGCGGATACAATTGGTCAAATTTCATCTTTCTTCGGTAATTATTTAGTTGAGCTAAGGGCTTTAACATATATACTTACTCTAGGTAAAGAAAACCTTATGCAAATTGGTGGAATTGCTACACTTAACGCCAATTATATTAAGGAATCATTAAAAGATGACTTCTATCTGCCGATTGATGATCTATGTATGCATGAATGTGTATTTGACGGGTTAAAAGACAATCCACACGAAGTTAGAACTTTGGATGTAGCAAAAAGATTACTTGACTATGGAATGCATGCGCCGACGATTTACTTCCCGTTATTATTTCATCAAGCAATTATGATAGAACCTACAGAAACAGAATCTCTACAAACAATCAATGAGTTCATTGATGTGATGAAACAAATTGCAAAAGAAGCAAAAGAAAACCCAGAATTGCTAAGAAAAGCACCATTAAACACACCTATCTCAAGAACTGATGAAGTTTTTGCAGCAAAAAAAATGATATTCTCATACAAAGATTATTTAGACTATATAAATAGTAAGGAATGATTTTATGGATTTAGGATTTTTTGGAATTATCGATGTTTTAATATTAATACTAATTATTGCCTTTCTAGTAATTGGATGGAAAAAAGGATTTTTAGAAAAGTTAATTGATATGGCTTCCTCTGTTTTTGGATTAGTCGCATCAGTGCTTTTAGCAAGACCATTTTCCGGAGTTCTAGATAAATGGTTTGGAGCTTCTTTAACAACTAGTATTAGAGATTATTTATTAGGAAATCAAGATTTTGCTAATGCATTGACCGAATCAAATCTGCGAGATGCTCTTAGCAATATGAGCTTACCAGATTTTATGGTCGAATGGATAGTTGAATCAGTAGATTTTACATCTGTTACAACTTCAATTGTAGATTCGATTACGCCAATTATTCTTTCTCTTTCACTATTAGTTATTGCATTTATTACTCTATTTTTTGGTTCTATGATAATATTCTTCTTATTGAAGCTACTTGCAAGAGGAATTACATCAATACCAATAATCAAACACGTTGATAAATTCTTAGGCTTAATATTTGGATTTCTTAAAGTGGCTCTATTAGTCTATATACTATTATTTATTCTGGCTTTAGTTATAAACATACCCGCTATCAATGAACTTATTCATGAGTTCCTAAGTGTAGATATGCAGCTCACTACTGATGAATTCAGGCTGAGCAAGTACCTCTATGATAATAATCTCTTAAGGAATGTAATCAATATATTTATTGCCATACTATAAAAATAAGAGCGCTGTTTTTTGAAGTCACTGAAAAATTAAGAGAAATAAAAAGAGATAAAAATCTAGTTTGAGATTTATCTCTTTTTTAATGTGTTTTTGTGTTAAAAAATATGAAAGCAAGGAGTATTACCTGATTAACTTCAAAATTCTTTTAATATTTACTGCGAATATTGTCATTCCGGCTTGTATATTCATACCAGAAATACCATGCGAGTCAGCGAGACCCAACGCATGGGCATTTTTGAGTTCTGAATTTTTAGCTTCAATTTTATATCTAATTTTGACTTTTGTTTTAAAGTCATTTGACTCTTGAAACACCATATAATTACTGTGTGTTTTTGATTTAATTGAGACAGAATAAGTTTTAGATGACTCCTAATTTTAGCGCTCTTTAATATATTTATTGATCTCTTCTTTGAGTCTTATAACTAAATCTTCTTGTTTTACCTTGCCAACTTTCTCTCCTTTAACGAAGATTAGTGCCTCATTTAATCCACCACAAGCAGCTATATCAGCTTCTTTAGCTTCTCCAGGACCATTAACTACACAACCCATTATAGCGACGTGAATTTCTTCTTTGATAGTAGATAAAAATTCTTCGATTTCCTTAGCAACAGGAATCATATTGTATTGGATTCTACCACAGGTTGGACAGCTTACTAATTTAGGCTTTTTATATAAGCCAAAATTAGCTAGGATTTCTTTTGCTACCTTAATCTCTTCAACTGGTGATGCAGTTAAAGAAACTCTAACAGTTGAACCGATGCCTTGATATAATAGAATACCCAATCCAATAGAAGAACTAATTGAACCTGAAAAATCAGTTCCTGCTTCGGTTACACCTAGATGCAAGGGATACTTAAATGTTTTAGCAGCCAATTCATTAGCTTTAACTGTATCTAATACATTGGATGATTTAATAGATATTATAATATCATGAAAATCAAACTTTTCTAGAAGTGATACATGATATTTAGCAGAAGCTACCATGGCTTCAGGACTTGGTCTTTTGTATTCTTCCAGAATATGTTTTTCAAGAGAACCTGAATTAATCCCTATTCTTATAGGAATGTTCTTTTTCTTACAAGCTTCAACAACAGCTTGAATTTTATCTTCACTACCAATATTTCCAGGATTGATTCTAATTTTATCTGCTCCATTTTTGATGCATTCTAAAGCTAAATTATAATCAAAATGGATATCACATACTAAGGGAATAGTGATTTTTTCTTTAATTTCTTTGATTGCAAATGCATCATCTTTGTTTAAAACAGCGACCCTAACAATTTGACAACCCGCAAGGGTTAAATCCTTAATCTGTTCTAACGTTGCTTCAATATTTTTTGTTTTAGTGTTAGTCATACTTTGGATAACTACTTGGTCATTTCCGCCAATAATTATATTTCCTACTTTAACACTTTTTACATCATTTCTTTTATTCATATCATCACCTATACCTATTATACTATACTTTGAAAAAACTTATAAAAAATAGATTAAAAAATAAAAACTATGTTAAAATAATATTAAGGAGAGTGGTGCAGTTGGTCGAGATACGTGGTATTGGAGTTTCCGGAAAGAAAGCAAGTGGAAAAGCATTTGTCTATGAGAAAAAAGTCATGCACTATCACTGTGCATTAAACATCAAGCCGCAATTGGAAAAAGAGCGTTTAATGCAAATAATTCAGGCTGCAGAAGAAGATATTATCTCAATGAAAGAAATAGTCAAACTGGATGATGAAAACTGTAGTGGCATTTTTGAGTCTCATAAGTGGTTACTGGAGGACAAAGACCTTCAGCAATATGTACTTGATTTAATAGATCAAGGATATGATTTGTTATCAGCATTAGTCAGAACCAAGGAAGATATGAAAATTCATTTCCTTAATATGAAAAATGAGTTATTCCGATCGAAAGTAACCGATATAGAAGATGTTTTTGAAAGGCTTATAGATATAGAAACGGGATATTCAGAAAAAATTATTTATCCAAAAACCCCATTTATTCTTATTTGTGATGAAATCTTACCATCTCTAGTTTATCAAATATCAACTGATTATTTAAAGGGCATTATTGTTAGGTTTGGAAGTAATTGTTCAAGTGGAACATTACTTGCTAGAACTAGAAATATACCTGTTATTATCCGAATAAAGAACAGAGTAGAGAAAATAGAAAATAATCAAAGATTAACCATGAACGGTGAGTCTGGCACAATATATATAATTGATTAAAACCTTCATTTTTTGAAGGTTTTTTTAAATATAACATAAATACTTCACATTCATATATTATAATGACATTATAAAAAATAAACAAACGTTTATTATTACGAGGAGGAAAAAAATGAAAGACAAAATTATCTTAGCCATTTTTTTCGTTTTGACTATCTTGTCAGCAATTTTTATAGCTCAGGTCAACGTAAACTATGACTTAGAAGAGTATTTACCTAGTGATTCTGAAATAGTCAATGGTTTAGAAATATATCAAGATGAGTTTGGTGATACTAGCTTTGCAAACATTGCATACAAGGAAACTGATATCTCATTTTCATTAGATCTTAAACAAGAATTACTAGAGTTGGACAATGTTGACCAAGTAGTATTTTTAGATACTTATCTCAATCAAATTACTTACGAGATAGTAAAACAATCTCTATCCCCAGCTGAACAAACAATGCTCGATAGCAATGTTTCTAATTTGCTTGCTTTAGGGTACTCTTATCCGGAAGTATTTTTAATGATTCTTCCCTATTTACCTGAGACAGAAAGTCAACAGTTACAGTCAATTTTCGATAACTATTTGACTGAAACTGAATCATTCATGCAAGTTGTTATAGGAATTAGTTCTTCATCAGCGGAAGCTGAAACTGTTTTAGAAGAGATAGAAGAGATACTTATAGAAACCGATAATGAGTACTATATGTCAGGTAATGCGGTAAGCGCTGTGTATAATCGTAATACAATTGAAGAAGAAGTGCTTTGGATTACTTTGATTTGTGTACCATTGATATTAGTAGTTTTATTTATTTTTTCTAAATCTTATATGGATATTTTATTATTCGCAATAGTAGTAGGAGTTTCCGTTGTTATCAATTTAGGGACCAATGCTATATTGCCAAATATATCTTTTATTACTAGCTCAATGGCAATTGTTTTACAATTAGCGATATCGTTGGACTATGTTATATTCTTGATTAATGGATATCATCAAGAACTAGACAAGGGTCTTGATGGTGACATTGCAATTGAAAATGCTAAGAAAAAAACTAAAAAACCAATTCTAGCATCTGCATTAACTACTGGGGTAAGCTTTCTTGCACTAGCAGTTATGAGATTTACAATTGGTTTTGATATAGGCATAGTATTTGCTAAGGCAATAGTAATTAGCTTAATATCCACTTTGGTTTTACTACCTGTTTTAATAAGATTATTTAAGAAAGGAATCAAAAAAAGTAGAAAGAAAAATAAGTTTAAACTAAAATATAATTTCATTGAAAAACTTCATAAAGTCAGATACTTATTCATTGGTCTATTAGTTATAGTTCTAGGTTTTTCCATTTATATTCAGACAAAAACGTCGTATACATATGGTTCAGCCAGTTTTTCTGCTAGTGAGGGAACTGAATACTACCATGATTACAATCATATAGTTGAAGAGTTCGGTTCTAATAACACCGTAATTATTATCTTACCTAAAGATGATTTGAATGAATCATATTTAGTTCAGCAATTAAGTGGTGAAGAATACGTTCTAAATATTAAATCTGGAATTTATTATAAATACTTGGGCTTAGATCAGATAACTCTTGATTTAATAACAAGTAAGCTTTACTCAGATAATTATGCTTTGGTTCAATTTGAATTGGATTCTGATATTGAAGGTGAAGAAGCATTCGCGTATCATGAAGCAATTCAAACCATAATCACAGATTTAGAATTGGAAGACACATATATATTAGGTGAAACAAGTATAGCATACAATATTAAGGAAACGGTATCGTTTGATTATGCATTAGTTATGATAGTAGCATTAGTTGCAATCATGATAATTGTGTTTATAACTTTTAAAAACTTGCTATTACCTGTTTTACTACCGATTATAATTGAAACAGCTGTTTTATTCACGATGGCATTATTGTTCTTCATTAATAATCAATTGATATTTATAGCTTATATAATTGTATCAGCCATTCTATTGGGAGTTACAATAGACTACGCAATACTTTTAAGTAAAAGCTATATAACAACCAGAGAAAAATTTGATAAACTAACGAGCATAAAAGCAGGTTTAAGAGATGCCTTACCTTCGATATTTACATCAGCTATGTTGTTTTCTATAGCTGGATTTACAATCTATTTCATTTCATCTATAGAGAGTATATCTCAGATTGGATTTATTATAGCTATAGGTGCCATGGTGTCTTTATTCTATGTGACACTAGTTCTTCCGATTTTTCTGTCAATATTTGATAAATATATTATGAAAGGAAGTATAAAAAAAGAGAAATAAAAATTTCTCTTTTTACACAGCTTGTAACAAAAAATAAATCAAAGAAACAAGCCATAATGAACCAATTAGTATAGGAAAGTAGATTAAGACTTTTGTTGTGTATGATTTATGCAATTTTTTTCGAAATCTAATTTTGGAATAAATATCTTCTCTCCAGAAAACTTAATTATAATTGCTTCAATATCAAATAAGCAATGTTTTCTATGACTTAAGTAATATAGCCCACTTTTTATTGTAAAGAAGTATGCGACAGAAGCAGTCAAACCAATAAAAGAAATTATTATATTGAATTCATTTAGTGGAGTGTTATTAATTGACCATAATAAACCGATAAAACCAACTAATCCACTAGTAATATATAATAAACTAGAAAGTTTAGACCAATTTAGGGTATCTTCATGTTTGTAAACGTCAGCTGCTTGCTTATATTGTTCAAGAGCCAAATCTAAATCATATTTTTTAAGAACATTTTCTTTACTAAGTTTATAAATGTGGCGTTTGTATCCATCCACTTCATTTACATTAGCAATCAGAGTAAAATCTAAAGATATATGAAGTTGTTCTGATACCTTATTTATAGGTTTGCCGACAATAACTGTATATAAATCTTTGTTAGTGTATTTGAATATATAAGAATATAATAATTTGCCTATACCTAGACCATGATAATCCTTTTTAACACAGATTTGTTTTATTATTAAAAAATCATCTTCAGAATCTTCTAAGATTTTTTTGTTGACTTCTAAATTCTTAAGCTCATTGACCTCTACGTCTTTTTTCTCATAAAGGAAAATAAAACCTAATATTTCTTTTCCACGAGTATAGACAAAGAAGTGTTTTTGTTTTCGAATAAATTTCTTGTAGTCAACTTCATTAAAATCAGAAACTAAGAAACTATCCATACCTTTTTTATATTTGTTATTGGTAGCAATTTTAAGAATTTGAGATGAATCTTTAACAATAGCATGTCTGGATATTTATAACCTTCTATAAATAAAATTTAAATTACTCAGGTGTATTTTATTATAATTATATCAAGTTTGGGTTCGATTATAATAAATTTGTAAAAATAGCACTTGAAGAAAGGGCTTACATCTTATATAATGTTTATGGATGACATAATAAAATAACGGAGGATTTACATTGAAGACAATAGATTACAGGAATCTTGGGTTTGAATGTCGTGAAACACATGCTAATTACATCTCATTTTTTAAAGATGGAGCATGGGACGAAGGAAAACTTAAAAAAGAAGATTGTATAACAATTTCGGCTTTCTCACCAGCTTTGCATTATGGTCAAGAAGCTTTTGAGGGATTGAAAGCTTATAGACGTAAAGACGGAAAAATACAATTGTTTAGGCCAATTGAAAATGCTGAAAGATTACAAAGATCTTGTGAAAGATTACTAATGCCAATTGTACCTGTAAATAAGTTCATTGAAGCTTGTGAGCTAGTAGTTAAAGCTAACGAAGACTTGGTTCCACCTTATGGGACCGGCGCTACATTATATCTAAGACCATTTATAATAGGTGTAGGTAGAAACTTAGGAGTTAGACCAGCGAAGGAATATATTTTTAGTGTAATTTGTTCACCTGTTGGTAGTTACTTTAAAGGGGGCTTATCACCTAATAAATTTGTAATTACATACTATGATAGAGCTGCCCCAAATGGTACGGGGGACAGTAAGGTTGGTGGTAATTACGCAGCCAGCTTATATCCTCATCAAATGGCTAAAGATAAGGGTTATGCAGACTGTATTTATCTAGATCCACTAACCCATTCAAAAATTGATGAAGTGGGAGCTGCTAATTTCTTTGGAATCACAAAAGACAATAAATTTATTACTCCTAAATCACCTTCAATCTTACCAAGTATTACGAAATATAGCTTAATGTATTTAGCTAAAAATTATTTAGGATTAGAAGTTGAAGAAGGTGAAGTTTTTGTTGATAAACTTGATAGTTATAAAGAGGCAGGAGCGTGTGGAACAGCTGCTGTTATATCTCCTATAGGAAGAATAGACTTTGGAGATAAGAAAATAGTATTTTACAGTGAAACTGAAGTAGGACCAATTACTAGAAGATTATATGATACTTTAACCGGTATTCAATTTGGAGATATAGAAGCACCAAAAGGTTGGGTCCATATTATTAAATAAGATTAAAATGGCTAGACAAAACTGTCTAGCTTTTGTTTTGATTTAAAACAAGTAAATAGAGAATTTGAGCCTAGTTTTTGTATTAAAAAAAATTTAGCAAAATCGCTCAAATAAAAATCTAGAAGATTAATGTAAAAAACAGAAATTATCTCTTGCTTTAAAAGCGCTTTCATTGTATAATCTATAATGTGAAAAAGATAAATACAGGAAGAGGAAATTAAAGATTAGTGAAAACTAGCATATACGAGTAATGTTGATGCTTTTTTTTACGAAAAAATGAAAATATAAACGATTGAAAATCAATCGATTAAATATAAAAATGAGAGAGGCGAGCAAATTGTTTAATAGCAAATACTTAAATGAATTGTTTGAAAGAACAAAAGAAAGAAATTCTTCACAGCCAGAATACTTACAAGCTGTAGAAGAATTCTTTGAATCAATGGATTTCATTGTATGCAGTGACCCAAAAATCGAGAAATATGCAATTATGGAGAGAATCATTGAGCCTGAGAGAATTATAAAATTCAGAGTAACTTGGGCTGATGATAAAGGTGTAGTAAACGTCAATCGTGGATACAGAGTTCAATTTAACTCTGCAATTGGTCCTTACAAAGGTGGAATAAGATTCCATCCATCGGTAAATGAATCGATTTTAAAATTCTTGGGATTTGAACAAACCTTCAAAAACGCACTTACTGGTCTTCCTTTAGGTGGCGGTAAAGGTGGGTCTGATTTTGATCCTAGAGGTAGAAATGATGATGAAATCATGAGATTTTGTCAAAACTTTATGCAAGAATTATACCGTCATATTGGTGCTGACACTGATGTTCCTGCTGGTGATATCGGCGTTGGTTTTAGAGAAATCGGATATATGTATGGTATGTATCGTAAAATAAGAAATGAAAACACTGGGGTTTTAACCGGAAAAGGTTTAACGTACGGGGGTTCTTTAGTAAGAAAAGAAGCAACTGGTTATGGGTTATGTTACTTTGTAGCTGAAATGTTAAAAGTATATCGTAACGATACTTTTGATGGAAAAAATGTAATAATATCTGGTTGTGGTAAAGTTGGTATGCACGCAGCATTAAAAGCTCAAGAACTAGGCGGAAAAGTTATCGCGATGAGTGATGTTAACGGTTATGTATATGATGAAAATGGATTAGACTTAAACATCGTTAAAATGTTAACAGAACAAGCTCCAGAATTTTCTCAAGCATACTTAGAATATAGACCATCTGCACTATTTGAAGCAAATCCAACAAATATGTGGGGAGTTCCTTGTGATATCGCACTACCTTGTGCTACACAAAACGAATTACCTTTAGAAGGTGCAAAAACATTAGTAGAAAATGGATGTTTCTTAGTAGCTGAAGGTGCAAATATGCCTACAACTATTGATGCAACTAAGTATTTGCAGCACGCTGATATTTTATTCGCTCCTGGTAAAGCAGCTAATGCTGGTGGGGTTGCAGTTTCTGGACTTGAAATGAGCCAAAACGCGCAACATTATCCTTGGTCTTATGCAGAAGTAGACCAAAAACTAGAAGTGATTATGTCAGATATCTTTAAAAAAGCATATACAGAAGCAAGGAAATATACAGATCATAGAAATTTAGTAGTAGGAGCTAACATCGCAGGATTTATGAGAGTATACCAAGCAATGCTAGATCAAGGAATAATTTAATGAGTTTTATTGTAACGCCAAAAATATTATTGCCATCAAAATCAATTGATATGGAAAAATGGGCAGTAATAGCATGTGATCAATTTACTTCAGAACCTGAATATTGGGATGAACTTAAATCGATTGTTGACAACGTTCCTTCAACATATCATATAATACTTCCAGAAGCTTACTTAGAACATGATATGACACATAAAGTAAATAAGGTTAATGAAAATATGAATTTATACCTTACACACCGCATCTTTGACGAATTTGAAGGATTCGTGTTAGTAGAACGTAAAACGCCTTTTGTAAAAAGGCGTTTAGGTCTAGTTATAGCGATTGATTTAGACGAGTATCAATATGAACCAAACAAGGTTGGAAGAATAAGAGCTACTGAAAAAACAGTACCAGAAAGAATTCCACCAAGAGTAAAAATCAGAGAGAATGCACCAATAGAATTACCACATGTTTTAGTTTTAATCGATGATAAGCTTGATTTGGTAATAAATGATGTATATAATAAAAGGAAAAATTATGATTTGTTATATGATTTTGATTTAAACATGAATGGTGGACATATCAAAGGATATAAGCTAGAAGATTCAAAACCTATCATTGAAAGATTAGAAAGTATGTCTGATGATATTAGTTTAATTGTTGGTGATGGAAATCACTCTCTAGCATCAGCCAAAGTGTGTTGGGAAAACATAAAAAGAGATTTGCCTGAATCTGAACTTTTAACTCATCCAGCAAGATATGCGCTAGTTGAGTTAATCAGCTTATATGATGAAGGGTTAACATTTGAACCAATTCATCGCGTTATTTTTAATGCAGATGAAGAATTAGTAAAAGGACTAAAAAAAGTGCTTGATGGTGATGAAACATTAAAAATTCTCCAAGGAAATACAGAAATTATTATCAATGTACCAGGAAATCCGTTTACTTGTATTAAAATAATCCAAGAATATTTAGATAATTACTTGAAAACGAATGAAAATGCAGAAATTGATTTTATTCATGGATTTAAAAATACAAAACAAATAGTTAGTAAAACAGAAAACTCAATTGGGATAACTATGCCTCCTTTAAAAAGAGACTTATTATTACCTTACATTCGAGAATTTGGAGTTTTACCTAGAAAATCATTCTCTTTAGGAGAAGCTGAAGAGAAACGTTATTACTTAGAAGGAAAACGTATATTAAAGTAAAGGAGCAGTTTATGAAAAGAGTATACAATTTCTCTGCTGGACCAGCAGTATTACCTGTACCAGTATTAGAAAAAGCAGCTAGTGAGTTACTAAACTATGGAGAAAGTGGAAT
>Ga0209345_10003034_pt1 | contig 17681 bp, 14 predicted proteins | sample Cruoilmetagenom7_FD_187294 | JGI IMG/M metagenome (GOLD analysis project Ga0209345, IMG submission 187294) | Oil polluted marine microbial communities from Coal Oil Point, Santa Barbara, California, USA - Sample 7 (SPAdes) (version 2) | ecosystem: Environmental > Aquatic > Marine > Oil seeps ...
GGGCGGGCCCCCCGCCCGTCGGGAGCCTGAGGTGCAGAGCCCTGAGTCCGTCTATCCCCGTTCTGTAACACCGGGGATAGAAAGTCACCTTGACCAACAACACATGCCAGAACCCGGTATCTATGTGGGGCTCGACTGGCTTCGGTTCACTGGCCCCGAAGATATGCACCTAGATAAAATCGATCGATTTCTCCAAGAGTTCGCTGATACGAAACCGGAAAGCAACAGAGGGGCAGCATACTACCGAGTAGGCAAACTCTGGAAACCGGGCATACTTCTAAGTTGGGGTCATCGCACCAAAAAATGCCAGGTTGACTTTCAAGGCGGTCGGTTGCGCCAGATGAGTGGCGATGATCGAATAAATTTGCTACGGACCTTCATGGAATTCCACATGAAACCGACGCGCATCGATGGATATATCGATTACGTCGACCAACATCAAGAGCTCTACACAAACGCCAAGGCTTCATGTGAAAACGATGAACTGTGCAGAATGAGAAGCTACGGCGACAACTCACGCCGAACTGTGGGCAAGCGACCAGATCGGCTCCATCTCAACCTCGGTCGTCGTGATTCTTCAGTCTGCGGCCGAATCTATGACAAAGGCTTGGAGACAAAAACAACGACTGCTGCCGGTCTCTGGGAACGACTTGAAATCGAATGGAAGGGCAACCGCGTGCAAGAGGTTGGGCGACAGCTCTACTCTTCGAGTGATGAATGGGCGACGATGCTAACGTCACTGATATTTGGAGCCGTGGACTTCCGCAAAATCACCGGACAGACGAAGCTCGATCGTCGGCCACGCTGCGAGTGGTGGGATCGTGCTATCGCCAATCATGGGGAGGTCGTGACTTCGCCCGCATCGAAGTCGCCCGACCTAGAGCGATGGGCTAGAGCATTTCGCACCAGTTACGGACGTCGGATAATGGAGTTAGCCGCAGCAGTTGGACAGCCATGCGAAGAAGTATTCGTGTGGCTTGTTGGTGGCTTGGAACCAAGTGATAATGGCGGTCTGCTTGTGAAGGAATTCGTACGTGCCTACAACACAAAATCCTCCACACCTATTCATTGATTGCCATCCATTTGGCTCTGTGGCATTTAGTGGAGAATGTTCTATAGTCTTGCATTGATGAAATCATGCAGCAAAAGCCTTGACCATAAATGAAATCCAGAACTAACAAACATGACCAATGACCCGACCAACTACGCTCGCTATGTATACAGATCTGGAGTGGTGACTCTGGGAAAAGGTATCGGCTCACGCGTGCTCTCCTCACTCCCCGAAGAGGACGTGTTCATCGATGACCAAACCAATCCAAGCGAACTCCTTGGGGTTTGGACCCAATCAGATCACGACGAAATCCGCCTCTGTCTTAAAACGCATGGCGTCAATTGGTTGGAAGGCGAGTCACGCCCTTTGATTAAAAATATCGAAGCATTCCGCCATCTTGATCCCATACAAGATCGGCGACTAATACAGTACATCAACTCTTCCTACTACTATCTGATCTCAGCTCGTGTCCAACTCGCATCACTCCTCCGATGCTACGCAAAACTCACGACAGTACGTGGCCCAAAGATTCCTTTTGATCGAAAGAAAGTACACGTTATGTTCAATGTTCCAAGCCCAGAGTGCTATGCCCACTTTGATGCTTGCTTGGTAGCGCTTCGTGCCTTCGCAGACTCCATCCGATTCACAACGTGGAATGTACTCGGCCGCGGAACAGGAATACCCAGAAACCTTGCATCACTTGCGAACACTCAACTCCCTGAAAAACTTGAAGAGATAATTGATCAATATGTAGCCACTACTCTCGGTGACATCTTGCGGTATCGCGATAATGCGCTGCACTATGCTCCACTCGCCGTTCGTGACAACACACGCTTAATTTTCTCTAATGACATCATACATGCTGAAGTTTGGCTGCCTCATAACCCAGAAGCAAGGTCGCACGACGGGTTTGAATACAAAGAGCAGAAAGACGCATACACCACAGCAAAAACACTCTTCGAGCAAACGTTAGAATTCGCCGACGACTTCCATGAAACTTTGGGTTCTTTGCGGGATGACGTGAAGAGCTCTTGATTGCGTGCGCCCGGCGCCCTTCACACTTCTGTAGCTACACAGTACTCAGACATTCGTATCAAATAAATGTGTAAATCAAACGACTACTTTGCGGAAACATCTGGGGAAGAAACTAGTTCAGCAAGTTTAGTTGCTATGTCGGCCATCGTATCCTCTGAGGTACTCAAGCCAGTTCGAGACGCGAGCAAAGGGCTAACTTCGCGGAGAGCCTCATATGTGGTGTCGTGCACGACAGGGACGAGCTGATCGCGTGCGAGGAGAGCTGAAAGTTCTTTGTCTGCGATACCCTCGTTCGGCAGGGCGAGAAGTAGTGCAGGGGTTACCAGTACAATCCCAATTTTCGAGTTTGCCAAGCCTTTGTCGATGTCTCGGAGCAAAGTCCCACCGAGAGTAGCATCTTTTTCACTAAACCAGACTTTCACTCCTAATTTCTCAAGGAGATCGTGAAGCTCTTTCGCAGTTCCGGCACGGTCGCCCCACGCATGACAGAGGAAGATATCCCGCAGATCAGAAATCGAAGCTCTCTTCTCGAAACTCTCTCTGATTGGAGTAAGTGCTTGTGTTTGTGCAGCCGTATAAGTTACTGACGAATCAGACCGAGACCAACGCGGTCTAGTACCTCGGCTGGAACCACCGCTGCCGCTACCCAAATTATTGCCAGTCCGCATGTAAGATGGAGGCGTATATGAATTATATCCGCCATAACTTCTGGAACCGCCTCGCCCCCCGCAAGCAGGGCATCTCGCCCGTGCAGCCGCTGATCTATGACCCTGTTTCGGTGCTGTGCATCTTGCCATGCATGAAATATAGGATGTATGTACAAGTCAAACTCTCAACTCAATGGCAAATTAACACATTCCCCGATATCAGCTGCGAAAGAAGGCTTTGAGTGAATAAACTTATTGATTACGCAGCAGGTCGCTTGACAGCGTGTTTACAATCGTATACAATGGTTGCATGGCCGATAACCGAACAACCGTACTATCCACCCGCGTTGATAAGGATCTCGCTGAACGCATCGATTCGATGGCTCGTATCTCCGGAGTGACTCCATCCCGCCTGATCGAGCGACTGCTAAACAATTCTGTCGAGCAGACTATGACACTGAATAGTGAGGCTGGGTCGGCAGTCCTCAGAATGGTCGCCGAGGCGAACCTGCGCAACGACCGCCCTGTAGACCCCGACCACCCAGGCGTCTCCATATGGGAACTTGATGCCAATATCTGGCCTCGACACTTTGTCAAGGTTGTATGTGAGTACGGATTGGACGAGTACGGCGGATCTACGGAAATTTGGCTCCTCTGGCGAGGTGAGGAAGTCGAGCAAGTCAGACCAGAGGAATACCTTGCACGTGAGCGCGGGAAGGAGGGCAACCATGCGTAACGGTGTCCAAGCAAAACCGCACTACAACCTGACCGAGTTTGCACGCATCATCGGAGTGTCCTATTCAACAGCGAAGCGGATGGCGTGCGTCGGAGCTGTCCAAAGGGTGCAACTCATGACGCAAGGGCAGAAGGTTGTTCCTCAATCAGAAGTGGAGCGGGTTCTACGGAAGCTGGGGGCAGTATCATGAATATCTTCAAACGCAAACGTCGCGGGCCTGACGGGGAGCAGATCATCGCAGAGGCCTACTCTGCCCGACATCGCTTCCCAGGCGAGAAGCAACCCCGAACAATCTCGCTGCATGTCACTCGCAAGGATGTTGCTGAGAAACTTGGACGCGAATGGGTTGCTCGGGAAGAACGCAAACTTGCCGGGCTGATCGTTGACCCTGTTGAGGTTGAGACGGCGGAGGCTCCGATCACCGAGCTTATTGAAGAGTTCCGGGGTTCACTCAAAGCTCGCGGACTCGAAGCAGATTACGTTCGAAAACCAGTCCAACGATGCCGAGATTTGTTCAAGGCACTTGGATGGCGACGCGTAGCTGATGCAAGCCCAACTGATCTTCGTCGACACTTGGAAAACTCTAAGTGGGCTTCATCCACAAAGAATCACTATCTCGTCGCTGCAAAACAGTTCTATAGCTGGCTGCTTCGAGATGGGCGAATTCCGAGAAACCCGATTGCCGATGTTCGAAACTTCAAAGTTGCCCATACCGAAACATTTGATCGAGCAGCACTGAGTGAGGAAGAAGTTCGGCTCCTTGTTTTACCAGAGGCTGATGATGTGCGACGCCTTTATAGGGCGGATGTATATGCATTGATGATCTTCACCGGCCTTCGCTGGAAAGAAGCTGGAAGGCTGCAGGTCCGCGACATTCGGTTAGATGAAGAAGGATACTCAATCATCATCCCGCGAGGAAAGGACAAGAGTAACCGAGGTGATGTGATTGAACTCCCATCACAACTCACGCCAGTTATCAAGCGTTTCACCGAGAACCGTGAACCCACTGATCGACTGCTATATCGAGGTGTTCCGGGTCGCCGTACGTTCCGCCAAGACTGTGACCGGGCTGGAATCGAACGCGAACGATCTGACGGCTCACGAATCGTCCGCTACTCCTCACGCGATACATACACCAGCGTGCTTCGAACCCTCGCCAGATCTACTGACCAACTCCGCGCCCTTACTCGCCACACCACGAGAGGCATGGAGGATCGTTACACCGACCGCAAGACACAAGGTCTTCGAGCTTTGGTAGAGAAAATGCCAGCTCTACTGTCCTCTACAAATGAAGGTTCGCTGGCGAGTGTCAATATGAGTGTCCACACCCCCACTCATGCAGCGCAAAGTGCGATTTCCCGGGGGTTCGATTCCCCCCGGCTCCATTCTTGAACCACCTTGGACAAGGCCGTACTCGGCTAGTCTAAACGGTTCATTCCCAGACACTTGACGATGCTCAACGATGGACTCCACAGGTCCATCGTTGGACTCGTTTTGACCCGTTTGGACCGGACCTACTGCGCGCTTTACTGCGCGCTCGGCTGTTCTCATCCGTGGGAACTGCGCCATGACCTCGACCTGCTCAGATCGCTCGGTGTGCATGTAACGCTGGGTCGTCGTGATGTCCGCGTGGTCGGCCATACGCTGGGCGAGGCGAGTGTCCTTCGTCATCCGTGCAATGATCGTCGTGTAGGTATGCCGGAGACTGTGGAAGCATGCCACACCCTCATCGGTGTGCTTTGGAATGCCTGCCAGCTTGAAATGCTTGTCGACCGTATGACGACTCGGCATGACCTTGAACACGCGCTCAGTCTTTGCGGAGTTGCGAGCGCCTTTGAGCATGGATGCCAACTCCGCCGAGATGCTTTGCGTTCGACCCTTGCGGTTCTTAGTGGTCTCAGGACGCAACACTATGAACGGCTCGGTATCGAGTTCGCGCACATTGCTCCAGGTCAATTGCTTGAGTTCACCGAAGCGAACGCCGGTGCCGAGAGCGGTGAGGTACAACAGTTCATGAATGCCAGCTACTGCGAGGAAATGGGGGATTTCTGCAAGTGTCAATGCTCGACGTGTTCGTTCGGTTGTACGCGAGCTACGCGCTGGACGGATACGCCCCCGGATTGGATTTTGATCCAGCTTGCCCTCGTAGATAAGCCAATCGAGAAACACATTCCACGCTGACATGTACTCTTTGTGTGTCTTTGATTCGCAGGAAAGCCCATTCCACCACGGCTCAAAGGTCTGTTTGCGGACATCCTTGAGCTTCGTGAACACACCCGAATCAATCGGACTCATCAGCTTTGATCGCTTCTTCTTGATATGTACATCATCGCGCTGATCAACCTCACTTAGATATGTCAGATGCTGCTCGATGAGTTCAGGAAGGTAATCACCAAGCGTGCGTTTCCCCTTGCGATACGCTTCAATACCGACGGATTGCATTTGAGCGACAACTTCCAACGCGAGCCGTTGGTCAGATTGACCAGTGGAAACGACACGCCCTTCTATCGAAGTGTAATAGGCCTTACGACCAGTCCGTTTGAATACGCTAGGCGAAGCCATTAGACACACCCCCGCTTCTTCGCGTACTCAAAGAATCGAGCTACGCAATACTCCGCGATCCATAGCCGCCTTCCTGCTTTCAGAACATCTTCGCCAAGGATTGGCTCGGACTTGAGTCGGCGATCAATGGATTTGACTCCGACCCCAAGCCTCGCAGTCGCTTCTTCTTTGGTCAGGTACCCGACTGGACGATTCATCATGACTCGCCCTCCAATCCCGATTTCCCCTTTGACTTCTTCTTTGCCACTGTCCTTTTGCGAGCCGCATCACGCTGGCGAGGCCCCTTCTCGACAATTGCCGTAATCTCCTCATCGGACATTTCAGTATGGGCAAGCTTGGCTAGTAATCTCAATACCGAAGGCGAGGTCAACTTCTCATGCATTCCTCGTATTACCGGATTTTCAAGGCTCTTATGAAACGACTCCTGTTAAGGAAAATCATTCATAATTGCTTGCTCAATAACTGCCGTTCGAGTGATATCTACATCGGACGCGAGCCTATCGATGCGTTCAAGTAAATCTGTATCGAGTTTGATTGATATTTGAGTCCTTGCCTTCATGATACGACTGCATCACGGGCGCATCACCTTGTCAAGTTACTCAAATTTTATCGTCTAATTCCGTAATTTTGCTATATACGAACCCTTTCAATCAAGGACAGCCCGCAATGAAAGCTTGAAAAAACGCTGAGACATCTAAGAAATTAAAACTGCCATCAGATGTAAAATCTGCTACTGAGTCTTGCTCAGCAAATGCAACCAAGAATGCTGAAACATCAAGAAAATTCAATTGGTCATCATCTTCAATATCGGCATAGCATCGAAAATCGAAAAGATAAACTGAACCATGCTCAACAATGCCCACAGGGTCTCTTGTAGCTCCAACAGCAACTATTCCATCATTAATTGAGATGGATGATCCAAATCTGGCATCAGCGGTCCCATCGCTTGGGACGAGTTTCGTGATTTGGTCTCCAGTATTTGAACTAAAGAGATATGCAGCACCGGATCGTGACCCATAGACATTTGCCTGGCTCACTCCGACCGCGATGAGGTTCTTATCAATAGCAATCTTACTTCCAAACGAATCGTGTCCATGTCCGTCACTTGCAGCTATTTTCGCAATCTCAATTCCTGTTTCAAGATCGTACATGTATATTGCACCAGAGTTGCTCCATACATCTCCAGCTGCATCACTCGCTCCGACAACAATAATTTTGTCGTTGATCGCTATTGCTGATCCGAAGCTATCATGTATAGTACCATCTGAAGCAATCAGTCTATAGATCATTTCCCCTGTGGCTGTATCATAAAGGTATGCAGATCCGGAACTATTCGCATTGCCGTTTTCTTTAATTGCCCCAACTCCAAGAATACCGTTTTTTAGAGCAACCGAGCTCCCAAAGTAGCCAGATTGCATATCTATCTCAGGACGAAATTCCATCAGCAGATCACCAGTTGAAATTGAAAACAAAAATGCTGCTCCAGAGTTTATCTGATCGCCGTCTACTAGTGGAGAACCTATAGCAATTAAATCATCATCAATTGCAAAAGCACCAAATGTTTCAAAGATTAGATCGCCAGTCATGTTTATTTTTCCGACAAAGAAACCGGTTGAGGCTTGATAAAAATATACTGCACCCAGACCAGTCCCGTTTGCAACGTTCCGACTAGTAATCGCAACGATTCCATCAAAGAACTGCAGAGATCCTCCGAATCTGTCGTATGGCCGAGCATCTTCAGGATTCAGTTTCGCAATTTGCCTGCCAGTTGATCGCTCAAATATGTATACAGAGCCCGAATCATGCCCGTTCTCTTTATCGTGTGGCGCCCCGACAGCAATAATGTCATTATTTATTGAAACTGCAATGCCAAATAAGTTGTTGAGTAAATCTGCAAAAGGTTTTATGCTGCGAATTTGAGTACCAGTAAATTGATCGAAAATATATGTAGATCCTGAATCGATTCCAACATACGAGTCGTGATTACATGAGCCAATGACAACTAGCCCATCCTTTAACGCGACTGAATAACCGAACAGATCGTTATCCATTCCAAAACTTGGAAATAGTTTTGAAAGTTGATTTCCAGTCAACGCATCGAACAAAAACACTGAGCCGGCCTTTGGACCAATGACATTGTCGTCAAATAAGACCCTCAACCTACTAGGCTCTCGTGAACGATCATGGTGAGAGCCGACAGCGACCGTCCCGTTGTTGATTGCAACTGAGATTCCAAAATGATCGCCTACAGATCCATCATCTGGACGTAGTGCGGCAAGTTGAACTCCTGTAAGTGACTCAAAGACGTATGCTGAACCAGACTGAGCTCCATTGAAATCAGTTCCTGTAGCACCTACCACAACCAAGTTGGACTGAATAGCAGTTGAGATTCCAAATTGATCTCCACTCGCACCCGATTCTGGGAGAATCTTGGCAAGTTGAGTTCCTGTAGTAATATCAAAAACATATGCTGATCCAGAGCCCGTCCCCAGATCATCATCGCCAGTAGCTCCAGCCACAATCTTGCCTGAATCTAAATCTACGCTTCCACCAAATAAATCGTTTGGGGCGCCATCTTCAGCTAAAAGCTTTGCAACTTGGACTCCACTGACAACATCAAACAAATAAACCGATCCGGACTGGATTCCATTTTGGCCGTCTCCTGTAGCCCCAACTGCAATGGTGTTATTAAAAATCGCAACTGCAACTCCAAAACGGTCATCTGCTGCTCCATCAGTTGGTAATAGTTTATAAAGCTGAGTACCAGATGAAACGTCAAAAACATACACCGAACCCGATTCGTCGCCATTGTCATCATCGCCTGGTGCGCCAACAACAACTATGCCATTGTGAATATCTATAGAAGCACCAAACTCATCCCCTTGACTACTATCGTTTGCTCGAAGTTTGGCGATGTAATTACCAGTAGATGCCTGATGCAAATATGCACAACCGGAACTCTCACCGAAGTCGCTATTTCCGATTGCTCCAGTAGCTATGACTCCATCATCAACTGAAACAGCAACTCCAAACAACTCATTGGCTAAATTGTTTGGAGCAAGCTTAAAATCTTCATTGGTCAACTGAGATTTTGCGTAACTGGTAAGTAGAAGCATCACGAAAATCCATGATCCTTTACAAACGATCTTAGAAACTATTCCATTCATAATCACTCTTGTCCGATCACTATGGGTATACGACTCATCATTGCAGAATTAGAGTATCATCACCTACTCGATTTGAACTGAGAAAATTGAAAATTTCACGAGAATTTCATGTCTTGGGACCTGCCGAGATCGTTGATCAAATCCCCTTGTGTTCTATCTCGCTATTAAATCTAGTCCATTTTTAACAGTGTTCTTGCAAAATGGACATGTTTTAGGAGGCAGGTCAGTCATAGCCATCCGAAAATGTCTATTGAACCCTCGATCTCACAATCTCCCGCGCATTAGCGACCGCCGGTGTTTCTGAGCGAGCAGGTCTGATATCTTTCAATAGTTCAACGAGAAACTCGGCTGGATCAAGCTCAAAGATTTCCGCAAGCTGAAGAACCCTTGGACCAACCGAACCCCTGAACCATCCTCGCCACTTTGGATAATCTGAATCCTCATTCATTGGTGGAGTAGGTGTTGGCATTGTGTTTCCGGTGAGTTCAGCCCACCACTTTGATTGAGGGCGGCGACGCAACTCAGATCGCCCGTTCTTGATTCTGAAATCAATCGCACCAATGACTCTTTCCCAGAGGACTTCGTGCCATCGGTTTGGATTCATGAGCAAGGCATGAACAATCGTTTGAGCGCGATCGTCTTTAAACTCCACCTCTAACCGCCCCCACCAACCTTGCGGAGCCAATCCAGTCTCTAGGCCTTTGTCGTAGATTCTGGCGCACATCGATGAAGTCCGTTTGCCCAGATACAACAACAGCTTCTTGGCTACTTGCTCGGTGGTGTATTCGGAACTTGGTTGAAAGGTTTTGGTTTTGCAAAGCTCGCTTGCCTCGCATGAAGCCAGCGCGTGTTCGTACAGCTCGACATGCTGGCCCACCCAATCAACCGCAAGATCAATTCGAGTGGCGTGAAATCCATGAGCAAAGATTTCATCAACAACCGCCATACTCTCAGCCGTGTCGTGCGATGCGAAGAACTTCCCTTGCAAATCGATCATCACGACACCAGATGAATGCCCCTCACTCATCTGGATTCCCAAATACCAGAATCGGCCCTTCTCGAAGAATGCAGCCCCTTGTGTGTTGGTATCTGCAGACCCAAACTTCGGGCACAGGAATCGATAGAGCCACCTTGCCATGCACTCAGGACCGACCAACCTGACCCAATCGGGACGGCAGTACACACCCGGCTCTGGGACCCCTACAAGGGCGTTTTGGTTTTTTAACCCCGGTGTTACAGTACGGGGTTGGATAACCGGATATGGCTGAGGGGAGGTCATGACCGCACCTCCCCGCTGTCACCGTCAGGGACGGCTCCGCCGCGTCCTGCCGGTGGACGAGCGGACCCGGTGCTATCTACGACCGACTCATCAGCACCGCTGCCAAGCTCGCATTGTACGCCCTGTCGGGCATTGCTCCGCTCGTCAACGGTGCAGCTGAGTCTCGTTGATGGTTCAACAACCCCATCTCTGCGGGACGCGGATCGAAGACATTGTTCAAGGATGGCAGTGATTAGCTCGCGCGATTCACTAGGCAGCGTTGGCCATGAATCGACCAGTTTGGACAGCGTTGGATCGGCTTGGACTGCGCGCCGTGTTGCGCGCAGAGACTCCAAATCGTCGCTTGAATCCAGTGCAATAGGATTCTGCGGGGGTTCGATTCCCCCCGGCTCCATTCATCATCAGCATCTGGACATTCCGCGTCACGACCTGACACGGATTGCCGTTCAGAAACAGCGGTTGCTGTTTTTTCTTGCTGAGAAAGATCGTCAACCGCGACACCATTCGACACTTCCGGACGATCCTCGACCACCTCGACGACGCTTCTGGCGACGCGCGAAGATTGTCCTACCGCTGGCAGCTTATCGATGCTGCCCCCCAAGTCCAATCCATCTGAATCAAGGTATGTATTTGCGGTGTGCTTCGGGTCGCTATGCCGCATGAACCGCTGAGCGTGTCGGAATGGAATATCCGCCTCCTGCATCGCCTGATTGAAGGCGTGGCGGAGTGAGTACAGGCAAGCCGACTCGCCATGAGCATTGAGCTTAGGAATCCCTGCACGCTCCAAATCTGTATCGAGCGTGTGTGTTCCAAGCCACTGGTTCAACACAGCATCATCCGGCTTCGCTTCAGCAGGTTGAACTCTCTCAACGCTTCCGCCAACCAGTGCGGAATGGGATTCCGTTCTGGCTTCGTATTCTTTGTTTCGCCCTTCCGGTAGGTAATCGTTGGGTCTTTAGAATCTAAACCGACATCCGACCATCTGAAAGCCTTCATTTCACTCTCACGAGCTCCTGTGGCAAAGGAAAGCTTATAGATCATCCGCCTATTTGGACATGGGCAGAATTGAATGAGCCTGTCGATCTCATCAATCGATATTGGCCGTCGAGGCCTTGTTTCATTTCCTTCAACACGAGCAGGCCTGACAAACTTGAATGGATTCGTTTCCATCCACCCATTTCCGATAAGCCAGTTTGAGAATGCACTTACGGTATTCAAATGGTGGTTCTTGGACTTGGGAGAGAGACGAACATCTCGCCGCCATGATTCGTAATCAGGGGCAGAAAGGTCTGCAATCTTGCTCCAGCCGCACTCGTCACACAAACGACGAAGCATCGGGCTTATCTTCCGTATGGTCTCAGGCTTAAGCTCACGCGATACCATGTTGGCTACGTACTCCTCGATGTACTCAGCAAGTGGCTTGCATGCGATTCGGAGTTGATCATCCGACGGCTTCATACCAGTACGAATCGCGTATTGATGATCGATGATCTCCCGAAGTCTTTGCTCGGCGAATCGCTTCTCTCGAATCTCGAGCTTGACCTTCTGCACCTGTGATTCACTAGGGAATCTGTAGTACCCGAAGTAGTTGCCGTACGGCTTGCCGTTGCGTTTGTTCCGCTTGACATAGCCAACCTCTGTATGAGGGCTTAGTGAACTCACGATTCACCCCGCGTGGCTTGCTCAACCAGTATTGGGCTGACTCATTCGCGGTAAACCCGTCTTGGCCCGTTGTACTCGGGTCGCGGCATCAAGCCTTTCTTGATTCGCCGCTCAATCGTCCTGACACCCATGCTCAGTTGCTTGGCGACTTCCTTGATGGTGACTAATCGTTCTCCTGTACTCATAGCTTTACTTCTTACCCTTCTTGTTAATGTGCTTCGTGTAATTTCGATATCGCTTGCCTGCAGCGATGACATCCGATCCACCCTCCTCGATCTTGGCGAGTTGCTCATCCGTCAGCACATCGCCGAGTGCTTTGGAGAGTGAGTTCAGAATTTTGGGATTCCCGATTAGTAGAGCCGTGATCCTGCCTTGGACCCCACTCCGATCGATTCAAGTACAGACTCTTCGTCCTCGATGCCGTTGGCGAGCATTCGGTCGATGGTGGCCGATCGTGATTCATTCCGGAACTCGGCGACGCGATCGATGCGTTCGATGAGTGTGGTATCCAGTGTGGTCGTGATGCGGTCTCTGCTGGCCATGCCTGCATAATGTTGCATACTTTCGATGCTGCCAAGGGCTGGGGCCCTATAAACTCCACAATTCTCGATTTGTCGTCGTTTGCCGATGTATGTCGCGGGTATCGATCCTGATTACGCCACACCGGGCTGGCTGGTCTTCAAGCACGCAAAAACAGTTGAAATTGTCTGATTTGAACTTTCAACTCGATCTGATTTCAAATAGAATCGATGTTCTTTAATCTGGAGATTAATCTCATGCCGCACAATACAGCAAACACGACCCTGATGTTTTTGACATCAATGATACTTTGTTTGCTTCCGATTACGATCTCGCAGGTGCGTGCAGATGGGATAGTGTGTGGCAATCGTGATTATCTTGGCATTTACGACACTCCACACGCTGCATTGGGTATCACCGTTGTGGACTCAATTGCATATATAGCAGACAACGACTCGGGCCTACAAATAGTTGATGTAAGCAACCCAGCATCGCCCACATTTCTTGGATCGTATGATACTACTTATGGCGCTGTCAATGTCTCTGTTCAAGGTGCTATTGCATTTGTTGCCGATGACTACGATGGCTTAAAAATTATTGATGTAAGCGATCACACAAACCCTACTCTGATCGGATCATACGGAACTACGGAAAGAACACGAGATGTGTTCGTCCTAGGCAACACCGCATACCTCGCTGACGGGAATTCAGGACTCCAGATACTCGATGTCAGTAACCCGAGCTCACCAACATTAATTGGCTCCTACGACACCCCTGGCAGTGCGAATGGCGTAACTATTCTTGGGACAATTGCATTTATTGCCGACGGGAGCGCTGGCCTTCAGTTAATCGATGTGAGCGATCCGAGTTCACCTGATTTTCTTGGATCATATGATCCTTCCGGTTATGTGCGAAATGTCACTGTAGTTGGGACAACAGCATATATTGCTGCGAACGGACTCTTTGGATTTAAAATTATCGATGTGAGCAATCCTGCCGAACCTTCACTCATCAGATCGTATAGCACCCCAAACACCACCTCCAATGTCGCAATAGTTGGTGCAACCGCGTATGCTACTGATTGGGCAGCCGGATTGCAAATCATCGATATCAGTGACCCAACTATGCCGAAGTTAATTGGATCCTACGACACTCTAGGGAGCGCTACCGCTGTCGTTCTCAATGAGACCACTGCATATGTAACTAATAATACATATGGGCTATATATCATTGATGTTAGCGACCCTGCAGAACCGCCAGTTCTTGGGTCATATAAAACGCCTGGCGACGCCGTTGATATCGAAATCGTGGGCACCACTGCATTTGTAGCGTCCTTAGATGCCGGTCTCCAGATCATCGACATCAGTGCCCCCAACTCTCCATCATTACTAGGGGCCCAATCAACTCCATGCTTGACTGTAGATATCGACCTAAACGGCAACACCGCTTACACAGTTGGCCTTGATGGTTTTCTTCATGTTATCGACACAAGTGATCCAACAAATCCGGTTCTAATCAGTTCATTTGAAATCCCAAGTCCAGCATACGATATCGAAGTTCAGGACTCAATCGCATATATTGCCGGTTACAACCATTTCCAGGGAATATCTACTGTTCAAATTATCGACATAAGCAACCCATCATCGGCATCTATACTTGCCTCATACGATACGCCAGGTCTAGCAAATAGCATCACAATAGTGAACACCACTGCATACATCGCCGACAGAACGCTCGGCTTACATATCATCAATGTAGCTAATCCCAAAATGCCTACATTTCTTGGCTCAATTGACACACCAGGTGATGCCCAGAGTGTTTATGTCTCAGGCACTATCGCTTACATAGCAGATGATGACTCAGGCATGCAGATCGTTGATGTCAGCGACCCAGCTTTTCCCCAATTGATCGGCTCATATAATCTGCTAGGCAACAATAGAACTCAAGCAATTACTGTAGCTGGAACTACTGCATATCTCGCTGATGGCAACACTGAGCTCACAGTGGTCGACATCAGTGTTCCAAATACTCCTTTCTTGCTCGGTTATTATGATATCCTGAATTCGGGTGGAAGTGCTGCTATCGCAGTTGTGGAAACTACCGCCTATGTTGCTACCAGTTCAGGTCTCCAGATCATCGATGTCAGCGACTGCCCTGATACATGCGACGCTGATCTCAACCACGATGGCACCCTGAACTTCCTCGATGTGTCAGCCTTCTTGGGAGCTTTCGGGAACAATGAATCCACTGCTGATTTCAATGAAGATGGCAGCTTCAACTTCCTCGATGTTTCAGCGTTCCTTGCTGCGTTCGGAGCCGGTTGCCCATAACTGTTTTCGCAACTCCATTCGCATCAACCACCGCCGGTACAACAGTTGTTGCTGGTTCCAGTTCTTCAATCAGTTGTTCAAAGAGTTCGTGTGGCGTGATCCCAAGAATGTTTGCCAGCTGCAGTAGTCGTGGTCCTGCTGATGTTCTGAACCAACCAAACCAAATCACAAGACTTGAATCTTTCTTGATCGGCTTGGTTTCCAATGGATAGGCCTGCCCGATATAGGACTCCCACCAATCTACCAGAGGCCTTCTCTGCAGTTCTGTCCGTCCATTTTTGACGCGAAAGTCGAATGCACCGATCACATACCGCCAGATCGCTTCGGGCAATCGCTTTCCGGCATCCGAGAGTGTCAAGCAGGCCTCAGCAGCCCGATCTTCCTTAAACTCGACTTCAATGACCAGCAGGCAGAGATTTAGTCTGGAGACCCTTGTCGTAGATTCGGACGCATATCGAGGAATCGCGCTTGCCGAGTTTGAGCAAGTATCGCTGGGGTGTGCCGTCGGCTTTGAACTCAGAGTCATCTGCATATGTGCGTCTCTTGCACAACTCACCTGCCTTGCACGACGCATGGGCGTGCTGGTGCAAGCCAAGATTCATTCCTACACGATCTACCGCCAGATCGATACGGGCGCAATGGAAACCATTCATCATGATCTTTGTTGTCAACTGTCATGATGGCGAGTCTACTACTCTGAAGATCCACCATGACGATCTTTGATCCATGCCCCTCGCTAAACAAAACCCCCGGATGCCAGACGGTCCCTTGCTGAAAGTACATAGCACCCTTGTTGTGACTCGTTGCGGCACCGAACCACTGTAGCAGAAGCCGGTACACATCTTTCGTTTGTCTCTCTGGCCCTACCAATCGAATCCAATCGGGTCGTCATGAAATACCCCGCTCTGGGACTTGATCAAGTGGGTTTTGGGTTTCTATCCCCGGTGTTACAAAGCGGGGATGGATAAACCGGATGGGTCTGGGTGGTTCGGTTACCGCCGTGCTAACGGACGCGGCTTCAAGACCTGCGATGAGCAAGATCGCTTCATGCTGTCTTGTTGACAGACTGTCCCAACGCTCGACAAACTCCGACAACGGATGACGAAAACCAGCGATGCACGAAGCCCCTGCAGTACACGAAACACTCGATATATGAGGGTTCGATTCCCCTCCGGCTCCATTCTTGGACCTGTCGCGGCCTGTCCTGCTTTGACAGGTTTTTTACTGACTAGCGACATGTACAACGCCGTGATTTCAGCGATAGTCCGGGTCACCACATAGCCACACCCGAAAACACTTTCTGCGCGTATCAACTGAATGATCCGCAAAACCCGAATGGCTTGGCGAGTCTAAAGCTACATGCTTGAACATCTTCGCTATTGGAATCAACACAGATTCCGAGTGATCCCATAGGAAGGTCCAGTTTTTGGTTTCCACCACGATGACTGTATCAAGATCCCCAAGAGAGAAATAATGCTGCAGCCCTCACCTGACCAGTGATACAAACTATGGGGCAAGCTGCCGCTTCTTCCATTTTTCTATCCGCAACAATCCTATAGACCGGGCAACATCGCTGCCAAATCGGTCGCTCTATCTACCCCACGGATAACAACTTCCTCATAAATCTCACGAATCCTCGTTATGCAGACTCTTGAAAGTGAAATCTTGCTGAACCCGGAACCAAACCAGACCGATACATCCGCTAAGGGAACAAGACCGAGAGTTTCCAGTGCTTTACTCTGGCGAGGACATCGAAATGAAAAATTCCAAAATTGTACCAACTGGTGTCGAAAGCGAATTCGCCATCGAAGAGCTTTTTTTCTCCACGACCAATAAAGCAGGGGTTATTCAGTCCGGGAACGATGTGTTTGTGCGTCTGAGCAAACACCCCTTGGAGAAACTGCTCGGTGCGCCACACAACATTATCCGTCATCCAAGGATGCCCCGCGCCATCTTCGAACTGTTCTGGAGGGAACTCCTCGCGGGCAACACGATCGGCGCGTATGTCCAAAACCTTGCAGCTGACGGCTCGCACTACTGGGTCTTCGCTATTGCCACCCCCCTGCCCGACGGATTCCTCTCGGTGCGTCTCAAGCCCACGAGCGAAATGTTCACGGCGGTGAGTGAACTTTATGAATCTCTGCGGGTCATAGAGGTTGAATCTCATGAACGCGGCGAGCCACATGCAGAAGGGATGCGCCTGGCCGGTGAGCAACTGCTCGTCAAGCTCGAAGAGCTCGGTTACCCGAGCTATACCGAGTTCATGTACACCGCCTTTCAAGAAGAGATGCGATGTCGAGATGCCACGCTCAACAAACGCGGAAAGGGCCTTAAACTATCCGCGCAACATGATGCCGCTGAGCTTACGGATTCATCCACAGCAACCCGCTCTACAACACTTCAACTGGCGCGCGAACGCCTCCACGGGGTATGCGAACATATCGCCGGGCTCAAATCCCTCCAAGACGGGCTCGATGACAAGGTCTCCTTTGCGATTAATGTCGCCCGACGGTTTGAGCGTGCGGCAACCAATACGGCGATCCGAGCGACCGCTTTGGAAATTACCCCGCAAGCGCTCGACACCATCGCGGCCCATCTTGGGTCTGCGGCAATGGAAGTGCGCAAAGGCGCGAACTCATTCCAAGCACAAGCCCAGCGAACGATCAACTCGCTCGACCGCAACTCATTCCAAC
>Ga0209345_10003035_pt1 | contig 17681 bp, 13 predicted proteins | sample Cruoilmetagenom7_FD_187294 | JGI IMG/M metagenome (GOLD analysis project Ga0209345, IMG submission 187294) | Oil polluted marine microbial communities from Coal Oil Point, Santa Barbara, California, USA - Sample 7 (SPAdes) (version 2) | ecosystem: Environmental > Aquatic > Marine > Oil seeps ...
TTTAGAGATGTTAAAACTTCATAAGAGATGGTTTTAGCAGATTTCGCCACCATTGTAGCATCATTAAAAATCAAAAGTTTTTCATCTTGAGCAATAAAAGAAGTGTTATCCATCGAAACTATACCAACTAGTTTTTTGGCATCTGGACTGACATAATTGTTTGAGCAAATTCGTAAAAATCCATCTCCATAACCAAAATCATAATTACTTACTACACAATCTTCTTCTGCTATAAAGGTAGCACCATAACCAACTGCTTCACCTTTTTTTATCTCTCTTGAAGATAGTTTATCTGCATATACACTAAGAACAGGTTTTAAACCAAACTCACCAAAAGCTGAGGGAAGTTCCAAGCAACCATAAAGAGCTATCCCTACTCTAGCCATATCTTCGTTGAAATCCACATGCCGAAATAGTGAAGCGGAATTTGAAGAATGAAATCTAATATCTTTAAATCCACATGCCAAAACTTTTTCTTTAACTTTAGTGAAATTTTCATTTTGCCAAAACCATTCAGAAGTCAGTTCATCAGCACTTCTGTGGTGTGTAAACACAGCTTCTAAGACAAGTCCCTGCTCTTTTATTTTAGATATGGCATCTTCTAGTTCACTCATTTTTACGCCATTTCTATGCATCCCAGTATCAACTTTAAGTTCTACTTTTGTGGCATGTGGGAATTTTTTTATGGAGTTAATATTATTAATTGTATATCTTATTTTATCGTTTTTTTCACGAGGAAAATCTGCAAGAACTAAAATATATTCAAAATATTTTTCTATTTGTTTTGCTTCATCATAGCTTTTTACAACTGCTTTTGTTATGCCGTATTCTTGTGCCATAAGTGAGATTTCTAAAAGTCCATGACCATAAGCATTGTCTTTTAAAACAAGTGCTACTTTATCTTTGCTTTTAGTTTTGTTTGAAATGATATCGAGATTATTAAAAAAGTTATTTTTATTTAGAGTTATGTGAGCCATTATTTGAAATTATACCTAATTCTTTTAATCAATTTTTTAGACTAACTTAGTCGCTTCTTTTTTTCCACTTTCGAGCTACTACTATATATAGTTTTGAACTTTCTTTTTTACCACTTAAAAGACTAATATCAATTATTAACTTCACAGCTTCTTTACCTTTATTTATATCAATTGCATAACTCATCTCTTTGATTAGTTTGATATTTTCTTGCATTTTTTCAAAGCCTATATGCTTTTTAAAAAGTGGTATTTCATCAAACGCTATCGTCTCATTCTCTTGTGCTATACGAAACATTTTTATAAAGCGGTTATTCATTTTCGTAAATAAACCCTCTGCATCCATATATCCAACAGCAAGTGGAAAATGCTCAAATCCAACTTCAATACTTTTTATCTGTTTTTTTAAGTCAATATTTTCTTCAGCAAATTTACTTACATCATTACCAATTGCCACAATATATGTTTTTTCATGTCTAAGTATTTTAGAGACTTGCCATTTTATTCTATATTGTTCCTCTCTCTCACCTTTTAATGGTGTAAAAAACTGTTGACGTGGAGATTTGTCTTTCATAATCTTTTCAAAGTAACCATTTAATATTTCAATATTTACTGGAACATAGTTTTTGAAAAAAGTTTTTCCTAAAACTTCATTTTTTTTCATTGCTAAAATATTTAAAAAATATTTATTTATATCTACTATCTCACCTTTATCATCCAATATAACCACTAGAGAACCACACTCTTCACCAATCTCATTAAAACCTATATTGTCACACAATTCACTGGGAAGTATTTCTATAAAAGTCATTAAAAGATAACTGTCCTTTTTGGCAAAATGCACATTATAAATAGCATCAAAAAACTCTAAGTCATGCAAAGTATGGCTGTCTGCTGAGCCTTCATCTTCATATCGTTTTATCAACTCAGCTATTTCGCCTTCAGGTACTATTATAAAGGCTTTATCATTTTCTTCTGATTTTTCTTCTTTTATATTTAAAAGTTTTCCCATTAACTTGTTAAAATAACTATATGCCCAGACATTTTCTTCATTTCTTTGAAGCAATAATACAGGTTCGTTCAAGCTATCGATTACGTCGAAAACAAGTTCTGAGGATTCCATTTTACTCTCTGTTTTAAATATACATTAATTATATCAAAAGTAATACAAATGTAAAATATTATCTATGAAAAGATTAATCGCAGAGTTTGAAAAACAAAGTTTTACACAAATAATATTTCCACATGCCAAAACTGACTGGGCTGAGTATTTACAAGAGGCTGAGACAACTTTTGTAAATATAATAAACTCCATCATAAAATATCAAAAATGTTTAGTTGTTTGTGATGATATTACTCGTGTAAAAAAACATTTTAATGAGCATGAAAATTTATTTTTTATAGAGTATGAAACAGATGATACTTGGGCAAGAGACTGTTCTGCTTTGTGTATAGAAGAAGATTCTGAAATTAAACTTCTTGACTTTATTTTTAATGCTTGGGGCGATAAATTTGAAGCTTACAAAGATAATGCTATGAATGAGGCCATCTCAAAACATTATTCAAAAGAGCTTCGGCATGTGGATTTTGTCTTAGAGGGTGGTGCTGTTGAGAGTAATGGAGATGGAATAGTTTTAACAACATCCACATGCCAACTCAATCCAAATAGAAATCCAAAACTTAACCCTATAGAGATAACTAAAAAATTAAATGATTATTTAGGTGTGACAGAGGTTTTATATCTTGAACATGGATATTTAGCGGGTGATGATACTGACTCACATATAGATACTTTAGCAAGATTTATAGATGAAAAAAACATTATGTATGTGGCATGTGGAAATAAAGATGATGAACATTATCAAGAGCTAAAACTTATGGAAAAAGAACTCAAAGAGATAGCCAAAAAACATAGTTTAAAGTTAATCCCTCTTCCATTTCCACATGCCATATATTATGAAGAGGAACGCTTACCTGCAACTTACGCAAATTTTCTGTTTGTAGATGGTGCTGTTTTAGTTCCGACATATGGAGTTAAAGAAGATGAAGAAGCTTTAAATATTTTTAGACAAACTTTTCAAGACAGAGATATAGTTGCTATAAACTGCTCAACTCTTATCAAACAACACGGCTCACTTCACTGCGTCACTATGAACTTCGCTAGTGGAATTGACATCTTGATTTAAAATTGCAATACCACTCATTATCAAATAAGTCGCAAGACCAAAACCTAAAGCTATTAAAACTATTCTTTTTATTTTTTCAACTTTACTCATAATGAAAGTTTATCAAAAAAAGACACAATTAAAAAAATAAAACAAACTTAAACTTACTTAAATTTAAGTCAACTTACTCTATCATTAAGCTATACACAATTAAGGAGTGAATATGGTAAAAAAGATTTTGTTGTCATTAGTAATGATGTTAGGCTTAAGTACTGCTCTTAGTGCAGGTGTAAATGATAAAACTGTTGTTAAAAATTCAAGTATTAAAACAGAAGTAAAGTCTGGCAACGTTGATGTTAAGGGTAAACTAAACATGGGTAGCGTTAAAGTTGGTCAAGGTACTCAAATAGAAGGTTCACAAATTGAATCAAAAGTAAGTACTGGAAATGTAAATGTTGGTTCAGGTGGATCAGCTGATATTGGTGGCGTAGATATCGGTCACTAGTTAAAAAATACAATAGGGTTTATCCCTTTTGTATTTTAAATATTTAAGGGTCTATAGTGAAAATTTTAGTAAGATTATTTTTAATAATATTAGTGATGTTTTCATATTCTCAAGCAGAAAAAGATTTTGCACAGTCATTATATGAAGAAAAAGCCAAAGACTACGAACAAAAAATTTCATCTAGAGCAAGAAATATTCTTTTTTTTCAAAAGCTTGCAAAAGAAAGACCAGACTCTAAAGCAAGATACTTGCATATTGCCAAGGGTGAATCTACCCATGAACAAAGAGCAAAAAATGAATATGACAAGTGGAAAGAAGAATATGCCAAGTCACCATCTGATGGTTTTAAAAAACTATATGATGTAAAAAAAGCAGAAATAACTAGACATGTAACATGGGCAAAAAGACTAGTAGAACAATATAACATACAGAGTAGAAAACCTTTGTTAGTACAATATACAAAAGAATTAAAAGACTTTAACACTAAATACGACTTATACTTGCAATCACTTCAAACAAAAAAAACTATAAAAAAAGACATGAAAATAAAACTCTCAAATGCTAATAAAAGTATAGTAAAAATAGGTTCTTCAAATCTTTCTACAACAGTAAAAACTAGTAATATAAATGTATCAAACAAAGCGAAAGCTTCTGTTGGTTCTGTTTCTATTGGTAAGGAAGAAAAGTGAGCAATATCATAAAAATATTTTTAATACTAACTTTAATATTTTCATCATTATTTGCAGGTATTAAAGATGATATATATACGAAAGAAAAGATGGACAACATGTCCCAATATATTATAAAAAAATTCAATAACTCTTCTTACACCTCTTCAGATACAAGATATTTTACAAAAAAAGAAAAAGATTCTATGAAAAAGAAAATGGATATTTTAGTAAACAGCAAAAAGAAATCAGACTCTTTTTATAAAACATCATTAGAAGCTTACAAGCTATTTATAACAGCACATAGAGCATATATAACTAAATGGAATAAAGATCATCCTCGTGCTAAAGGGTGGGCTTTTTATAAAAACAATGTAATTAATATAAAAGGAAACACCGAATTTTTAATAAAGGTAGATAAAAACTTAAAACACTTAGAAGCTAAAATCTCTGCAAAAAATTCAAAAATAAAATTAAGTAGTAGTAAAAATACTGCAAATTCGAATACAGTATTAAAGTCATCAAATCTTAGCACAACAGTAAAAACAAATAATATAAATGTAACTGGTAAAGCTTCTGTTGGTGCTGTCTCTATAGGCACAAAAAAGGATTAGATTTTGAATATCTTCTTAAAATCAATTATAATTTTAACTTTATTTTTTTCACCAACCATTTGTAATGCTGATAATTTTGACAAACTACTAAAAAAAGAATTGTCTTATCATAAGATTAGACAAACTGTTTCAGGTTTGATGATTGCATATGGATTTAATAAAGAAAAATATACCAAAAGAATAACGGAATCAAAAAATAAACTAGATACATTAAATAAAATTGATTCTAAAGATAAAAGTAAAATACTTGAACAAATTACAAAAAATGTAGGTGAAAGAGCAGAAGTTGTAAATAATGAAATAAAAGATTACCAAAATAAGATAAAATCAACAAAAGACAAGATGAAGAAATTTCCATCAGTCACTCCTACATATCTAAAGCTTATTAAATCATATTCAAACTCAATAGAAACTAGAAAAAAAACTATAAAATCTCTTAATGAAAATCAAAAAGATTTAGAAGCGACCAAAAAAAGAATTAATGCAAGTAAAACAAAAGGAAAAGCAACTGCTACAATTAAAACAACAAGAACATCCACATTAAATAAATTTAAAAAATTTCTTAAAACAAAAAAAACTACTCCACCTGTTACACCTAAAACAACTAGTACATCTAACATAGATAGATTTAGAAAATTTCTAAAAGATAAAGAGAAAACAAAAACATCAAACCTTGGACAGAAAATTTCTGATACTGCTAAGCAAAACAAGAAGGCAACTGTTCCTGTTAAAGCTATAGATTTAAGTACTATTAGCAAAAAATATACACCTAAAGTTGCAAAAGAAACACCAAGAAAAAAGAAAAAAGGGATTACAGTAAAACCTATAGCTATGCCATTACCACCTAAAAAACCACCAATAGCTTTAAAGCCCCCACCAAAAATAACACCACCAAAACCAAAACCTGCTATAGCAACGAAAAGTGATGGAAAAACAGTGCTTAAAAATGTAAATATTTTAACAACTTCTAAAACTGGAAATATTGATACAAAAGGTAAATTAAGTATCGCAAATGTAAAAGTTGCTAAAGGAACTACTTTAAAAAATACAAATATAGATGCAAATGTTAAAGTTAAAAATATCTCTGTATCAAAAGGCTCATCTGCTGATATAGGTAGTGTGAAAATAGAAAACTAGGAGTAACAAATGAAAAAATTATATATCTTTTTTTTGGTATCAACGATAGGGTTTTCAACTCTTCATGCTGTTAATCCATCATATATAAAAACAAAGGTTAAAAATAGAGCTCAGTTGCAAAAAAGTACTGGAGCATTTAAACATTCAAAGTACAACTATGTGTCTGAAAGAGATATAAAAGCTGCAAGATATAATGACAATGTAAACCTTGGTGTTGTAAATGTAAACAAGGGTGAGCATATTAGAGATGCAAATGTTTATATAGATTCAAAATCTAAAATTGATATTCGTAACAAAAGAAATTCTAAAGTGCAAGTTGGAGTGGTAAATGTTGGAAAAAATGCAAGATTAAAAAGTGCAAATGTTAATGTAAAAGCACGAAACGGAATAGATATTAGACAGCAGGCTGGAAATAAAAAAAGAGTTTCACAAGTTGGTGTTGTAAACCTAAAAAAAAGTTCAAATGTTAAAAATATTAGAACAAATGTTGAGACTAGAAAAAAAATAAACATTAGAAATTACTAAGGAGATTAAAATGATAAAAAGAAAATTACTTGTAACGGTTGCTTTAATATTAAGCATTAGTGGTTGTGGAGGTGCTGTCCAACCAAAAGTAGATGAAAAAGTAAAAAAGATTAAAGCTCCATCTGCTCATAAAACTGATTATGATTCTTTTTTGAGAAATATTGGTAGAATGTATAGAGTGTATTATTCTGTTGATAACCTCATTCCTTTTCAAAGTAAACCTATTACAAATGATACAGGGACTGGTGGACTACCTGTTGATGTATCAAAAATGGTTATTACCTCTGTTAGTAAGGTTGGTAAGCCTATTATATATATACCTTATGACCCTAACTATTTAATAAATGAATTAAATACTGGTGGCTCTATAAATCGTGTAATGCCTAAGTATGTAATAAGTGGTGCAATTACTGAATATGATAAAGGTGTTATGCAAGAGAGTGGTGGTGCTGGTTTAGACTTCTTTGTGCCTTTCTCTGGTAGCGGTGCAGATGGAAGTGCTTCAAAAGATAATTCAACAACAGCTTCACGAATTGTTATGGATTTTTTCCTAATTGATTATGCAACACAATCTATGGTATCAGGTGTTCAGTCAACAAAAACAATAACAGTTTATGAGCAATCAAAATCTCAAGATGTAGGTTTTCATATATTTGGAAGTGGTTTTGGTGTGAATGGTTCAGTATCAAGAAAACAGGGTGTTCATGCTGCTTTAAGACTTCTAATAGAACTTAGTATTGCTGAGATTTTAGCAAAAGAAGCTGGTCTTCCTTACTGGAAATTATCAAAAGACTTAAAACCTGACCAAGGAACTATAGATAAAGTTTATTATGACATGGATGGACTTGGTGATGATGTAAAAATAATCTTACTAAAAGAGTATCTAAGTAAATATGGCTTTAGAATAAATAATATTGAAGATCCGACACTTGATGCACAAACAGCATCATTTTATGAGGTTCTAAAAAAAGATTTAAATCTAACTCCTTTAGGTGATGGATATATAACTACTGATGACTTAGTAACTCTACATTTTAATCTACCATTTAAAAGAGAAGATAAAAAGTATAATAATTCTATGGCAAAAAATATACCTGCTCCAGTAATACAAAACACTACTCATACTATGCAAACTCCTCTTGAGAATTTACTATCAAATATTGATAAACTAAGTTCTATTACATCTTCTGTTTATATTGGCTCAATAGTTGATGCAAATGATATGTACAAAACACCATTCTCTGAAAATCTAGAGCAACAAATTAGAACTCATATACAGCAAAACTCTAACCTGTCTCTAAATGAAAAACCTATTGACATCAAACAAAAAACTAGATCTTTTAAGAAAAAGAAAAAAGTAAGTGCTAATGCTAAGCAAGATTTAGTTGAAGTTGTTGGATACGTTGATACTACAAGCCAAGGAGTTGAAGTTGAGTTACAAGTATTAACTAAAGATGCTCAAAGACTAAGAGTGATAAAAGAAACTTTTTCAAATACACAAGCAAATACACAAACTCAAGCCCCTACTCCTTCTGTTTCACAAGAACCACAAACTATTCATAGTTTAGATTCTATGAGAAGTATCGCACAATCAGATACTGAGATGAAAACTGATGACATATTTTTTATGACTGATAAGGGTGATACTCATCAAATATATACTGACGGCGAAAAAATTGAATTTGCACTCGGTGTTAGAGAAAAATCATATGCTTATATCTTCAACATTGATGCGAACTTAGAGATTAATACACTTTTTGACTCAACCGTAGATACTTCATCTAAACAATTAACTCCGGATGAATTGTATATCGTTCCATCACCTGAAGCAGACTTTGAGATTATTGCATCTGCTCCTTACGGTCAAGAGCTAATAAAAGTTATAATCTCAACTGTGCCACTAAATATTCCAGAAGTTAAAAAAGATACTAGGTCATTTAAAAAGAGTTCAAAATCAAATGTCGTTTCACCCCAAGAGTTTATAAATAATCTGAGAGCTCAAGCAATGAATAAAGGTGCAGTTATGTATGAAAAAACTATTATCGTTGAGACAAGAGCAAACTAGGAGTCAACTATGAAATATCTACTAGCAACACTAAGTGCATCCTTAACTATACTGGTTAGTGGATGTGGAACAAATGTAGCCTTACCTCCAAGTCCAACTACTAACAATTCTACAACTTCTGTATTTAAAATAAAAAAATACACAGATAATATTGAATATCAAGATATAAACAAGAAAAAAATTCAAATGCCACGTGCTGGAGAAGAAAATGCTTTTGGAATTATAGTATCTAAAGAGATTGAAATAGCATACGATAATTTTTTAGGAGGAGATGTAGATAAAGCTTTAAATTCTTTAGAAACTGCTAGCAAAAATACTAAAGACAATCTAACTCTATGGCAAATATCATTTTTAAAAGCAAAAATTCTAATGCTTTTAGGACTTGATGCTGATGCTGGGGAAGAAATTAAAATATGTTCTAAATATGAAAAAGCACACTTTAAACATACTCTAAATTCAACTGCACTTAGGGGAGAGATCTACTTAATGGAAGGTGAATTTGATAAGGCGAGAGCTGATTTCAATTACATATTATCATCTATTGGGGATTGGGAACTACCTACATCTTATGGTATGCCACCATCTAATATGACAGAGTTAGTATCAATTACAACTGCTCAACTTCGAGCATATACTGGAATGTCTGCCTCTTACGTGATGCAAGATAGATATAGTGAAGCAAAAATTTGGGCAGAAGAGGCAGAAGCCAGATTTAACGCTATACATTATGTATCAAATCACGGTCTTTATGGTATGTTCATTAAATCTCATCTAGATAGCTACTATGGTAGAGCTATGAATATGGTTATGTTAGGTTCAGCGATACTTGGAGATACTAAGGATTATAATAAGTCTGATTATTATTATAAGCAGGCATCTAAGTTTTTTAATGCTATTAACTATGAAAAAGGTGAAATAATTTCTTTATCTTTAAAAGCCAAAGCTCTTGGCTATATTGGTGAATACAATAAAGCGAACAAGGTAGGATTAGAAGCTATTGAACTTGCTAATAAAAAGAAAATGTATGACTTTATTTGGAGAATAGAAACTCTTAGAGGTGAATATCTACTAAAAGAAAATAAAGTGGATGAAGCACAACTAGCATTTAGAAAAGCTTCAAATGTTATAGACCTAGTAAGTGGTGATTTAAAAACAGATTTTTCTAAAAGAAGATTTGGAACAGATAAAGGAGATTTAGCTTATAACTTAATGCAAATAGATATACAACAAAAAGACTATAAACAACTCTTTATAGATGTAGAGAATTCTAGAGCTAGAGCTTTTGTTGATATCATGAGAAATAGAGCTGTCTCAGACAGTAATAGTAATCTTATTAAAGAGATTAGAGAGATTGATAAAAAAATAAAAAAACTTGTTATAGAAAACAACTCTTATAGCTTGTCTAGTAGTGATTCTCTAGTTCAAGAACAGCCATCAGATGAAAGAAAACACCTATTAGAAAAACTAAATAGTATAGACCCTGATTCAGAATCAATGGTTGATGTTATGACTAGAGAAAAAGTTCTTGAAATGATTAAGGAACTTGATAAAAAAGATACTTATACTAAAGTATCTATACCCAAGACAAGTAATCTACAAGAGCAAGAACAACTAAGACAAGAACGAGAAACTTTAGTAAAAAATCTAATTAAGCTAGAACCTAAATCAGCTTCTATTGTCTCTAACTTTAGTTATAAACTAGCAGACATTCAAAAAACCTTGGCTGATAAATCTAGTATAGTATATTTTTTACCTGTAAAAGCAGACGAAAAGATAAAAGCACTTTTAATAACTAAAAATAGTGTTAACTTAAAAACATTTGAACTAACACAAACAAAGTTATCAAATATTATGAAACAATACCTTATCAAAATAGGTGCTTATGACAACTCTCTAACTTCTCAAATGAGGTCTTTTAAAAAGAAAGCTAAAGCTATTGATGGTGTTGCAACACCAACTATTGACTCCCCATTAAATGATTTACACAAGTTATTATCACTTGAAGATATTAAAACTTCAAGAGTTTACGTTGTTGGTAGTGGTGCGACAACTTATATACCTTGGGGAACATATGATAAATCAATAGAAGTATCTCTAATTCCAAATGCAAGTTGGCTTTTAAATACTTCAAAAAGTACAAACTCTAAGGGTGTTGTAATAGTTGGAAATCCTAACTATGGTGGTGAACTTGACCAACTGCCTGGAACAGTAAAAGAAGCTCAAGCTTTAGCTAAACTCTATGGCATCAAGCCTTTATTGTATAAAAATGCAACTATACAAAATGTAAAAAGAGATGTTGGAGATGGTGTAAAAATTCTACATCTTGCTACACATGGAGTATTTTATAGTGATAAACCTCTAGACTCTGCTATCTTTCTATCACAGGACTCAAAACTTTATACACTTAGTGCAAAAGAGATATTTAAGTCCCCTATCAAAGCTGATTTAGTAGTTCTTTCGGCATGTGAAACTGGAATGGGAGCTAATGTAGCTGGAGATGATTTACTTGGACTTCCAAGAAGTTTCTTCTTGGGTGGGACTAAAGCAATTGTAAGTAGTTTATGGCCAATAGATGATGAAGGAACTAAAGAGTTTATGACAGAGTTTCATAAATATGCAAAAGATGGAGAGTATGAAAAAGGTCTCTTAAAAGCTAAAGAGCATTTAAAAGCAAAAGGTTTTAATGAATCTGTTTATGGTGCTTTTGTACTTTATGGAACTAGCTTGTAAATATGAAATACCTTGTAATTCTTTTAATATTATCGATAGAAATATTTGCTAATATTGGAAAAATTACTTTACTTAAAGGCTCTGCAACAATAACGAGAGAAAACTCCACGTACAAAGCTAAGCTTGGTTCTATTATTAATTCAACTGACAAGATAGATACTTATAAAAAATCAAAGTTACAGATTATTTTAAATGATGATACAACTCTGACTCTTGGGGCTAATACGGAGTATATTATTGACTCATATGATGACAAAAATGACCCTCATCTTCAAACAACTCTTATTGGTGGATTATTGACTACTATTAGTGGAAAAATCGGTAAAATTGCACCACATAAATTTAAGCTAAAAACTAAAACTTCGCTTATTGGTATTCGTGGTACAAAATGGAAAACTTTTGTTGGAAAGAAATCTGAAAACAGTGTCTGTTTAAAAGGAGAGATAACTATTAAAACTGCAAAGGAGCGGTTTAATCTCCCAGCTGGTTACATGCTTTTGACAAAAGATGGAAAATCAAGGAAATTCAAAACAAATATGAAATTTTTTGATGCACTTACCACAAAAGCACTGTCTAAACAAAAACCCAAGCCTATACCAACAACAAAACTACTTCAGCAAAATTCTATAAACTCTACAAATAAAATTCAAATAAAAAACTCAAATATCAGTACAAATGTTAAAGTACAAAATGTAAATGTATCAAAAAATGGGTCAGCAAATGTAGGAAATATCGATATAGAGAAATAAGTTTATATATCTTGATATAAATTAACACAATCGTAATAGTATTATAATAAAATAATACAAATTTTAATAAGGTAGAATAATGAATAAAATAATTCCTCTTTCTTTAGTAGCAGTAGCATCTTTATATGCAGCTGAAGTAGAACTTGCTCCAATCGGTGTTGAGTCAACAGTTATTACAGAAGTAGCGCAAAATGCTCAAGTCTCTGCTGACTTGGCAGAAGCACTTACTGTTAAAGTTCCAAGTATCGATATGAGTCGTCGTAGTGGTATCGCAAATGACATCTATATTCGTGGTCAAAAAAGAGATAATATCTCTGTTGAAGTTGATGGAACAAAAGTTTGTGGAGCATGTCCAAATAGAATGGATCCTCCAGTATCTCATGTTTTAGCAAATCAAATTGAAGAAGTTGAAGTAACAGAAGGTCCTTACGACGTTACAACATTCGGAACTATGAGTGGTGGCGTAAAGATTACAACAAAAAAACCTACTAAAGGATTTTCTGGTGAAATCACTGGTGGTATGGGTAGTTGGGGTTATAAAAAAGCTGGAGCTACTGTAAGTGGTGGTAATGATATTGTTCGTGTATTAGTAACTGGTTCAACTGAATCAAGTGGTCAATATGAAGATGGAGATGGAAATACTCTTTATCAACAAACAAAAAATAAATCATCTGTAACTAATACTCGGTATCAAACAAAATATGAAGATATGGATGCGTATGAGAAGAAATCTGTTATGGCTAAAATATTTGTAAATGTTACTGATGATCAAGAGTTACGTCTTGGTTATACAGGAAATAGAAGTGATAATATTATGTATCCAAGTACAGGGATGGATGCTTTATATGATGACTCAAATATATATAATGTTGAATATAATATAGCGAATGTAACAGATTTATATAAAAACATAAATCTTCAATACTACTATTCAAATGTTGAACATCCTATGACTACTGAATTTAGAGAAAAAGCAACTACTTCAGCTATGAATGTAACTAGTCACCTTAAAACAACTATGAAGGGTCTTAAATTAAAGAATGATTTTGAACTAGGTGAGTATAAATTATTATTTGGTCTAGATGCAAGTAAAAGAACGTGGAATGGAAATTATTATAAAACTTTAACTCACGCTGTACATGCAACTGGAGTAAATATCAATAATGCACGAACGAAAAATACGGCTGTATTTACAAAACTTAAAAAGTCTTATAACAATGCTGACTTTGAGCTTGGTGCAAGATATGACTCAACAAAAGTTACTAGTGCTGATATAACTCAGCAAGACAACAAATACAATGGCTTAAACCTTAATTTATTAACAACTTACAATATGGATGCAAGCAGTAAAGTATTTTTTGGTGTGGGTCAAGCTTCTCGTGTTCCTGATGGAAGAGAGCTTTACTTTTATGGCTCAACAGGAACTGAAAATGGTACAAATGATCTTAAGAAATCAACAAATAGAGAGATAGATTTAGGTTATGAACTAAACAATGATATGATGAACTTTAAAGTAAAAACATTTTATTCAAAACTTAAAGATTATATTTACTACAATAGTTCACTTGCTTCAAATAACTTCGTTAATATAGATGCGAAAGTTTATGGAGCAGAAATTTCATCTGAATTTTTTGTAACAGACGATATCACTTTAGATGCTGCTGCTTCATATAAAAGAGGTCAAAAAGATAATGCTTTAGCTGGTCAAACAGATACTGATTTAGCTGATATGGCTCCATTAAGAGGAACTGTTGGTGTTACATATGAGTATATGAATAACTCAACCGTTTCTGCTGAGCTAATAGCTTCTGATGAATGGGATAACTATGACTCTGATAATAGTGAACAAAAACTTTCTGGTTGGAGTATTGTAAACCTAAAAGCTAAACATGCTTTTGGAAAATCTGTAGATTTTTCTGTAGGTGTTAACAATGTTTTTGATATGACATATGTTCAATCAAATAGCTATGTTGACTTAACTCTTCTAGCTGCTGGAACAGATACTATGCTTCTTAATGAGCCTGGTAGATATTTCTACACGAATCTAACTTACAAATTCTAAAAAATCTCTTTCATTCCACATGCCATGGCATGTGGAAATCTACTTTCAAAATCAACCAAAGCACTTTTTTATAACAATCTAGATAAAATCTCCTTATGATAAAAAGAGTCCAAACTAAAAAAATATTTGTCGGTGATGTAGCAGTCGGTGGTGATGCTCCAATCAGCACTCAGTCGATGACATACTCAAATACACATGATGTTGATGCAACTGTTGCTCAAATAAAAAGGCTTCATTTTGCAGGTTGTGATATAGTTCGTTGTGCTGTCCCTGATATGAAAGATGCCCTTGCACTAAAATCGATAAAAGAGCAAATCGAACTTCCACTTGTTGCAGATATTCATTTTAATCATAAACTAGCTCTTATCGCTGCTGAATCTGTTGATTGTATCCGTATTAATCCTGGAAATATCGGCTCTAAAGAAAAAGTAGCAGAAGTTGTAAAAGCTTGTCAACAAAGAAATATTCCTATTAGAATTGGTGTAAATGCAGGAAGTTTGGAAAAAGAATTTTTAAATAAGTATGGGGCAACTGCTGAGGGCATGGTAGCATCTGCTGAGTACAATATCAAATACCTTGAGGACTTAGGATTTGATGATATTAAAATCTCTCTAAAAGCTAGTGATGTTATAAGAACTGTAGATGCTTATAGAATGCTCAGACCAAAAAACAACTACCCTTTTCACCTTGGAGTTACAGAGGCAGGGACACTTTTTCATGCAACAGTAAAAAGTTCTATCGGACTAGGTGCTTTACTACTTGATGGAATCGGCGATACTATGAGAGTATCAATAACAGGAGAACTCGAAGAAGAGATAAATGTAGCTCGTGCTATTTTAAAAGATTCTGGAGCTATGCCTGATGGGCTAAACATAATCTCATGCCCAACATGTGGACGTATAGAAGCAGATTTAGTATCAGCAGTTGGTGAGATAGAAAAAAGAACAGCCCACATAAAAACACCTCTAAACGTTTCAGTAATGGGCTGTGTTGTAAATGCGATAGGTGAAGCTGCACATGCCGATGTTGCAATCGCTTATGGCAAAGGAAAAGGACTTGTAATGGTAAAAGGTGAAGTTGTCGCTAACCTAAATGAGGATGAGCTTGTAGATAGATTTGTAAGCGAAGTTGAAGAGATGGCAGAGGAAACTAAATAATGCAAGATAATTTATACAACCTAGCTTTTGAACGCTCAATTTTAAGTTCAATAGTTTTTGAACCTCAACAATTTGATGAGTTAAGCACTGCTCTGCATAAAGAAGACTTTTATCTTCCTGCTCATCAAGATATATTTTCAGCTATGACTGCACTTATGCAAAGAGATGAGCCTATTGATGAAGAGTTTATAAAAAAAGAACTTATAAAAATCAAAAAATTTGATGAACAGGTTATGCTTGAAATCCTTTCAGCTAACCCTATCTCAAATACTAAAGCTTATGTAAATGAGATAAAGGACAAATCACTCAAACGTCATCTTCTAACACTTACAACAGAGATAAAAAGAGTTACTGTTGAAGAAGAGATGCCATCTGCTGAAGTTGTAGATATTGTTGAGAAAAAACTTTATGAGATAACTCAAGATAACCAAACAAGTGACTTTAAAGATTCTCCAACTATGACCTATGATACGATGGAGTATATCAAAGAGATGAAAGCTCGTGGTAACTCTGTATTAGTTGGTGTAGATACAGGTTTTCATGAACTTAACAAAATGACTACTGGTTTTGGTAAAGGGGATTTAGTTATCATCGCGGCACGTCCTGCAATGGGGAAATGTCTTGGACTTGGCACAAAAGTAGTTATGTATGATGGAACTTTAAAAAATGTAGAAGATGTCAAAGTTGGTGACCAGATTATGGGTGATGATTCAACCCCAAGAAATGTACTCTCTTTGGCTCGTGGAAGAGAAAAAATGTTTTGGGTTAGACAAAATAAAGGGATAGATTATCGCGTAAATGAAAGTCATATACTCTCACTTAAGAGAAGTCGTAATGAAGGTAAGCACAAACACGGCGATATTTTAAATATCGAAATTAAAGATTACAACAAAAAATCTAAAAAGTTTCATTCAAACTATAAAGGCTATAAAGTTGCTGTTAATTTTAAAAAGCAAGATTTAGAAATAGACCCTTACTTTTTAGGTCTTTGGCTAGGAGACGGCACAAGTTCAAGCGTAGGTATAACTACAAAAGATAATGAAATTATAGAGTACCTTAGTAAGTATGCACAAAAATTAAATTTACAACTAAGCGAACAAAAACAAAAAGATAAGTGCCCAATCTATAGCATAACATCAGGACAAAGAGGTGTATCAAAATTTAAAGATAAATCTTTACAAAAAAAGCTTAGAGACTTGGGAGTTTTAAATAATAAACATATTCCACATGCCAATATTCAAAACTCTGAGAAAAGCAGGCTTAAACTTTTAGCTGGATTACTTGATAGTGATGGACACTACGATAAAAAATTTAATGTTTTTGAAATAGTTCAAAAGAATGAAGAACTAACTAAACAGATAAAACTACTTGCTGATTCTTTAGGTTTTAGAGTATCCATAAAGACTAAAAAAGCAAGAATTAAAAAAATAAACTATGAATGTGATGTTTATCGCCTTAGAATTGTTGGAGATTTAGACAAAATACCTACTAAAATAAAAAGAAAACAAGCTAGAAAATTAAAAGCCAAAAGAGAAGTAAAACATACAGGTATAAAGATTGAGTATGATAAAGTAGATGATTATTATGGCTTTACGATTGATGGAAACCATCTATTCTTACTAGAAGATATGACCGTAACTCACAATACTTCTTTTATCCTAAACACTGTAAACTCACTTATAAACCAAGGAAAAGGTGTGGCATTTTTCTCACTGGAGATGCCGGCTGAGCAGTTGATGCTTAGACTTTTATCTGTTCAAACATCTATACCACTTCAACAACTCCGTCTTGGTGATATGAATGACGAGCAATGGGGTTCACTCCATGGTGCGATTGATAAGATGAACTCTGCTAAACTTTTTGTGGATGACCAAGGTAGTATCAACATTAACCAACTTCGCTCAAAACTTAGAAAACTAAAAAATCAACATCCTGAGATTGAGATAGCCGTAATCGATTACCTTCAAATTATGCAAGGTGTTGGAACACAAGACAGGCACCTTCAAGTTTCAGAAATCTCTCGTGGACTAAAGATGCTTGCACGTGAGCTAGAGATGCCTGTTGTGGCACTTTCTCAGCTTAACCGTGGTCTAGAGTCTAGAAATGACAAACGACCTATGCTGAGCGATATTCGTGAGTCTGGTTCTATTGAGCAAGATGCTGATATTATCCTTTTTGTGTATCGTGATGATGTTTACCTTTATAAAGAGGAAAAAGAACGCGAAAAAGCCGCTAAGGCTGAGGGAAAAGAGTTTGTGTCTGAGTATGTGGAAAAAGAGGAAGAAGATGCTGAGATAATTATCGGAAAACAAAGAAATGGTCCAACTGGG